>Ga0209454_1002897_pt1 | contig 11971 bp, 7 predicted proteins | sample WorMetHERISLAND1_2_FD_187400 | JGI IMG/M metagenome (GOLD analysis project Ga0209454, IMG submission 187400) | Marine gutless worms symbiont microbial communities from Max Planck institute for Marine Microbiology, Germany - Olavius geniculatus... | ecosystem: Host-associated > Annelida >...
GTATAAGATAGAGTCGTAATTTTTGGTTCTATGGTATGGTTTTCGGGAATGGCGAATCTAACGGTGTCATTTAATTTTACCCCGGACTTTCCCTGGTTGCCATGGCAACGAAATTTGGGACAAAATTGGCTATAACTCGGCTTGCGTAAGAGATTTTTGCGAAATTTTTGCGTTTACAGGAGATTTTTCGGGAATGGGCCATCGAATGCTGCCAATTGCACTTTTCCCCGACCGACCCCCGTTGCTATGGCAACGAAATTTGGGACAAAATGGGCTATAACTCGGCTTGCGTAAGATATTTTTGCGAGAATTTTGCGCCTATAGGGGGGTTTTCGGGGATGGGCCATCGAATGCTTCCAATTGCATTTTCGCCCATCGACCCCCGTTACTACCTTAACAACAAAATTGGTTAGGGGCTGGGAAGGGGGCAGCGCCCTTTTCCCAGGAAAATAAAAATGTGATAAATTGTTTTACTAGAACATAACAACTTGGTTCGAAAAGTGCACTTCAGTAATAAATTATTCAAAACAGCACAGCTCTAATGTGGCAAACTGCTTTAGTACACATGAGATATCATTGCGCTTCGCTACAGTGAATGATGGCGGATTTTAACAATTGTTGATCTAAAACTTCACTCGTTTAATCGCGGTATGAAAAAAAATGACTTAGAAACGAGCGGAATATGTTTCTTGCAGGTTTGTTCATCATATTAGGCTATAGTATTGCGTGGGTTATTTATCTGTACTAATTACAGTCAAACATCGTCAAACACCATCAATGTCTCGTCCCTAAATTAGCATTATTGAAGTGTTTACCGGGCCTATATTAAACGGGTTATGCATGCAATATTAGTTTGTTTATCTTTATGGTCATTTTGTGAATATAAAAGAAATGTTGTTTACTATTGTCAGCAATGCAGGCCAGCGGTGACGTCATGCCTGACACGTGTCGTCTGGTTTGTTCAGTCACGCCATTAGATAGTAAGTAACAGTTGGAAGCGGCTTGGCTACTGTAAGAAAAAATCTGAAGCGCAATATTTATGTAACTGATCACCAGTAGGAAAACAGTATTTTAGTAATAAAACAACAAATATAAATGTACAAAACGGTAGTTTATACACTTGTTAACGGCAACATTTATGGACTTGCACATCGAAAACAGCAAAAATTACAAAAGGTGATATTACTCAGCAGCACATTGACACACAGTCAGTGTGATGCGGGCAATATTTTTTTTTGTAATTTTTGCTGTTTTCGATGTGCAAGTCCTTAAATATTGCCGTTAACAAGTGTATAAACTACCGTTTTGTACACTTATACGTAATAAGAAGCAAATTAATTTGGACGTCGTGACGTCCACGTCTTAAAATTTGGGCGTACGGGCTGAAATTTTTGGGCGTATTTACGCCCAAACGTCCGCTATTGAAACCCCTGATTGTTGCCCCTCCTCCAAAAATAGGAAGATGCCAACTTGAGTGTGCAATATGCAAGCAACTGATTATGTGGCCACAAATCATATGACATTATTACCATATTGTCCTTACAGGGCAGGCTGTCAGATTCAGCATCGATACAAACTTGCATGGGGTTTAGTCTCCTTTCACTTCAGCTATCCAGTGATTCTTCAGTAGCAAACAACTAACTAAACCAAGGGCATTATTTCTACTATCCGGACAATAGATGTAGCTCTTCATCACAGTGAGTTGAGTCAGCAGGTACTTCACTTGAGTCACCGCAGATTACAAACTATGTCAAACTTCGGTGTGCTGGCGGACTTACCTGTCGGACTGTGGATCTCAATGCTAAACTGCATTTTTACCAAATAATAAATGTAATGAAGTTTCAAAATCCTGCGAGTGTCAAAACTCAGTTCAACATCAAAGTACACAGTCCCACAAGTTTACGAGTTCCGCAGCTAGTCTAGGCCAGATCCACGTTAATTGACCCAACACAGTCCCGCGTCAAGAGTTGCAGTCCTGTATAGCAAAACTAAACCCTGCTTTGTCCCGTAGTTCCGCCCCGCCCCTGGATGGCCATGATACAGACACAGCCGGCAGCACTGTGAGTCAATTCAGCTTTTGCACCACCTTGAATAGCTAAAAGCTAGTATTACGATTAGAGTTAGGTAATCGCTAGTGCGACAGCTGAACTGCCCCGTCTAAAATTTCCTACCTCACACAACACGCTGCAGTTGGTCAGAATCCAGTGGTCTCGCCGACAGTTCACCAACCATTTTTTCCGCTGCTCTAAGCCTCTGGGAAAGCGAAACACGCGGATCCCATTTTCCGAGCGATTCGAGCAGCTTGGTGCCAAACAGCACGGCATTTACACACCGCGACAGCTTACAACAAATTTAAAACTACCAACTACCAACAACACATGAAGTGGAATCAATATGGCGCCTACAACTAAACTGGAAATGGTGCGTGGCACGACCTAGTTTTACTCTATAGGCTTTGCAGTAAACAAGGTTAGTGCGCATGCTCCACAACGAGAAGCTGGTTCTCTGTCGCTACACGCACGCATTTATAACAAATGTTACAACCAACCCCTGTTACTTCCAACCCCGGTCTCCCCTATAAAAATTTCACTTATAAACGGCCACTAATCGCCATCGTAGGCCCATAAAAGTTGTATAGTGAATAGGTAATATGGCCTCGGGAATTTCAAATATGTGGTTATTTTGGACCACCTATCCACATGTCACGTGACACGGGGGAGCGCAGTCAACGTTTTGGCCTTGATAAACATGCCTATGTAAAAAATTTTCATTTACAAACGGCCCTTAATCGTCATCGTAGCCTCACAGAAGTTGTATAGTAAATAAGCAATGTGGACTTGGCAATTCCAAATATGTGGTTATTTTGGAGCCCTGCCTACAGGTCACGTGACACGGCGCATGCGCAGTGAACTTTTGGCCTTTAACATGGGCAAATGCAAATTTGAGGCTTTATATCTCCGTAACGGTGCAAGATAGACGCATGGTTCCAATGGACCACCAATAGGAAACCACATATGCCGAGTCGAATGGCCACGTGACGATGACGTCACGTGACCCCAAAAGGTCAAACTCATGACCCCAAAATCTTTGAAGCCACGTATCTCCGTATCTGTGCAAGATAGACGCATGGTCATCATTGACCACTAATAGGAAAGTGCTCACGCCGAGTCTGATGGTCACGTGACCGATAACGTCACGTGACTTCAAAAGGTCAAACTCGTGACCCCATTATCTTTAAAACGCTGTATCTCCGTAATTGTCCAAGATAGACGCTTAGTTCAAATGGACCACCAATAAAAAACCACATGTGTCGAGTCCAATGGTCACGTCACCAATGACGTCACGTGACCCCAAAAGATCAAACTCGTGACCCCAAAATTTTTGAAGCCTCGTATCTCCGTATACGTGCGAGATAAACGCATGGTCATCATTGACCACCAATAGGAAAGTGCCCACGCCGAGTCCGATGGAAACGTGATCGATGACGTCACGTAATCGCAAAAGGTCAAGGTCGTGACTTCAATATCTTTGGGGCCCAATATCTTCGTAACGGTGCAAGATAGATGCATGATTACAACGGACCACCAGTTGGAAACCACATATGCCGAATCCAATGGTCACGTGACCAATGACGTCACATGACCCAAAAAGTCAAACTCGTGACCCCAAAATCTTCGAAGCCTTGTATCTCCGTACCCGTGCAAGATAGGCGCATGGTCATCATTGACCACCAATAGGAAAGTGCTCACGCCGAGTCCGATGGTCACGCGACCGATGACGTCACGTGACTTCAAAAGCTCAAACTCCTGACCCCAAAATCTTTAAAGCCCCATATCTCCGTATCTGTGCAAGATAAATTCATGATCATAATGACCACCAATAGGAAAGTGTTCTCAACGAGTACGATGGTCACGTGACCCCTAAAGATCAAAATCGTGACCCCAAAAGTATTTAAGGTTTAGTGTCTTCATGGCAGTGTAAAGCAGATGGTTTATACTTGACCATCAACATAAAAACTTTGTTATTGTAATAAAACAGCAAATATAAATGTACGAAACATCAAACCTGTATGTGGAACCTGTTAACGGCGACATGCAATGAGTGACACATTGAAAACATCAAAAATCATAAAAAGGTGATATTATTCAACAGCACATTGACAGTTAGGCGATTTGATGGTGAGTGATATTACCTTTTTATAATTTTTGCTGTTTTCGATGTGTCACTCATTGCATGTCGCCGTTAACAAGTGTATAAACTGATGTTTTGTACATTTATTATTTGTTAAATATTATGGCAAACCTGTATGTGGAACCGCAAGTTTAGTTTACATATCAAATTTCATGCAGATGAATGAAAAAGCAGTTATAAGTAATGAACGACATTTAAAATGGTGACAACCGCTATCTTGAATTTACTACTTTTCTTGATTCTGGTCACATAATTTATTTCCAGTAGCAACTAACCACATACCTGCAAAATTTTATAAACCTTTTTCAGTCGGCAGCTGATTTGTTATGCTTTGTGCTAAAATACAAAATGGTGGCCGTCGCCATGTTAATTTTTATTTTTGTTCGATTTTATGGTACAGCTACAAATAGAACGTCAAACTTAACTCGCATATAAAATTTCGTGCAATTACGTGCAATAGCAACTACATTATGAGCGATAAACGGAATTCAAAATGGTGGCCGCCGCCATCTTGAATTTATTATTTTGGTTCATTTTGGTCAAACGTCCCATTTCCGGTAGCAGCCCTTTACACGGCTGCAAAATTTCAATTATCTACGTCAATCGGCGGCCGAGATATTGCTGTTTGTGCAAAAATCCAAGACGGCGGTCGCTGCCATCTTGGATTTAATTTTTGTTTAATATTTTGACATACCTGCATCTAGGACCTCCAGGGTATCACACATGTCAAATTTCGTGCAAACATGTGCAACAGTAAACGAGTTATGAGCGATAGATGAAATTTAAAATAACGGCCGCCGCCATCTTGAATTTATTATTTTTGTCTATTTTGGTCAAATGGTCTATTTTCGGTGGCAGCCGTCTACATCACTGCAAAATTTCATTTATCTACGTCAATCGGCGGCTGAGTTATTGATGTTTGTGCAAAAATTTAAGATGGCGGCTGCCGCCATCTTAAATTATCATTTTGTAATGCTGGACCACCCACAAAGTCCATTTGTGCACCTGAAATTTTCCTTCAAATTTCGTGTTAGTCGAGTTTGTACTTTTCGAGATATTTCGCAAATTTGGCTTAAAATGCATGCCTATTTAGGCCCTCAAAATCATGTTTTTTTGCTGAGTTTTGACCCCCAAACATTATTTTTTATCATAGAAACCTCCAAAAACAATTACCTTACGCGAAAGCACGCGTTTTAAGTCATAAACATTCGTGATCGGTCTTCTGTAGACCTGAGAAAGAATACAAAAAAAAATAAATAGAACACAAAAAGTAACAAAGAATGCCTTCTTTACACAGACCCCTTTCCGTCGTTCCACATCAACCAAATTTTGCATGTGGGGTCCTATTTCGGATATTTTTTTCGGTTTCAAGTTTCATTAAAATCGGTTAAAAAATGTGGGAGCTGTGGGGGTGTCGAAATTTCGGCCTTCCCATTGACTTGGCACATCGCTTATACAACAGCATGTTGCTGCCGCACAAGCCTTGACAAGCCGAGTTATAGCCAATTTTGTCCCAAATTTCGTTGGCATGGCAACGGGGGTTAATCAGGGAAAATGCGATTTGCAGCATTGAATGGCCCATCCCCGAAAACCCCCCTATAGACGCCAAAATCTCGCACATGTCTCTTACACAGACCGAGTTATACCCGATTTTGTCCAAAATTTTGTTGGCCTAGCATCGGGGGTCGGTCGTGAGAAAATGCGATTGGCAGCATTCGATGGCCCATCTTCGAAAACCCCCCTGTAGACGCAAAAATCTCGCAGATATCTCTCACACAAGCCGAGTTATAGCCCATTTTGTCCCAAATTTCTTTGCCATGGCAACCAGGGAAAGTCCGGGGTAAAATTAAATGACACTGCTAGATTGGCCATCCCCGAAAACCATACCATAGAACCAAAAATACGACTCTATCTTATACACAGCAAAAGTTATGACCGTTTTAAGAATTGTTTATTTTTTGCCATAGGCTCCATTGTAGTTTTTGGAATGTTTTGAATAAATACGTTAAATATTAATTTTAAATTTTTAACCCCAAAAAGGTTTTACCTTATGCGGAAACACGCGTTTTGAGTTATAAACGGTCGTGATAGGGCTTCCTGTAGGCGTGAGGAAGCATACAAAAAAGGCTGGTACACAAAAAAACGGAAAATGCCCTCCCTACGCAGACCCCCTTCCCGTCGACCCACATCAACCAAATTTCGCACGTTGGGTCTTATCCCGGATATCTTTTTTGGTTTTAAGTTTCGTTGAGATCGGTTCAAAAATGTGGGAGCTGTGGGGGTCGAACTTTCGGCCTTTCCATTGACTTGGCACATCGCTTATACAACAGCTTGTTGCTACCTCACAAGCCGTGAATAGAGGTAAAATCATAGTAAAGATAAAGACCAGTACTTGCTACTGCGCTTCTTACATAAGACAAATTTATGACCAGAAGCGCTTTCCCTCTCTTGAAAGTGGCAACTGATTGGCATGAGTTAATGATACCGCAGCGCACTATGCAGCCATCCGTTGCCCGCGTTAACGAACAATTCGACCCGCGGTTTGCAGCTACTAGACACACCACCGCCCCAATCAGCCACACCAGAGCTTCACCTGATTAAGTAGTAATAAACTCACGCAAAAGTGCCATAAAATAGTTTATGTTATCAAAAAATTATTAAAATACGTGAACAAAAAAACTCTTCTTATCTTGCTACTTTTGCTTATTATTTTAAACGAATTTGTAATGTCATGTTTTACGCGTGTCGTGCAGGTAAAGTTTCTGGATTTGACTCTTCCGCAGTATTGGTTGCCTCGATACGACTGGGTTCTGTGTATAGAAGTGCTCGAACACATTCCTCCAAAATTCGAAAATGTCGCAATAGATACTATTGATCGTACTGCCCGGCACGGCGTCGTACTGAGCTGGGCGGTACCTAGTCAATTTGGGTATTTTCACGTTAATAACAGATCACCAAAATATGTCAATCGCACAATGTTCGAACGAGGATTGATGCTAGATTTTGGCGCTTCTCGTGCCTTACGAGAACAGTCAACTAACGTAAATCTTAAAAAAAATGTTAACGTATTTGTTCGCAAATAAACTTGCAATCATGTCGCTTTAGGCCCCCCATTAACACGTCGTGTCGGCCGGCGTTGGCTATCATACTGGTCAAGGCGACAACGAGAAAAAAGCAATGTCACAGGTATAAACCTACATAGACATGTACAAGGCCCATCTCAAAAGTTTTAGGCCTCGACGTTTTGGACAGCAATATTTTCTGCATTCCACATTGTGTTCAACAAAATCAATTCTTTTTTTAAATAACTCCATGAAACATTGGCCGGTGCAACATCAGGAAGAAACTTGTCGCAGACAATTATAATTTTGTTCATATTAACTTAATGATGTTGCCACACTACCTTTTGAAATACAGAAGTCGTAGTTTGGCCGTTTACAGCAATGAATTCATACAGGGTAGTCCATGCGTTGGTTATATGTATTAGACATTAAAGGCATTAAAGACTAAATTAAAGTATTAAAGACTAAATACAGTCTGTTGTGCGTGGCTGTCAGCTGCCTCTGTTGTTACGAGTTTGTGTCTGGGCTCCGACATTTTTTAAAAAATTGATATCCAAATCATTTATTGTCAATAAAATAATTTCACATTGCGAACCTTCCCCTAATAATGTACTTTTACGGACACTTTACTACGATGTACGGCGTACGTGCTACGTGCAGAAATATGGTTACAGTTAAAGATGAAGTTACTATTAGCAACAAACGGTTAACAAACGTTGCTGGTAACTTACTGGTAATTTATGCGACATGAACTAGTGTTGTGCGATACCTTCGATACCTCGATTAAATATTTTAAAAAATTACCAGTTCATATTACTGTGTAAGGGCGACCAAGTCGCACATCCAAAACAGCATAAATCATTTTACTAGGACAAAGAGTGATAGAACGACAAACTGGCTGCCCTTACAAACCATGTAACGTGACCACATTTAACGTTTTCACCCCGCATTATCCAGTAAGTCAATAGGGGAAAGCTGCCTGAATTGGAACGGTTCCTTGATTGAAACACTTTACTTACTCGAACTCTATGAGCTCTTACTAAACCTGAAAAGTAATTAATACTCTATGGTTGTTTCGCTTTCGATTTTAGGTATCACAGAGAACCAGCGTCGCCTAGCGCGCAACACCGGTGTTGCACGATAGGCGACACCGGGTGTTCGCGATTAGCTCCCAGACATTGGTGTTGCATACCGATCAACACTGAGTGTCGCCTAACTACATCAACGCCTGTGTGGCCTTTAAGCAACACTTAATGTCGGCGATTGGGCCACACTATACTCGCCTATTAAGCCACACTTAGTGACGCCTATGATGCAACATTAGTGGTGAATTTAGGCCACACTGTATGTCGCTTCTTAGGCCACACTTCTGTCGCTGTTAGGGCTACATTTTTGTCGTTTATTAAGCTACATTTGTGTCGCTTACAGGGCCACACTAAAGTCGCTTCCTACGCCACATTATTGTCGCTTCCCAGACTACACCTGGTGATGCCTCTTAGGCTACATTAGTGGCGCCCTCTACGGCACACTTTTTTGCCACACACCCGGCGCCCTAAGTCCGATTGGGAAAAATTTAGAAGGGTAAAATTCCCCCGGTAGCAAAGTCACATGGCCCGCACACAAATGCATTAGCATACGCAAAACGCGCACTATTGACTTAGGGTGGGTAAACATTAGCCGCGAAATCTTTGGTGTTAGTGGACTAAAGTTCACCAATTTTTTTATTCAACGCGCAATTAACAGTACTTGATAACGCTTTTTACCGCTTGTCGATATCTATATTCGTTCCAGAGATATTTGCGGTCAAACTCGAAAGTTGTCGTAAAACGTACTAAATTTTGGACGTTTTTTGCCCTTCCAAATTTTAAGAAGGTAGTGACCCCCAAAAGTTGCACCCGCGTTATTATCCCCATCTAGCAGCACGTCACGTGGCAAAGTCTTATGAAGCTACACCCCTGGCTCCAAAGTTCTTGCGGCAAATACGCTACATTTGAAGCCAATTTTTGACCCCCTTTAAAAAAAATTGAAAAAAGGGCCCCCGTCCCCGCTGGGGTGTGCACTGCCAAGATGTGGTCATTTTCTAGCGCGTGTAAAAATTTGGGGGCGCAGCACCCCGTGGGGATCGAAATATGATTTTTCAAAAAAATCGATGTGGGTGGGTAAACATTAGCGGAGTTATCTCTGGTGATGATAGACTAAACTTTACCAAATACATTTTGTTCAACGCAGGATTAAATGTAGTTGATAACGCCGTTTACCACTTCTCGATGTCTCTATACAGTCCAGAGATATTTGCGGTCAAACTCGAAAGTTGTCGTAAAACGTACTAAATTTTGGATGTTTTTGCACTCCCAAATTTTAAGGAAGCGGTGCTCCCTAAATGTTGTACGCGCGTTATCACCCCCATCAAGCAGCACGTCAAGTGGCAAAGTTTCATGAAGCTACTCCCTTTGGCTCCAAAGTTCTCGTGGATAATACGCTACATTTTAAGCCAATTTTTGACTCACCTTTGAAAAAGTTGTGAAGGGGCCGCCGTCCCCGGTGGGGAATGCGCTAGTAAGACTTTATCATTCTCTAGCGCGTATAAAAATTTGGAGGCGCAGCACTCCCTAAGGGCCGAAATATGGTTTTCCGAAAAATGCGCTTTCGGTGAGTACGATTTCACATCGAGATCTCCAAGGTTACTGGACCAAACTTTACCGGACTTGTTTCGCCTAACGCAGGAGAAATCGTGGTACATAAATTATTAAACAGATTTTGAATATCTTTATTCCTTTCGGAGATATTCGCCGCCGAACTTCGAAGTCGTCCGAAATCGGCCTAAATTTTGCATGTTTTTGGCCCCTGAAATTTTTTGGGGGTGTGCCCCCCAAAATTTTGGACTGGCATTATAAAATCGGACCTAGTATTGACCATCGTGCAAAATTTCACGCCGATCGGCCCAGGCATCTCGGAGATCTCGCGTTGAAAAAATGAAACATGGCTAAAACCTAAGTCCGCTCCGCAAGCTATCGCTTCCGGGCGGACTAATAAATATTATAACTAAAAATTTGGAACAAGGCCCAATGCCAAGGCCCAAGGCTCGGCGCCCTAAGTTTAATTGGGGGAAAATTTAGAGGAGTGAAATTTTCCCGGTAGCAAAGTCACGTGGCCCGCACACAAATGCATTAGCATACGCAAAACGCGCACTATTGAACTTTTGACTTAAGGTGGGTAAACATTAGCCGCGTAATCTCTGGTGTTAGCGGACCAAAGCTCATTAAATTTTTTTATTCAACGCAGTATAAATTGTACTTGATAACTCTTTTTACCGCTTGTCGATAGCTTTATTCGTTCTAGAGATATTTGCAGTCAAACTCAAAAGTTGTCGTAAAACGTACTAAATTTTGGACGTTTTTTGCCCTCCCAAATTTTAAGGGGGCGGTGCCTCCTCAAAGTTGTACCCGCGTTATCATCCCCATCAAGCAGCACGTCACGTGGCAAAGTTTCATGAAGCTATTCCCTTTGGCTCCAAAGTTCTCGCGGCTAATACGCTACATTTTAAGCCAATTTTTGACTCCCCCTTAAAAAAAGTTGTAATTTGATTTGGGTGGGTGAACATTAGCAGAGTAAGCTACGGTCTTAGTGGACTGAAATTTACCAGATTTCTTTTATTCGCGGAATTAACTGTATTTGATAACGCCGTTTACCGCTTGTCGATATCTCGATCCTGTTTAAAGATATTTGCGGTCAAACTCAAAAGTTGTCGTAAAACGTACTAAAATTTTGCACGTTTTTTGTCCTCCCAAATTTTAAGGGGGCGGTGCCCCCTAAAAGTTGTACTTGCGTTATCACCCCCATCTAGCAGCACGTCACGTAGCAAAGTTTCATGAGCCTGCTCCCTTTGGCTCCAAGTTCTCGCGGCTAATACGCTACATTTTAAGCCAATTTTTGACCCCCTTTTGAAAAAAGTTGTAAGGGGGCCCTCGTCCCCGGTGGAAATGCGCTAGTAATACTTAATCATTTTCTAGCGCGTGTAAAAAATTTGGGGGCGCAGCACCCCCTAGGGGCCGAAATATGATTTTCCAAAAAATGCGCTTTTGGTGGGTTTAATTTAACATCGAGATCTCCAAGGTTACTGGACCAAACTTTACCGGACTTGTTTCGCCTAACGCAGGAGGAATCGCGGTAGACGGAATAAAAATCTGATTTTGAATATCTTCATCCGTTTTGGAGATATTCGCCGCCGAACTTCGAAGTCGTCCGAAATCGGGCCAAATTGTGCATGTTTTTGGCCCCCGAAATTTTTTTGGGGTGTGCCCCCCCCAAAAAATTTTGGACCGGCATTATAAAATAGGACCTAGTACTGACCATTGTGCAAAATTTCACGCCGGTCGGCCCACGCATCTCGGAGATCTCGCGTTGACAAAAAAAACATCTGGGCTAAAACATAAGTTTTCCCGAAAACTATCGTTTCCGGGCGGACTAACAAACAGCAAAATTAAACATACACAAACATTTAAGTGTGTCATGAGTGAGCAGCAGCATCATACCACACATATATACACAACCACTCAGGCACATCATCCACTAACAAATGAATGCCTGAATGAGTGTGTAGACTTTAACGTCCCACCCGACACAGTATAGGCAGTGGCGTCATTTCACTAAATTCTTGTGGGGTTCACTCTCTCCCCTCCTTTCCCCTTTCCTCTCCTTCGTTTCTCCTTCTTCCCTAT
>Ga0209454_1002902_pt1 | contig 11966 bp, 10 predicted proteins | sample WorMetHERISLAND1_2_FD_187400 | JGI IMG/M metagenome (GOLD analysis project Ga0209454, IMG submission 187400) | Marine gutless worms symbiont microbial communities from Max Planck institute for Marine Microbiology, Germany - Olavius geniculatus... | ecosystem: Host-associated > Annelida >...
GGTGAAGATTTGGAGATCCTAGCTTGGACCGTTTTTGCCTGATCCACCCGTGTGACAGACGGACGGACGGACGGACAGACGGACAGAATTGCGATAGCTAAGACGCGCTATAGCAGTACCTGCTTTCGTGCGTAAAAATGAATCTATCAACATTATGACACACTTTTGGCCACCTGCTGTATTTATATAAATAACAAATACGTATGCGTGATTGCATGTACGTAACGTGTGATGAAATTCTGAACGAACCAGACATAAGCAAAACAAACCATTTTTCTACTGCTCAGTCAGCGATGATCGATCAGCATAAAAATAGATAGGATTAAAAAATGCACACAGACTGCATAAAACGTACATGCACACACACACACACACACACACCTAGACAGACAGATAGACGTATTAGGAACACACAGAGTTCGCAATACAAGCGAAGATCGACCAGAAAAACACCGCACCTCAAATCCGGTTGACCGAAAATGACGGACACGAAAATGACAAACCGTCCAGAATTGCAAAACACAAAATAAACGGACCAATTTGCAGAGCATGAAAAACTGCAGGACCAACAATATAGCATTAACAGTGATTAGTGATTACATTAGGCCACACTGCAGTGGTGCCTAGATTTTTTAAAAGAACATTAAGAAAATATAGCGGTAATTAGTTTTTCGTTGATGTTGTATTACCAAAAGTAAATACAAAGTATCAAAAAAGCAACTTGGGAAACAATGAAAGACACACGATCCTCGCCAGAGTTCAATCGAAGGAGTAGCAGCTGCTACAGAGGAGCAATGCTCCACTCAAGTCAATCTAATCAGCCGCCTCAAATATTAGCCACTTTAGTTCTCAGCTACATAGTTGCATTTTCATATCCGCCATTTTCAGCACCCTTAATAATAAGTTAAATTACATGCAGTGGTGGCAAACACTCTGAACAGTGTCATGACCATAATGAAAAAATAAAGGCGAGGTGGAGGTCTGAAAGACAGAACCCCCTCAGTCCCCCTGCCACTGTGATCCAGGGCCCAAAGTCTACTGGACAAAGTCCCAAGAAACCAAAGATCTAAGTGCATTTTTACACATCTTCACTACGTTCCTATGGCACGACATCACGGCCTGTATAGGGGTCAAAGGGCAATTACCCCCTCCAAATTTTGGGCTGTCAGAAATTTCACAGAAAAAAACTTCTTGTCCGAAAGCTTTTGTCCAAAAGTGCAAAGTTTGAAGCAGAAACCCCCACACTTTGTGGAAATTTAAGGGCAACGTTAAAATTTTGAGCATCTATGATCCTCTCAGTTGGAAATTTGCAGCTGTTGTTGAAATTCTGTTTGAAAATTTCAGCGTCTGTCGGAAAATTGCAACTTCCTGCCCCAATGACTTGTTTAAAACTCACGATGCCACTGTTCCTGTGTAGCGAAGATGAGTACGAGTCATCCTAAAAGTTTCTGGCCTTGACATATTGGATACCGATATTTTCTACAATCTATACATCAGTGAAACGTGCATTCTTTACTGACTCATATGAGTCTGCTGCGGACGTGACGTCGTTGTAATTTATGATGTCACAGAGAATTAAATAGAAACGATTTTCAGCGTCAACAAACGAGGCTCGAGTTATTCATCATCGTGGATAGCGGACACAATCATGACCAGATTTCAAATTTTAAAACAGACTAGCTACAGACTGGAAAATTGTCATGCAACATCGAGCCTGATTCTAAGCTGTTTGCATTAGCGCTCCAAATCATTTCGGTTTAGAGCTCTATGACGTCATAAATAACAATGACGTCGTATCCACAACCGACTCGTTAGAGTTCGTAAAGGATGCACGTTTCACTGATGTACAGACTGTGGAAAATATTATTGTCTGCTATGTCGAGGCCAGAAACTTTTGGGATGACCCTCGTATATGACATCATTAGAGTAATGAACACTGACAACCGACCAACCTCTCATCCTGGCAAATTTCAAATGGTTATACAAAAACTATCATGGTGAGCACTGTGCAGCTGCAAAAGTGAAAACAACAAATACCGGCATGGACAGGTAGACCTAATTATAAATAATTACACCTTTTCTGCTGGTTTATTATCGATTAAAGCAGTATCAAAAACAAATTAGTGAAAATTTGATGTAAAGTTTGACCGTAAGAAATCGTGTAATTATTATTGAACATTCTGAGTCATAATTAAGTCATAAACTGCTAACGGCAAAGCCATTAATGGCCATAGTACTTGTAAAGGTGGTATGGCTATGGTGGGCCACAGTGGCCCCATAGAGATGGCGGTGATGGCGCCCTTGAATGCTGCCGATACTGAGATGCTGCAAAACTCACACACTCCTAAAGGCATGTACAAAGCAACAGCACTGAAATGATGTGCATCTAAGGGCCGATTGACTCATGTCCAAGTTAACTTCTAGGTCGCGAGGTTAAGTCCAGAGGTTAACCTTTGTCACGTTTATTCCCGGAAAAACTAACCAAAGTTTGCTAATCTGCGAGTTAAACCTCATCCATATAACCACATCATGAATCAAGCATTTCAATTGGCAGTAGTAGTCACGTAACTGTTCATTTATGGCCCACTATAGGCTTATGAACTAAATGGTGTGTCTATGGGTAGTAGAGGATATTTAAATGGCGATTAATTTACAGTGTATTCCGACAGGATGCAATAAATGCAATATAACACATCACAGCAACTGCAAGAATTACAATTTCAATATTATAATTGTGATTATGATTATTACAAGAAGTTTTGATATTGTCAGCTTTACTGCATAATCACCCCTATGGAAAAGTCAACTGTTCCGCGTGAGGAACGCCACAAAGTCAAGGTCATTGGAGCAGACGACATTTTCATTCAGAGCAACATGGCAAATATTGCACTCAGAAAAAGTGCAATTATATTACGATAATTTCGCTGACTATAATGATAGAATTCACTATGCACAACGCTGTCATGGTTCTTCAGTTTTTTGGTTCATCGATCTACGACCGTGAAAGGTTTGCAGAATGTTCTTATTTTACATGAGTCAGCTTCGATCATGCACTAATTGCAGGTTAACCTCGCAAAATTGGAAGGTTAACTGTGCCAGTTACGTTCGAGATAATGAAAGGAGTTAACCTAGTGAATCAACGTGACAAAGGTAAAGTTTTGGAATTACCGACTTTAACCTATAGGTTATCTTTAACCTGGACATGAATAAATCAGCCCTAAGAAGTGTACGGTCATTTCATCACCGGTCAATTCATCACAAAGTGCGAAAAACAATTAAGCTTAGTGGTTGGTGCGGTTCTAACCAGCATTGTTCGTTGCAGTCATAAGACATAATGTGTAGGCCACATTTGTCATCTAGATGACAACAACGATGTGCAAGATATGAACACTGTACGAAATTTTGAAGTTGTTGTCATTAAGTGTGGAAAGTACTGGAAAACCGTCATACATGGTGGCTTCGAGTACTGAAGACTTACACAAAACAATGTTCGGCAGGTCACTTAAAGATGTTGCCAGTTTCTGGACGCTGACAGTGACAGCCACATTTTGATACTCTGTGAACAAAATCTCATAGATGGTCTTCGATGACTGAAGGTATGGCTGGCAGATGGGACATTCAAAAAATGTTACCTGAAGCTGAACCTGATGCTGCATTGTTTATTGCATACTTTGTTCATTTGTTGTGCACTCGCTTGTGCGATTTTGTGTAGAATGATTTCTAATTTTACAGCTTAGCTTGGACATTTTCTTGATAACAATTGATAGACATCTTCAAAACTTCCCCGCAGGGAAAGTCGTGGACACAAATCATGTCGCAAATTTTCATGATTTGTGTCCACGACAAGTCCTCGATTTTGTCGGGAACTTGTCGTGGACTTTGTCGCAAAGTCGGCGTAATGAAATTTGGGTTCAATGAACCATCCACGTGATGAATCGACAGGTGATGAAACAACTGGCCACCGTACTGAAAAACAGAACTAAAGTGAAATGCCAGCTCAGTTTCACCGCACAAACCATACAAAAGTGAACGAACTAAATGGACCAGACTGCGAATTTTCATGCTCAGTTCAGCTCAGTTTGGTTCTGTTTATTTCTGTCACTCTGTACACACCCAATCGGCGACAATACATGTACAAGATCTACACACCTGTACACGAACATGTCAATCCATCAATTGCCTCGGATGACACATTAATCACAGAAATGATTCTAACAACAAATCAGCAACATGCGTGGCGGTGCTAAGAATTTGAAGCCGAAGGGAGAGTGGAGTAATGTAGGAGCAAGGTCCAGCGGAGCCAAAAACAGAATAAGAAAAGCCATCCTCGCTGCTAAAATTGCACAAAACCCCTCTAGTTTTCTGGGCTCTGCCCAACACTCTCAGCGAAGCTTGCAGTGCTCTGCAGACACCCTAGTAGCCAATGGGGAGGGGCTCGCTGCAGTTCTGCAAAAAAACCCTCCCCACCTTGGCCCTTCTGGGATCATTTACCCCTTCCTCAAAGAATTCCATATCCACCACTGGTCGATGTTATTTGACATGCCAAAATGACACGAGCATTTGAAACATTTGCTGACTAAAGCTGCAACATTATCTTCACTTGCTGAATTTAGAATCTTTCTCTTTCCCCAGTTTAGTATTAGACAAGAGAGGTGCCGATTCCAGGGTAATTCAGTACCTATGTACATGTACAGTTTGGCCCGAAACATACTGAACTGCCCAAGTGTGAATTCTCCAAAGTTTTTCTCTCAAAAATTCACCTGTAATTTTCCTGAGAAGTCAGTAGTCACTAGTCACGCAACAAGACATGCAACAAATCAGATTAACGAACAAACTAAAGCAATATTAAATATAGCATCATTTACGAAGCTAACAACATTTGTTTGTGACCAGCCACAGTTTGAGAATCGGCCCACTGGGTCATATGCAACTGTTAAATCATCCTAGCTAAATAACACTGGGCATTACGGACATGGTGGCGTTTTGATGTCTGTTTAGCTTCTGCTTTTAGACAACAAACAGCCATTAAATCCATTCTGGCTGTACAGTACTGTCTATAGTAATTAGTAGAGCTGTATCAGATATTGATTTTTTTACTATTTAGTACAGCTGTCAAATTAATGCATTAATTACCACATAAGTGCATTAATAAATAAACGTGTGTTAAAATAATTAACGCACATACGTAAATTTGTGTTAATTTACTAAATTCCGTGAAGCAAAAGTTCCAATATTACGTTAAACTGCGGCTATTTGACAATTGAATGAATTCAAGTAACTAAACTGTAGTTGCTGTTCTATCACTACTGTAAATCAATAATTATTTTGACGACAGGCTATGACGGCAGTTATTGTTGATTATATGTTAAAAATGTGTTTTTAACTTTCCATATTTTACAGGCGGGGCCCCCAAATGTCACGGGAGCCGGGGTAACTTATCCCCTACTCTCCCTCTTGATGGGCCTGGATGCATTAATAACGCGTTAATTAATGCATAATGCATTAAAAAATTAACGCTTCGACAGCTCAACTATTTAGCTAAATACAAATATTCGACTTTTCCAAATGGAATGAATACAATACAACCTGCTAATAACTAAAGAAATGTGATCACAATAGTGCACTGTTCATATTTAAACTATTGAAATTTTTACACGAGTACAAATATTCATAAAAGTCACCATTCGATCAAATACAAACTGAATATTTGATACAGCTCTAATACTTACTGTCAATGAATTAAGTTCATTTTTGCAGTAAAATTAGCGTTGAAAAATTCACAGCAGTATTGCTTCATGCATTGAAAACATTTAACATCTGTTAACATTTAACACAGCACAAACTTCACACCGACAACAGATCAACTGTGTGAATTTGCTAAAATTGCAACAGTCAGCCTACGTAACAAGAAAACTTCAAGTGTGATGATAGGCCTAATTATGCATGCAAATCAGTTCAGGGAGCCACGACAGCCAATGGCACCGCAGTGGCAGGGAATTTTGTTTTCCTCAAGTGGGAATTTGTAGTCGTACGTAATTTCCTCGTTCACTTCGATGTCTCGCCGGGAGTAGATGACGATCTTCTTCTGTGACTCGATCGTGATAATCTTTGCACAGCAGTTGGGCTGAAACATGCCATCACAGAATATTCACATTAACTAACATGGTGGCTACATTTTTGGAGATAAAAAAAATTCAAGATTTTTCATGGACTTTCATAATGTACCTTTTCCAGACCTATTCTAGTAATGTTTCACCGCATGATGACAGAGTATTTGACATTTCTTGCATCATATAAAAACTGTTAAGAACACAAAATTTGTACCATTATTAGCAGTAACTTGTCCATCAAATCACAACACCCCATTCGGTTTTCAAGTATTTTTAAGATCCTAGACAATGCACAAGAACTCTCCTGCACCACACCTTGCATTAAGATAAAAAGATCAGGTGCTTCTGCATTTACACAATAAATAACCACTATATCCATAGGACGATCTTTATCCTAAATATTTCACGACAATTCAGCTTTTAAAACTTTCAAGCTTGTGAATCGCAAATTTTGGGACACTGATTCAATGTGTATAATATCGACCAGTGCTCACCCTAATCACTAAAACACACGAAAATGCCAAAACCCACAAAGTTGGACCTTTTCAGAAAAAACAGGTGTAACCTAAAAAGTCATTTGGTTGGTTTGGTCCATTAAACAAAATCCCGCTTCTTTTCAATCCTAGCTAGTGATGTCATGAGTTAAAAGCATAGGTTGGCAGAAAGCTGCAATTATATCACAGAATTACGATAAACAGTTGCAATTTCCAACAGAGGAAATAGCAGGTTCTCAAAATTCCAATTCCGCCCCCAAATTTCCCCACACATCAGTTGTTTAGCCGAAAATATTAGGCATCTTTGGTCAAAAATCTCGCATTTTTAGACAAAAATCTTCCAACAAAAAGATTTTCCGAAAACTGCCGGTCAGAAAAAAATTTTGGGTGGCAAATTGCCCCCTCCTACTATGACGCCATCAACGCTGATAGTTGGACTTACAATGCAGGAATGGTTGACAAATTGGGTGAGGTTGCCATAGCCACAATACACACAGTTTACACAATATACAGTTTACAGGCAGAAAGACAGAGAGACAGACACAACATTGTATCACAGAACATATATACACACCAAAGGCACTTAGTATTTGCAACAGGCTGTATTTGTGGTAGAAGTCACAAATGTCAAATGTAAATTTATATAGTGCACTATCGTCAAAACCTCTAATGCGCTCTACACGCTAGTACTGTGAAAACAAAAACGTCTTTAGTGACTGTCTGAAAATGTTTGCAGAACATTCCGGATCACATAGGTCATCAGGCAGTGAGTTCCAGACGGTCCAACAACAGAAAATGTCTGACGGCCATAAGTGCTGAGCCGATGACGTGGCACGGAAAGTTGGTGACTGCTCGCCGAATGCAGACGCTGTCGGAAAACGACGTCAGAGACTGGCGAGCAGTGGTCCGTCAGGTACCGAGGTGCTTGGATGTGGTGGCATCAGTACATCAGCATACCGAGCTTGTACTTCACTCGGTCTGGAACGTCAAACCAATCAGGCTCGTTGTGCATGAGATCCGTCAGACCGTGATCGTATTTCTGTGCGCCACTGACAATGCGTGCGGCCACGTTCAGCACTCGTTGTAGCTTATCTGTTACATTCTTTGGCGCCCCAATGAAGATTGCATTGCAGTAATCCACGCAGGATGACACGAAGGCATGGACGAGTGTCACAGCTGAGTCAGAATCAAGTGACCTTCGAATACGACGGAGTTGTCAAAGTCTGAAAAATCCTGCTGCACAAACATTGCTGACCTGCTTATCCAAACCGAGGTCAGACGAGATGGTGACACCGAGAACACGAACGTGCTCGCTAGGAGTGATGGTGTAATCTCCAAGATGCAGACTCGGACTGGAAAAATCAAGTAGTGACAGACTGTGCTTTGTACCGGTCCACAGCAGCTTTGTCTTGTCTGCGTTGAGCTTCAATCAATTAGCGGACATCCAGTCACCGATGTCGGTCATGCAGTGTTCAAGTAGTGCAACAGCTGAAGCTGTGTCGCAGCGATCATGGTGTACATATAGCTGAAAATCGTCGGCGTACACAAGAAAATTGATTCTATGTTTCTTGATGTTTGTCGGGGAGGTCGGCAGTGTACAAAATAAACAGCCACGGACCAAGCACCGATCCTAGCAGGACGGAACAAAAAAATGGCAACTGTACACCATACACCATACACATTGCCACCATACACGACTTGAAATTTCTCTCCGACAGATATGACCGGAACCATTCGAGAACGTCGTCATGCAGACTGAACTGACGCTGAAGTCGGTCTAACAGCAAAGTGTGGTCCAGTGTCAAAAGCAGCTGTCAAGTCCAGTAGACAGAGGCTAGACATCTGTCCACCATCTGCTGCAAACAGCAGATCGTTGTAAATCTTGGTGACTGCGGTTTCCATGCTGTGAAAGTGGCGGTACGCGGACTGGGTCTTCGGCATCAGGTCGTTTCCGTCAACGAAGGCTTGAAGTCGATGCTGGATGACCCTCTCTAATAACTTAAGAGAGAAACGACAAATTCGACACCGGCCGGTAGTTCTTTAGCTCACTGGCATCAAGACCACTCTTCTTAAGCAGAGGGCGAACAACAGCCTGCTTAAATTCTGCTGCCAAGCCAATTCACACCCGAGCCCGATACGGTTGCCACATATTTTTGTTGCATTGTGTGCTTGTATAATATTGTGTTGCACTTATTTTACTTTATTGTATTATTATTATATTAGCACTACATAAAGTACGTGCTAAAACACATAACACAGTGCAATTCGCATAGAAGTATTTTGTGACCGAAATGGTACGTTCAGCTCGTTGGGTACGTTGGTTCGCATACGCAGACCGCAAACTTGACATTAATTCCAGTTAAATTCACCTTAACTGGACTCAACTTTTTGTGAAAAATAATGAATATGATGTGACAATACATGTGTGATTATTTAGCAGCATCCAAACACTCCATAACGAAGGATTTTTGCAGTATTTTGTAACGCTGCAACATCACTGTTGCTATGGATGCGTTGCCGTGGCTTCGTCAAATGATCATTTAAGCACCGTGAGCTTGGTTTAAAAAGCCAAAATAGCACTACCACAGCTGTAATAGGTTTTGCGCATACTATGCCTTCGGCGTATATATGTACTGTGATTGTAATATAAGTGTGACTATTAGTATGGTTGACTAAAATCCAGGTTTAACCCAATAAGCCAACAAAATGGGTTTTTCAAAAGAAAAACCTGCGGAAACCCTGTTTTTTTTGTCTAAAACCTCGCTGGCTGTCAAATGGACTCACATTGCAGGAGTGGTTGATGAATCGCGCAAGGTTGCCATAGCGAGTAGCGTCGACGATGGCGTCGCCGTCGACTCGGAACAGATAACTGCTGCCGATGCCAACTGCCTCATAGCGCTTCTCACGCAAGTCAGCGACTGTCTGACGTATGACCTGTCCCACGTACTCTATTACCATCTCACCCTCGGCGATCGGCTCCAGCGCAAACAGACCCCAGTCGTGGATCCCGCTCTTGGCAAACTGCAGCTGCTTCTTGCGGAACTGTAGCAGACACAAGCCCCAAGTTCTGTGTAATATGAACAACACTGCATTATACCACTCTCAGGCTGTGTTCACATGAACACGAGTACGAGTCCGGCACAGTACAGGTTCCCGTATATGAGTTCCGGCAAACACCAGTTTGCATGTATTTCAATGGTGGCCGTTCTCATATGTACGAATACGGGTTACCTACAGAAATTTAAATTTCACCTGTACGAGTAGTTTCTGTGCAGGTCATGTTTTTATCCAACCCATGTGAAGTAAACTACCCGTAAATAACAATAATATAATGTACAAAAGCTATGGCGCATATTTGATGTCAGAACTGACGTCACTGTAAAATTATTCATCGTTATAGGTGCGCAGTTGGTAAAATTATCAGCGATGTGATGTAATATTGTTGTTTATTCGTGAAGCAATTCCGTGATTTGATTTCATTCAATATGGCAGACACGCATAGAGTTATCTGCTTGTACAAGTGACTGTAAATGTTCCGCTCGTACGACTGAAGCTTCTACGGGCCACAAACGAAAACCTGGACTCGTACTCGTACACGTGTCTATGTGAACACAGCCTTAGAGTGCAAACCTCTGTAAATGCTTTGTCATTTTTTGTTGCATTCACCAGGCAGCAACACTGTAGTTGACAGAGGTTTGCCCTATCTGCCAATGGATGAGAATAGTTCAATCCTATCCTGAATCCAGGTGCAGATCAAAATCAACATCAAAATCTAATCGCCCTTAACCTGGTCCATGTCTAACCTTCCTTGCATATTCCAGTCAAATCCCCTTTTAACTTTCTGAGTAATCCTGCTAACAAACTGACACAGACAGATATATAAATAAACAAATAAAAGCTGGATATCATATAACCTCCTTGGCGGAGGTAACAATAACTTAAATCAATATCTCAGCAGACATTAAAGGAAGGGATGTCATAGAGGATTGGCAACAGCACTGATAGATACAACATTGCTGAATTCTTATAGGTTGTCTATGATAATCATTCTGCTATCAGTAATGGCTTGACCACATTTTACAATAAGTGCAGACAAGAGGTTTTAACCCTTCCCCTCCATCATTCATTCCCATGAAACCATGTCTAGTACAATGTCAACTTAATACATCCAACAGTTGCAGTGTTTTCGGCAAACCTGATCCCATCTAATAAACTCTACATGTCTATGCTGCAAATATGCTATATATTTTAGCATATTTTTTTAACAGATTCCATACATTTCGCTTCCAAAGTGCATATTAATAGACAAAATTTCCACTATTCCCACACAGTACCTCACAGATACGAACCACACGGCTTCTCCACGACCAGTCCCACAGCATGGAACACAGCAACATTCACGACTCGAGATCTGTTCTCAACTTGTCATCAACGTCCTGTTTCTGCTGTCAGCTTAAGAGAGTAGTGTGAACCAGCACGTTTGTGATAGCTATTTGCCGTTTGAATTGGACAGACATAAAATATTGTGCTGAAATGAACTGAACAGTAATAGAATGGAGCAGGAGCTATGTCTGACCTTGAGCTGGTTAAACTTGAGTAGGTCGCCGTAGTCCTCGCCCTGTGAGGACAGAATACTCAGCCATCGCCTGCTCTCTGACCGTGCTTCTCTCGACAAGTGCACCTTTGATCAATCATTCATTCAATTAAAAAATCAATGAATAAATTAACGAATCAATGAATAAATAAATAAATAAATATATCAATAAATAAATTAATAAATTAATGAATGAATGAATAAATCAATCAATTGTTTGCTCAATGAACACACCAACTAGTGATGATTCGATATATCACAAATACTGATATATCGTTTTCGATATCGATATATCGTATCATATTGTATCGTCAGAAAAAATATTAAATTTTTCGATATATCACGATATTCAAAAATAGCGCGATATATTGCGATATTTTTTATAATATCGTGATATTTTCTACAGATTCTTCACTACCTATACTATGTGACTGGAAAGAAAGATTACAATGGGGCATGTTAATGGTGTCGTAATTACCTCCGCCAACGAGGTTATGTTTTTGCCAAACTTTGTTTGTTTGTCTGTTTGTCTGTGTGTTAGCAAAATAACTCACAAAGTTATGGACAGATCTTTCTGAAATTTTCTGGGAATGTCGGGAATGGCAAAAACTACCAGTGATTCAATTTTGGGGGTGATTCGGAAGGAATCCTGGATTCTGGATCACTTTGAAATTTTCGTTACCATTGCTTTCAATGGGGCATAAGGGAAACTGCTGCTAAACCGAAGATGGTGCTGCAACCTGGCGAACAACATTGCCTTGGCGGAGG
>Ga0209454_1002904_pt1 | contig 11963 bp, 10 predicted proteins | sample WorMetHERISLAND1_2_FD_187400 | JGI IMG/M metagenome (GOLD analysis project Ga0209454, IMG submission 187400) | Marine gutless worms symbiont microbial communities from Max Planck institute for Marine Microbiology, Germany - Olavius geniculatus... | ecosystem: Host-associated > Annelida >...
GCTTAGTAATGCATTTTGCTAAACAATACAGAAATTAAACATGCTTTCCAAAGTCCGTTAGCAGTTATTGGGAAAAAATACACTTGTCATGAAACAAGATCCGCATCAGTCCGTGTCTGCAAATTTTGTCTACTTCTGATCCACTGTCGGTCCATGTCCTCAAGAAAATCCTGTGGATCTGTGTCCACAGACGGACGCATCCACAGTCCACACATCTCTGCTGTTTATACAATATCTTTTGTTCTTCTGTTATATGATGATAATGTGATGTAATTTTCTCGTGATAACAGTTAGCAGCCGAGTGTTACTGCGGTGAAAACCAATACTGATGTGTGTGCGGATTGGGTGTAGGTGAAGAGTGAGATGGACAAACTCTTTGAAGAGCTTGATGAAGGTGATAAAGTCAGTGAGGCGGAGCCTAGCTCGGTGTGTTGACATGTTTACAAAATGGTTGTTGGTTGTGTCTTATGTGTATAGGTTTTAACATGTTCTACAGTGTGAGTGTAACGAGGCATAATACACTAGGTGGGATTGACATGTACGGTACCTATTTTATGACTGTCGTCAGTTGTCTGCTTTGCTTGAGAATGGGTGCGGTACACAGACCCAAGCCACGTTTCAGTGGTCACACTTGAGTGGAGCGAGATGATGGGCTATTATAACACTCCAGGCACTGCAGCAAGAGATAGGGGGACTGAGTAGGCTATTAAATAAATAATGAGAGTGACTAGTGCACCATTTACAGATACCACAGATGATTAGCATTGTAGTGCATCGTAGCTAAATACAGCCAATCATCAAAGCAATCTGGAGTCATTTAATTGGAGATCTTTATTTGCTGATTGACAGTTGCCAGCACCAGTTCACCAGTACCTGGCATCATTTTTAGTGACTCCGGAAAAATTGTGGGGAGATGAACAACAGTTGAAAAGGCAGAGTGAATGATTAAGTATTAACATCTGACGTAACTACGCAACTAGGCGTGTAGCCTATTATTATTTCAGTTCACTTTCAACTTATATTTAGTTTTGTGGCTATATTTATTACTTAAGCATCTAGTTAAAAGGTATGATTTGAGTGATTTTGTGTGTGCGTTTTTTTGTAGTTTTTTCAACATTTTTTTCTATTTTACGAATTGTCTGTCTTCAGTTTCCTTATGTCATTTGTTGTACTATCTTAGGGTACTACTAATACGTGCTTTGTGCAGTTTGAGATTTTGTTTAAATGAGTAAAACAAATGTATACATACATGTGCAGTTTGACAGGCCGTCAACGCAGCTCTGTTTACACATCAGACAGGGTTCCTACAGGTCAGGGAAAACTGGAAAGAATCAGGGAATTTGTGTGGTCGGGGAAAGGTCGGGTAAAATATTTGGATCATGCAAACTGCAGATATATGAGATTTTTTGTGTCTTCAAGTACTAAAAAGCAGGCAAATTTGCAGCTTCTATTAAGTGTCCAAAAGCTAGAAGTGTTTCGGCTTCAGGGGGGCTTTTGCCCTCCTGGCCCTCCGACTAGGGTTTTTGTCATTTGCTTATTGCTCTGTTAATACGGTTTTATTACTTTATGATATAGTGTACCATGTCTGACATTTGTGCGATAGGGTTATTGTTTTGATAAGGTCAGGGAAATTGTCATTCCATGACTGGAAAAGTGAGGGGATTTTGCTACAAAAGACCTGTAGGTAACCTGATCAAAAGCAGTCGTTGTGTTGAAGAACAGTGGTAGATCTCATCTGTGGATTAATGTGATGTTTTATTTGACAATAGATATATTACAATGTCTGTGAAGGATGTGTATGTCTGACACATTAACAGGCAATCAGCACAGCTCTGTTCACACATCAGAAGCAGGCATTGCGTTGGATGATAGCAGCTGAGAACAGCGACCGATTGCCTCCATTCTGGCTGCAGCGTGGCTCTTTTTATTACAACTCTCTCACGTCTTTCTCTTCTCAGACCAAACCACGCAGCATCCGAGGAGGTCTGTTTGGCTTGGCTTTGTGACGAAGTCTGTGAGTTTCATTGAAACTTCAGTGCGGGAAAGTTTCGGTGAATGTTGGCGTAATGGAATTTGGGCTTTGCTGAGCAGTTATTTTACTTTTATTGCCTCAGCTCTGATAACTTGGTGTATCTTATAGATGTGAGTGATTGATGATGATTTGTAACTGCATTGCATGGTTTCAGTTCTTGAGGTCTGACATTTTGTACACAGCTTTGTTGAACTTGTTTAGACCATGACTTCTAAACATTGTTATTGATATTTTACTTTTTTTGGGTATTTTGCATAACATGCAATATTGTTTTGCTGCATCAGTATTATTTTGTTATTATTACTATGAGGTTTGATAGATGCACCTATGGTCAGTTTTTGTTTGACTGTCTCATTCTTGAATGCTGACAATATCTGTGGTGTGTCAGGCATACTGGCGGATGACATGGGTCTTGGCAAGACACTGGAGATCATTGCTTTGATTCTGACCAACTTTGAAGCAGGAAAGCCACTGGCTGTCCCCGTGCCTGGCAAGATCAGACCATCACGGGTAGGTTGGCTGTTAATTAGTCATCATACTATGTTAGAATGGCAGCTTAACGTATGTGTCATAACTGCAGTAAATTGAGTGTTTATACCTTGTGTAGTTTTGGCTTTTAGGTGTGCAACATATCTCTGCTAATATAAACAAGTAATTTGAGCAAAGCTCATGAGACGTGTGACAGCCTTAGCAGTTATTATTCGCAGGTTGTCTTGATTTAACTCTGTCCATTTTGATGCAATTCACTCTTGAAATCTACGCCGCAGCCACAAATTGGAAAAAACATTAAAACCCCTATTTTTGAAATTCAAGTTCATTCAAGGTCATCGATGTTTACACCAATAAAAAGCTTGTTATGCTTGTTACGCTATATTGCTTATTATGACAAGCAGCATGTCTCTGCCGATCTGCAACCGTTTTCAAGCTACACGAGCCAATAGCAGTAAAATAACTACTTGTAGATTTTTAAAAATGTATGTTCTATGCTAAAAAAAATGTCATACGCAAAATGTCCAGGTCTATCTCCAGCCAATTCAGTGTTGAAATGTGCGCTGCATCCAAAAATTGCGAAACATTCACTAAAAACCTCTCTTTGAGGGGTTCAAGGTCGTTCATGGTCATCAATGTTGATAAATCCAAAAAGCCTGTCACCAGTGCTTGTTGTGAGAAGCAGCACGTATGTACCTATCCGCAATCGTTTTCACATTATTCGAGCCAATAACGGCAAAATGACGTTTTTTCAGGGGGTACCCCTCTTCGACGCCCTCGTTTGAGGGGAACCCCTGCACCACGTGGCACAAAATTTTGTCACGATAAACTAGAGACCTTGGGGCAACCCACAGTGAAGATTTCGTGATCCTAGCTTGCACCGTTTTGATACAATTCATGAGTGTGACAGACAGACGGACGGACAGACGGACAGACGCCCAGACGATGGCAAAGACGCGCGAAGCATTCTGCTGTCACGCGTAAAAAGGTAAAGCGTGCCATGCCCCTTTGGGGCATAGGCGGGGTGCTCATCTCCCTTTCTGTAGCCATTGAGCCCGTAGGTGGATAGACTAGTGAGTCCGTGACACATGGCCAGTGTGACCCCAGACCTATGGTTACCTTCCCATCATGGCTGGTACCAACTTATACTGCTTCGTGAACAGAGGCACAACTGGCACGTGTGTGAACAACTTACCCAAGGTTGTTGCCTGGCAGTGCTCTGAGCCCGAGTCGATCCGGGGACCTTTCAGTCACCAGACTGGCACATTACCGTTACACTACCAAGCCAAACAAGTGCTAGTGCGCTGATATAATTTTGTTTTACATCGTGAAACTTCTTGTTTCGATAATACACCCAGTGCATTTGAGTTTACTGTATAAATTTCTTACTTACTTACATAATATATGTGTTGTCACTAAGCCACTGGGGCAGGCCATCTGCTTCCTAAAACGGCGAATCTGGTGGTGCTATAAATTGATAGTTTACCACTGTTATCAGTGAAACGTTGATCATATTGACCGACATATTTATACAGTCATTTTTATGTGCTATTTCAATATGTTCAATTTTAGATTGCGAAGAACAACCGACTGATGGTTTACAGACAGAGCATCAAACACGAAATTGCCGAAGATACCTGCGGAGCAAGCTCTTCATATGGTGGCGAAGCATCTCTCGGTGTTGGAAGGAAAAAGCTCATCATTAAGCCGTCGTCATCTGATGTGACACTGAGGAAATGTGATAAGGATCGCAACAACAATGAAGATGGTGATGATGATGATGATAAAGCCAATGTGAAGTTTGTCGGTGGTAAAAAGCTCATTATACAACCGCCTGCTGCTGAAGCTGGGAGAAAGAAGTGTGATAGTGATATTGACTGTTCTAAGCCAGTGATCGCTGTGGATAAAGGTGTGACAGTGGATAGCGAGGAGTGCTACAGTAGTGACAAGGCAACATTGAATGATGACAATGTTGACAGTGGACCAGTAGTGATCGATGATGTCTGTGATGATGAAACTTCACAGCTGTCAGCTAGCAGCTCTACAGTGCAGAAAGGTTGCAAGATTGGAAAGAAATCTACTGCTGCTGCTACTGGTACTAAAAAAGGTAAGCATGAATTGTATTCGGTGTTGACTGTCTTTGCATGAAAGCTCAGTTAGTTTGTATTTTTTTGTATTTTTTTTTGCAAATTGGATCACAGTTATGGTATTTGGTAAGTTTTTCCAATCTCCAATGCATTGTGTAATGTGTACTGTTCAGTTTTAACACGTATTCAGTCTCTGTCTGAGCAAGGGAGGCATTACCTTCTTATGTATGCATACAGTTGCAGACTCACATGGTCAGGAGTTATTTTTGTCTTGCACTGAATGTTGTCTAGCATGTTTTACATTCTTCCTCTGATTAACTGGTATTGAAGTGAGTTCTGGATTTATTACCTCCGCCAAGGAGGTAATGTTTTTGCCGGTTTTTGTCTGTCTGTCTGTCTATCTGTCTGTCTGTCTGTGCGTTAGCAAGATAACTCAAAAAGTTATGGATGGATCTTTCTGAAATTTTGAGGGAATGTCGGGCATGGCATTAACTACAAGTGATTCAATTTTGGGGGTAATCCGGCAGGAATCCTGGATTCTGGAGCACTTTGAAATTTTCGTTACCATTGCGTTAAAAGGGGCATAAGGGAACCGCTGGCAAAATACACAATATGGTGAATATGGTGACGCTACCTGGCGAATAACATTGCCTTGGCAGAGGTACCTGCGGGCTATGACTGCTTTCTAGTTGCTTGTGTATTTCTTTGGTTTCTAGTTGTATTTTTGCTGTTGTGAGAGAAGAATTGAGTAAATAAATGACTAAACCGTAATAGGTGTAATGTGTGAAGGCAAAAGAGCTTCAAAGGTGGAAAATGCTGATTTCTGTCCGGGCTCATGTCAGACGAAAGCAGCAGGTGCATGCAGTGTGCTGCCAGTTTCTCCAAATGTCCGCAGTCGACCAAAGAGGTAACGTTTGCTTATACACACTGACATGTTTCTGTGAAAGCTGCATTTCAGAAGCATTGAAGATGCTTTATTTTATTATTCGTATGTATGTAATTAAAGCAGGGGATTATGTTGCGATATTGTCTTTACACAATGAAATTAATTTTCTGCTAGCTAGTTGGTTGATCGCACGGTTGAGCCTACGTCACATGTTTCTGTCCGTTGTCTGTTGTCTGTCATTCATGTATTGTGACTAAATGGTACGTCAACCAGAAAACTGACTGAACAAGTAAATAGGGTTGCCTAACGGCTACTCTGTGGTACCAGTTTGCCCTCCCCCTACAACTGTCTTTTTTGCCTTAAATGGGGGTACTGATTGTACTTCCACAATACCCCAAATACCGGTATTGTGATTTCTGGCCAAACCGTTTCAGTTAGTGGTATGGTTACTGATGACAGTCTGTAGGAACTTGTTAATGCCCTATCTAATGGTGCCATCACTGATTCCTTACATCTGTTCTCCCAAAATAGGCATCCTGACCCCCAAAAGTTGCACGACACTTTACAGCCAAACTATCAGTGCATTGTTGCTGTTTGGAAATGCCTTATCTAATGCCTCCGTTGTTGACCTTTGTCTATCCTCTAGACGGGTGTACTGTACTGACCACTCATTCACATTTGCTTGCTTTCGGACACCGGTGTATGGTTGACCTTTCATAGCGACAGCTGGGCTTCTAGTGTGGTAATTCTTTCATCAGTGTTTTGATGCTGTCATTTGGGTCGCAAGAAGGGCATTCAGCCCAAAAAGTTTTAAATTCTTAGGTCAGACCTAACCTGGAGTAGCCAGGTGTTTGACAAAGATAGTACAATATGTAACATTGGCCACTTGCATGTCATGCTGATTGCTGATGTGTTTGTGCGAATGTTCAGAACTATTGTTAAGCCAGCAATCTACCGTGATGTCAGTGAAGATAGCGATAAGCAGCAGCAGACTCCACCAGTCAAGAAGTGTGAGTTTATAACTAAATGCATATTAGTTTCGGTCTTTTGCTGATGACAGAGGTGATTGTAGTTTGAGTCTCCAGAGTGTTCATGCATGCATCTGTGCGTGTGTGAGTTTTGAACAGACATTGTTACCAAGATATCTTGGGTATTTGTTGACGGAATTTGACCAAACTTTTGCCACTAACAGAATTTGGGGCAAGGATGAACATGTCAAATTTTGGGGTTAAAAGGTCAAGGGTTAAAGTCACAATGAGGTCAGATATGCCCCAAAATACACTTTTGAGCCTTGCGGTTGTCATATGTTGGTGGAGGCATAATAGTCGACGGAGTTGTAACCACCATCTAATATATCGTAATGTAAGTCAGTAAATAAATTAATTCACCAAGGTCAAGAAGTTGAATCTGAAACAATGGAGTAAGTTACTAGAGGGTGACAGACACAATGCAGACTAGAGACAAAATGTTTTAATTCATTTACAAAACATTACTACTAACGTGTTTGTAACTGTAGCAAGGAGATCAGCAGCAGCTGCAGGTAAAGCCGCAGCAGGACGGGGCGCAAGCAGAGGTAGAAAGTCTCGGGTCAGTGCAGCAGCCGAGGATGCTCCGGTACTTCCGTCTTTGGACCATCTGAGTCTGCAGTCTGTGGACACTTTGTCAGCACTGGTGCCTGTGGAGTCGCAGTCAACAACCAGCACATTCGATGGCCAGGATATGCCAGCTGTCAGTGTGCTGTCTTCTTCATTGGAGCTTGGAGCCAGTGTTGAGGTCAAGGCGAGTGTCAAGGTGCAGTGTGGACCGAGCAAGTCTGCAGAGCCGACCGTGTTGCTGGGTAAGGTGCAAAATATCTCTGTTCATCCCTAAAAAAAACCTCCAGTTCTCCATCCCAAAAATTTTTTGTCAGAGCCTTAAAATACTGGCATGGATGCAGTTATTAGTTTGTTTTTAAACAAGAAATTTGAGCTAATGCTCACGAGACGTGCGAAAGCCTGTAGCTGTTCCGGTTCAGTAGTTTAGCTGAAAATTGGGGTGTTCACGCTAAGTTAATATACAAATACCAAATTCTCTGTCTGGATCGCATAACAGTAGTTCCATGGCGCCACCTTGTGAATGATATAGACTTGTGTTGCAACCTGAAATCACCAAAAAATCCATAAAACCCTCTATTTTGGCGTTCAAGGTCATTGAATTTGGCGCCAATTGAGAGCCACTGTACGACTTCCTATTAGTGATTAATAGTAACCTAGGCACTATCTCGCACCGTTACTGAGATACAGTGATATATTGGCCAAAAATCGCAAATTTTGCCCACCCCTCTCATTTAGCGCCTTCGTTCGGGGTGTCTCCCTTCGAATTTATGGAAAAGCTTTACGGTTCCTGAAACTAGAGTTTGCCGGGCAGCCGATGGTGAAGATTTGGTGATTCTAGCTTGCACCGTTTTTGACTGATCCACCCTTGTGATGGACAGACGGAGAGACAGAATTGCGATGGCTAAGACGCGCTGAAAGCAGTAGTTGCTTTCGTGCGTAAAAATTTGCATTGAGTATGTAGTGTTGCAGTATTTTTTCTTTCGTTCTTTGAAAAAGTTTTTGGTAAAAATTTTTGAAAATGATTCACATTTGGTATCTCTACTTCTCACCAGGTTGGAACCGGAAGCAAAGGAATTTTTTTAAAGGCCTAAATGCTGAGTATATCGGCACAGTTATCACCGTCATAGTCTAGTCATTGGTTGTATCAGTGTTGTCTTGTTTCAATTGCTAATTTAACTCACCGTTGGTCTCGCATTACTTGTTGTCATTATATAGTCTTCGGTTATATCACTAGCAGCGTATTTAGCCAGAGCTACTCATTGGCATTTGGCACCAGTTTTTGGCGGGACACATGCAAACTGTCACACATGTGAGGGCCTACCTTTTGCTGGGCCACTTTTGCACAGTTATTCCGGGTTCGGTTGGTCTACAATGGTAAACTTTGGCAGCTGCCAGTACAGTAGTTTCCACAGATTGATGTGAAAGGCTTTGTACTGCAGAATACACCAAAGTTATGCTAGAACTGCAGTAAAACGGTTCTGTGGTAATCAACAGCCTTTCATTCAGTAAACTGTGGTTACCAGTTGTAAGTTTAAGTTTGCAGATACATCAAATTATTTTTTAGTTTGGTAACTCATGAAGAGAAATTTTTTTGAAGAGTGTATTAACTGAACTGAACTGAAGATAACTATATGATCCAATTAATAAGATGTAATTGACTAAATTTACATGCTGTTTCTGTAACATAATATGCTACTACCTGGACGAAGTAATTCGTGCAATGATTTGTTTGTTTTGTGTTAGAAGTAATGTCGGTGAATTGTCGACGTGGACGTCATAGTAGTACAGAGTGGATTGTGTGATGATTGTAGATGAGTTTTCCAGTGATGAGGACGATGAATTGCCAGATCTTATTGAACTTGATCTCGCTCAGCTCGCGGTTCCTCCACCGCCAAGTAAGCTCTTTGTTGTCTGCCGATTGCATTTTCAACGTTTCAGCAGCTGATTAAGTTTGCTTCTAGTGCTGCTAAAAACAAGAGAAAAAGTGACACCACATGCAGGCCATGCAATGAGACAGATTGGTCACATAAAATTGTGAAATTTATAAAAAAAAAACATGTGACCATTGAAAGTGGCTACCAATGTAGCTGCTTATATGTGGCTTACAGTTGTCAAGTCTTTTAGCTGTATTTGGCCAGCGTACTAAGCATACATAGCATAACATCTTTCTTCTGTTTAATATTTTGAGTGACGACAAATAACGAGCGGCAAGTCAACAACACAAGATATGTCAAATGTCAAAATTGAAGTTACATATCGTATCACATTGTTGTAAAAAGACCTTTGATGCGCTAGACACACTAGTATTGCAAGAATAATAATGTTTTCAGCAACTGTCTGTTTCTATTGCAAGCTACTTTACCAGCAGTATTGCAGCAGTGAGTGAATGTCGTTGTGGGTGATGTGTGCTTGGTCGATGTGATAGTACTTAGTAGGCGTGTCAAACTGTGGAGTGATGTGATTGGCTGTGGTTGATGTGATTGTGGGCATGTCAGAATGATGTGATTGGTGTGTTTGGTTGTAGGCGAGTGATGTGATTGGTCCTTGTGTTTGTAGGCGTGTCTGACTACGGCGAGGGGACTGGTCGCACTAAAGGCAGTGGTCCACGTGCAACTCTGATCATTTGTCCTCTCTCAGCACTGAGCACTTGGCTGGTTTGTCTCACTTGCAACCTTCTACAGCTTTTCACTAGTTCCAACTCGTATATTCATTTACTTTGACATAGATGTTAGCTCACTGTAAATTCTCATATGTACAGTGTGCACTGGCAGTTATATCATTATTCCAGTGCTTCAGTGCTGTTGGTTGGGCAATGGTTAAGGCCTGTTGAAACTTCTAAGGGTATTTCAGAAATCTGTGTGTGATTCAGTTGAACAGGCTGGCTAACACCAGGTTTCCCTGGAGAAAGGCTGTTAAATGGCATGTTTTCTTATGTCTGAACCTAAGTAGTTATATGACAGAGGGCAGTAATATCTGGCTGGCTAAATGGAGAGGTTTTAAAATTCTTTTGATGCTGAATAAATATTTTCATAGGCCTCCGAGGCTGTGTACTTTCCGGGTAGACGTTTTGATGTTGCATTGTGACACTGTCAACATTTGCTGACACATCAGCTACTGTCAGCTTTTTGCCTCCCAATGTCAACTTTTGTCAATATTAGCCTTGAAAGAATTTAGCTGGATGGAACTTAATGGGTGGATATATGTTCGATTTCATTCAAAGAAAGGAGGAAAACTTGAAGCTGCAAGATTTGTTATGATTGGAACGTTTAAATTGCTGAGCTGGCAGTGCAGATTAAGCTGACTTGGATTAGAGAAGGTGCTTGCTAAGCTGATGCTGATAGTGATGGTGTTTGGATACTGCTCAGGATCAGTTTGAACAGCACGTTGATGAACGCGTCCAGCTACAGATCTTCACCTACTACGGACAGAATCGTACATCAGACGCTAAACAGCTTGCCGACAACGACGTTGTACTGACCACATATCAGACACTGGCAGCTGATAGGAAGGTACATACTCTACTACCATACTCTTAGTTGCTTGTAATAAATTCGCAGGTCTAAATGGTAACTACATAAATTTTTGTTTGCAGATTCATTGATGTTTTGCCAACTGCTGTTGCCTTCTTTGAATAAACTTGTCGGTTGAAATGATAACTAATGGGTTATATAGATTCATTAGCAATTTGTTGTTGATATCTCGGCAACTGATGCTCAAATTAGTGCGGCGATGTCAGCCTTTGCATCAGTATGGCGAAGTTATCTTGATGTGCTGACATACTGTGTGCATGGTTCCCACGCCTACTGCAAAGTCCTGGACAGTCTTGGAATTTTTCTTTGATTTTCCAGCATCTGGAAATTAAAGCTTAAGGTCTTGGGAAGTCCTGGAAAATGAAAATCCTGGATTCTCACTGAATGTCCAAAAGCTAAAAGTGTTTCAGCTTCAGGGGGGCTTTGCCCCCTTTACTCCCTGAATTGCTTTGTTTACTGCCATGAATACACTGTGTCCTAATAAAAAACATCCCTGACATGTTCGATTTTAAGTTGAAAACGGATGATCAGATTTTAATAGTTTTTGATGGAAATATTTTTGAGACAACTGGCCATCAAACAAAAAAAATTTCCACCTCACCCAAAGTCTGCTTCTGCACTACCTGTGAAAAAGAGAATTAACAAAATGTGGCATTTTTATCCAAAGCAGAAGCATTACTTAATTAAAATAACACACAAAACATATTTTGTTTACATTTCCATCGCTTAGGCTAACAGTTCATAGATCTTGTTTATTTTTTTCAGCAGTCTGGAATAAACTAGAAATTTGGGGCAAACCCAACGTGAGTCCACCCGGCGCCCTAAGTCCGAATGGGAAAAATTAGGGGGGGTAAATAGGAGGGGGGAGAATTTCCCCGGCATCAAAGTCACATGGCCCGAACTCAAATGCATTGGCATACGCCGAACGCGCATTGTCGACTTAGAGTAGGTCAACATTAGCGCTTATAACTTGGTTCGTGGTGGACAGAATTTCGCAAAAAAATTTTTGTTCAACGCCAAAAGGATCGCTGTCGTCAATGCCATTTAGATTATGTCGTTATCTTCATCGGTTTCAGAGATATTTGCACTCAAACTCGAAAGTTGTCGTAAAACGTACTAAATTTTGGACGTTTTTTGCCCTCCCAAATTTTAAGGGGGGCGGTGCCCCCAAAATTTGTACTTGCGTTAACACCCCAACATAGAGACACGTCAAGTGCCAAAGTTTCGTTGGGCTACACCCCCTAACTCCGAAGTTATAAGCGCTAATTTATTACATTTTAAGCCAATTTTTGACCCCCCTTTGAAAAAAGTTGTAAGGGGGCCGCCGTCCTCGGTGGGGGTGCG
>Ga0209454_1002907_pt1 | contig 11960 bp, 8 predicted proteins | sample WorMetHERISLAND1_2_FD_187400 | JGI IMG/M metagenome (GOLD analysis project Ga0209454, IMG submission 187400) | Marine gutless worms symbiont microbial communities from Max Planck institute for Marine Microbiology, Germany - Olavius geniculatus... | ecosystem: Host-associated > Annelida >...
AACCTAAGCTGGTACCCCGTTTTATGAAATATCGTAAGCCCATAACACATTACAATATTGAGTACCTTTTGACGATTTTCTCAGCTAATCATTATTATTATTAGGCACAGTTTGTTGGAGTTATTTCAAAACGTAATAGGGGTCTGGTTTTTTTAGACACAGTGTAGAAAGACTCGTTTCCAATCTAAAATGACCCGTTATTTGTCAAGCGCTACCAAACTACTCACTTGCTCACTTATTCATCCATTCACTCGCTCAGTAGTTTATATGCATTAACTTTTGGTTCAATAGTTGGTTAGGCTATACTTACTATTGTCAAAATGAGGGTCAAAGTTTGTTGTCAAGTTCTGTGACATTCTAGATTGAATTTTTGTCCATGTGACATTTTAGCATATGTGCTGCTTGTGCGTACAATTATGCAGAGTGTTTTTCGCTGCATTTGCTGACTTGATTTAGTCAAATATTTAGCATTAATGGTTATGATTCAATTGTCATGTTTTATCGACGTTTCTGTTGCAGTACAGTTTGTTTTCTGATTATGAATTATAACGGCAGCATTTCAGGAGCAACTTGGTTTGCTTTTGATCTCTGTCCTCGGTTGTTTTGCTATTTTGCATTTTTTTCAGTTTAGTTTTTCGGGTTTTTCCGGGTGTTTTTTATTTGTCAATTTATGTTTGCTTTACCAGTATACTGTGGATGGCTGATTGAAAAGGCTGAAGAAGGTGACCTCTGGTAAGTCAAGGAGATTGTACACTCTGTCTCAAAAAAATCCCAAACATATTCGACGATAACTTGAAGAAGGATTATCAGATTGTAACTATTTTTTGTACGAATATTCCTGAGACAACTGGCCATTAAATGACTACTTAACTTTCCACCTCACCCAGCGTCTGTTCCTGCACTACCTGGGAAACCAAAACCAACGAAATATTACATATTTACCCAATGTGGTATCATCACTTAATCTAAATAATGCACAAAACACATTTTGCTTACATTTGCGACACATTGGATGGCACTTCATCAAACTGTTTTACTTGTCAACTGCCTGCAGTAAAATTACTCAAGATGTCAGCTTATTGTGCAAATACAGGCACAGAGACGTTTTTTATTCATTTTCAGCAGTATTGATAATGTTCTGCTCCAGACTAATCCAGACTTTGCCCGTCGTTTTTTGAATTTGTAAACATTTCTGATCGTCATCTGGTAGACACATTGCTGAGTGACAGTCAAACCTTGTGATCAATTGGCTGTTGGGGGCCACGGATCTGGATAAATAGAATTTAACGACGTTTTCGTTCACTTTGACACATCTTTTGCTTAGTCGGCTTTCTCCAGGTAGTGCATAAGCAGATATTGGGTTAGGTGGGAACTAAAACAATCAGTTAATAGCTAGTTGTGTCGTAGATATTTGTGCCAAAAATTATTAAAATCTGTTAATCTTTTTCAAGTTACGATCGATAAGGTTGGGGATGTTCTTTTCACGTTTTTGTATATTTCAATGAATATTTCGCTTTGTCTGCTTTCCCAAGGTAGTGCAGAAGCAGAGATTGGATGAGGTGGAAAACTAAATGGTCATTTGATGACAAGTTGTGTCGCGAATTATCACACCAAAAGTTAATACAATTCGATCATTTTTGTTCAAGTTAAAGTCGAAAATGTCAGGGATGTTTTTTTGAGACACAGTGTATGTGCAAATACCACTGACCGGGATCTGTTCTAGACCCCCGCTCTTGCGTCCAAATATGGGAATCTTTTATCTTTTTTCATAGGATGTCAAGATGCTGGCGTTGATGTCATTTTTTTACCTGTTGTACTGTGTTGATGCTAAACCTTCTTCCTGATGTCCACATTTGTATGCATGTGTTTGTCTTCATAATAAAGTAGGCAGCTTCACGTTTCCGACTGAGGAAATTATGGTGCTCAGAATTTTAATTTTGCTCTTAAATTTTTCCAAAATGGCGGTTTTCATCTCCAGAGTTTGCATTTTTGGACGGAAATTTTCAGACGGTAAGATTTTTCAACAATTTTCTGATAACTAAAAATTTAGGGGGGGGGCAGATTTACTCCCCGCCCCCACCGGCCACCATGAAGCCACTGATTGCACATATTCTCGTAATGCCAAGGGTGGAGGGCTGGACATGTTAGGCACTGTTGTTGTTTCGTTAGTGTAACTGATTTGTTGTAGGTTGTTGTTAATGTGGTCTTGTTAGCGTTAGTGACGGACTTCATTCATGCATGGCTGACACAGAGACGTACGGATAGACAGATAGATGTCAGCGTGTAGAAACTGTTGCAGCTAAGTGTTGCAGACGTGGAGTGTGACATAACTGTTGTATTTGTGTGCTAGATATAGAATTAGTAAGTTCTGTTATATGTGCTATGGATGATGTCTAGGAGAAGATGTATGATTTAGAATAAGTGGTTTGTGTAGTTAACTACAGTGTCAGCTGATAGAATAGTGTAGTGGTTAAGTGTTAATTAGGCTATAGCTGCTACTTGTGCCCAGTTGTATCTGTGGAACTACGTGTTAGATATGGAAGTAATAATAACCTATTGTCTGTGGTATAGATGGTTAAGACAAAAGTCGTTTGTGAAGTTAGCTGTAGATTGTCAGCCAACAGATTAGCTTTGTAAACTGGTCAAGTCTTAGTTATATATGTTAATTTTCTGGAAAGTGTCAGAACCATGAACGCTTGTCTGATAAAGGTATTTCTGGGCAAAGCCAGAAAGACTTGAATGAAAAAATATTACAGGCAGCTAACAACAAGTTACATAACAACCGTTATGTCGTCTGTTGTGCGAAAAAAATATTCCTAAAATTACGTCAGTTTGGACGAAGTTCCCAAGCAAAATTATTTCATGTGTAGTACTTGAAATTTTCGTGTGTTAATCTCAAATTTTTATTATTATTTTTATGTTAATGTCAGTTTTATGAACAGAATCATTGAAGCAATTTTTCCAGCATATATCCGATGTGTTGCCTATCAAATGGTGCCTGCCATTTTGTTGAAACTACCAGTATGTAGTACATAACTGTGTGCTATTTTCCTGTGTATCTAATCCGGCTATTTTTGTACCAGTAATTCGGTTGATACAGATATCCAGCTTTTGTGCATTGTTGCTAGATAGAGTTAATATGAAATACGTGCTTGTGATAATTTTGTCCAGTAATAATGCGGCTTGATTTGAGACAACAATGTTCAAAAGTCTGTTTTTTGTTTAATAAACTTTTTGCTGAAAGGAGGTAAAAGTTATCGGTAGTCGAGTACTGACCAATATGAATGAGACTGAGGACATTATCTTTGCTATGGTGAGGACATCTGCTTGGCTTTGTTAATTTTAATAGTGGATATACGGGTGGGCCAAAAAAAGCGGGCCACTTGTAACTTTGAAAATATTGATCAAATTGGCAAAAAGGTGATATTATTCAACAGCACATGGACAGCTAGTCGACATGATTTTTGCTGTTTTTGAGGTGTCAATTATTACATGTCGCCGTTAACAAGTGTATAAACTGATGTTTTTCTACATTTATCTTTTTTATACTTAACACGATCTTCAAATTTTTTTCACTTATTGCAGCATAATTAATTCATATATATTACGACGTAGTGTTATGGATGAAATAATATTGATTTGGCCAAATTTGCTGCCGACCTGATCAATACTTACAAAGGTGGAAGCCGTAAATGAAAGTGGCTGCGTTTTTTGGCTATCCCTGTGGCTTTAGTGCATACTGTAAATACATTGTTCGATTGCCGACATTAAAGCGTTTTGTTGTAGTCCGTTTTTGCTTGATTGACTGCTGCAACAAACCTGCAACTGATGCCGCTGCGTCTTATGCCCAGAGTTCCCACACATCCTTTTAAGTCCTCGTCGTCTTTTTCTCCTATGTTCGAGTAATTGAAAACAGGGTTGGTCCTCGAAAGTCTTTGGATTTGAGGTACTAAGGTCCTTGAAAGTCCTGAAATTTTCTTAGCTTGTAATAACTGGAATCCGTTAGCAACTGCTATTGTTGGAACTGGATATAATCGTATAAATGTAAATGTTGTAAAATGTCACCTGCGCTATCCAGTTTGAATTCATCGTAATTGCTAACTGCCAAACTATGACTTCGGTATTTGACAATGTAATGTAGCAACAATAGGCCTATTACGGTCACGGTGAGCTAGGCAAAACTACAGTCGTTTTGTCAGTGTACGTCTAGTTTCTTCGTGATATTGCGTGCAGAAAAGTATTAAAATCGGCCTGTGTTTCACGAAGGTATGCAAAATAAAAGTTCTCTTGCTACAATTCAGCCTTTTGGCTGCAATACCACAACCAACTTTGACTTGATCTGATTAGAGTTTAGAGTTGTGACATTGCTGCGTTTTTAATTTGCAACAAAAAATCTACTACATTCGCAAACAGTAGGCCAAGGCTACGTGATGCGATCAAACTGTTCATTAACAGTTGCCAAAGAGTACGTGCTGTCGTCATTTTCTGCTGGGCTTTTGTTCGACTGACGTTGGGAAATGAATCAAACTATACACCTTGACGCTCGTTATTGAGACATCATGGCGAGAGCTGAACGTGACGCTCAAACACGTAACTTAGGCCTACAGTCGAGGCGAGATACGGATTCAAGCAATGACGTCACGTTGACATCCTGTCACGAGAGTGTTCACAACAGCACAAGCTACCTTTTGAAATATACCTGCGAACAAACAATGCCAAACACTCACATAATTATGACAGGTCATAACAGGTACAACCCATTAACTGATAGCGGACGCCATTTTACTCGACTGACGTGTGAGCCAAAAAAAACAACGAAATTCCATGAACGAAGACTGTATTATGAGCTGATAAAAGTGAGAAAATTGTGCTCATCGCCGGTTTGACTCCACGATCAGAGAACGGGAAAAGTATACAGTAGGATATTGTTTTTCAAATGTAGGCCTACACTTTCGTTAGAAGTTTTTTTGGTCATGACAGACGTATCAACTAAGCACGGTTGGGCTTAGCCTAACCATAACCCCTGAAACGTTCTACATGTAACTGTTAAACAAAATAAAATATGACTATGTTGAAAACAACAAAGTAAGACTTTTTAACATGACTGACTACCGATTTTTCAGCGTTAAAAATGTTCAAGCTAAAAATGCTATTTAATATTCAAAAACCGGTTACCACATTACTGCCGATGACGTCACAGCGACGACTTGATAAACAGTGATTTATTTCGTTTATAAATTATCACAAAATTATTGTTCTTTTAAAGCAATCGCCTGCTGCTTACTGGGTCAGGAGTCTTCAACTTGTTGAAGTTTGACCTTACTCCGAAGAAGAAGAAGGGTTCATCTTCCAGCAGGACGGCGCGCCGTCACACACAGCGCGCAGCGCACAGAACTGGCTGAAGGCCAACTGTCCAGATTTCATCACAAAGGACCAATGGCCTCCAAATTCGCCGAATGTAAACCCAATGGACTATCACGTGTGTGGTGCAACGTTGGAGGCTTACCGCAAGCTTAAAACAAAGCCAAAAACAATCGCCGAACTCGATGAAGCGCTTCAGGTTATCTGAAACCACTTGCCACAAAGACCGATCGACAAGACTGTGAAAGACTTCTCAAATTAAGCGACTGAAAACTTGTGTTGAAGCTTGGAGCTAACGGTGAACACTTTGAACATTCACAGTGACAATGGAATTCTAGCATCTGATCATTAGTTAACTGTGTTGTTTCAACGATGTTATTGAATTGGTGTTGTGGCTTGAACATTTTTAATGTTAAAAATCGGTAGGCGGTCATGTAATTAATCTATAATATCGTCATTTTAATAGAATTACATTTTTCTTGGCAGTTAGCCGTAGAACGTTTCAGAAAACAAATGATAAAATTTCTGAATAAAATGCCTAACGGTTGCTGAGAAAACAGCGAAAAACTTTAGGGGGTTATTTTTTGCCGCACTCTATAGGTAGGCCCTAAAAAGTTAAACCGAAGGCTATCCAAATCTAATTTAGGCCTACTAATATACCCCATGACTTGCACATTTGCGTCTAAATTTCAAATTATTTATAACGGTGAATCGCGTTGTGCTCAATTTGCTAAATTTTCCAATCAATGACGATGACGGGGGGGTCTTTAGCATTATGACGTTGGTTGGTCTGCATATGTTATAGATGTGCTAATTAACGGTCACTAGCGTGTGCAATAAAATTAACAGAACTAATGTTGATGGCTAAAACACCCAAGTCTACCATACAAATGCAGTGCACAACTCGTAAAACGCAACCTTCAGCTGTTGTGAGAAACTTCGCAAATGAAATATTGGCGTAGGCTACAACAACTATACGAAGATTGGTGCTTCAACGAGCAACAGTCGGCGGTATTCGCTCGGTCATCTCATGTTGACAAGATGACGTCGTCACAACAGGTGCGCGCTGTGCTCTGTTCACTGACGCCCGGTACCACCTCAGAGAACTTGGACCAGCAGCGTCACCGGCGACTGGCTGGTGCGTCAACGCTGCAGGGCCGACCGCACGACGGCGACAACCACGTGATGGACAGAGATAATACCTCAGTTCACGTCTGACCGACGAGTGAAGAACGATGTACAGAAATCCATCCAGAGCCGCCGACGATCTGTAGATCCACGATATAGCGAAGTCAACTGCGTCCGGTATCATCAGACCCCGTGCCCTCAGTCCTATTCTCAAGTACACCGGGGAATACGCCAAGTAGTACGCAGCACACATGACGAACAGGTTCTTGGCCGAGCGCACGCTGGAACCAAAGATGGTCCTCGAACCAAATGAGCCGAGGACATCGCTTGGCATGGAGCTGACCTGGCGACGTACGACCAGGAACATCTTGGCGTAGGCGGCAGTAATGATCATCGTTGACACTATGAACTGAAAAACTCCGAATCCGTACGCTAAAGATGCATTCTGACGTTTCACGTAGGCTATCATGGTGATCCAGTCAAAGTAGGAGTCCGTCACACCAATATTACTCACGCAGCCGCCGAACGCCAGACTGAGTGTCCACAGAGAGCAGATGATGGCTTTGAGGACGCGGTCGGTGAAGATGGAGAAGTGCGTGAGGGGACGAACGATGACCGTGCACTTGACTACCGACACGGCTGCAAGGTGCCACGTCGAACACAAGCCAAAAGTGTACAGACCAGTGTTGATTGTTCGCAGCAACCACGTTGGTACCTGCTCACCAGGCGGAAGCGACCATGCCACTCCGGCGCAGCAGGCGGCAATCGCACCGTTGACGGTGTCGGACACCGCCAGCGAAGAGATGATTTTAGCCACGGAGTCGTTCTCGAAGCGACGACTTCGAAACGTCACGAAGATGACTGGAACGTTGGCTGCGAACGTCGCCAGCGACTCAACCACATCACAGGGCATCACGATACCCGTGGAAATATAGCAACTAAATAGCATGTGCGTACACGTACTAGCACACAGGCATGTAAGGCGATTGCTGCTAGCCGAATATGTCAACGAAACGTCGCCAGGGACACTAGAGTCGTTATTACTGCTCGCGCATAATCGACCATTCTGTTCGTATTATAACGTTTTTCACAGATAAATTAATCACTTCTTACATTACTAACTATGGGACTGTACGAAATTTTGGGCCTAGTCCGTCGTTTTATTATCGCATTATTTACTTGCTACAGAAGCACGCTCACAGACTCACAGTTAACAGAAGATGAACGAACTGTTGACTTAACACGAGTTGATTACATGTGTGCGGCGATATTACTGCAGCGACTTATGAGTAGGCCTAACTGATTTCTGCTGCAAACAGCGATCTATAAAACACAGGACAATACGACTCGTGTCGTTAAACGCAAAGAATGCTAAAACAGACGAAATATCACAGATGAACTGAGAGGCTTAGTGTTCGCGATACGAAGTAAAGGACCAATTACATCTGAATAAAAATAAATAAAAATTACAGCCCAAATTTATCAGTTTGTAGAAATGATTACGACACGATTAAAGGCTCAAAACTCATGAGAATGAAAAGCAACAGTTCACATAACCTATATGCAGTAATTACATTATAGCAACCGGCTTATTGTGTTAGATAATTTTGTTTTAGTAGCTTAGTAACAGCTGAACAGCTTTTAATCATTTCTGTTCGTTTTACTTCTCTTCGCTGTGTTCCTAACGCGTCTGAAAGAGTAGGCAGATTTATGACTGAGGACCTATCTCTCATTCTGAAAAATTTCAAGTGGCTGTATCTCAGCAATTGGTTATCCGATCTACTTTCCTGTTTGGTTCTAGGGCATGCTATTTGGACACGTGGTGAATTAAATGTCCCTAATTTCAGTTGGAAAGTTGTGATAAATATATAAATTTCCAAATGGCCATATTTCCTAGGTAAGTACTGCTTGCGGATAGCCGCAAAATCTTACATACAAAAACAGTAAACCTATGAGACCTTGACCTTTGAATTATGTATGACCTTGATACTCAATAAGTTTCTAGCTGGATGAAGATGGAAGCGGCAGTAGGCCTACAGGACAGAGGTACAGGTAGATGGAGAAAAGTGGTCCACCGATAACGACAAAACATATGTCGAGTAATCAGTGTGAAATAATTGTAGTTAAAAAATATTTGTATTAAAGTCGCTAAAACCCGACCTGTAGTCCTATTCGAAGACGTTCGGCTTATAAAGATTTGGCGTACACGGTAACGAATTTCATGCATAATTGACCTATAATCAACACAATTTTTTTGATCAAGGCCAACATGAACAAATGCTGTTGGCGCGTAATGTACAGTAGGCCTATACAAGCATAGACAAAATTACGACTGCCATTACCAGCTGAAAATTACTCGTTAGAAAGCAATTTAATGACAAACTACAAATTACACTGGCTATTATATTACGTGCGTTGGTCAGCTGCAGGCCTATAGTGATTATAGACAGCCCGGCTGTCATAGTCATATTACATATATTATTATGCTGTGTCTCAAAAAACGTCCCACTTTGTGATTGTCCATATCTTTGTCGAACATTGACCAATTCTCAAAATTTTTTCACTGGCACATTCTGTACACTAGTATCAGTAGTGTGGTTATTGAACATCCTATCACATCTTAACTTCGTCGCTACACTACCATGTAAAACTTAAATTGTCAAAAATCACCAAAAATTTTTGTAATACATAATATTAGCCTACATATGCAAAAAATATCTTCTGAAACGAATTTTCACTACTTTTTATATTAAAAATGAATGACGTTTAGTTTTGGTACATTTTTTGTAGTTTTAAACACAAATAGAAGTTATTATTGTAAATAATAATTTCTTGATGCAATGACGATACACCGGTAATGTAATATGCATTTAGCAGTCATTCATTCATTCATATATTCGTTTATTACAGTGACTTGTCATAACGCAAACATGCGAACAATATAGGCCTACCGTGACCACTGTGGATGATCTGGTAAGCCTAGTAAACCACGAATGCCAGAAACAAACACATCGTGTGGAAAGCTGGAGGCAACGGCAGTGATAAATCCACTCTCGAAATCGGACATTATGTAGGAGGGTTCGAATTGCTGGGCCGCGTCATTTGCTTTTTGTTTCAGAAGAGCGAAGTTGCCTTCATAACTGGCGGCATCTTTTTTACACATGAGGCAGTAAGCTTATATATCAGAGGTGCCAGCATTGAAAGCATGGATTGTCAGTAGTTTCTTGTACGACGCAGGACAGGCATCGAAGGTGCCGTCCATACACACAACGTCCGCAAAACACAAACGTGTCAGATTTTCTGATAAACCAAAAATCCAGAAATCGTTGTTGGGCCTTAAAGCAAAAAGAAAAGCTGGCCAGCAAAAGTGACTTCGAGAGAGTTCGGGATGTCAATCGCAGGGCGTGATGCTGGCAGTGGTGGGAACTGTCGTCGTCTGCGCCGGTACAGCGTCACACGCATCTAAAACGTAACTGTTAAAGAGTGACAGCGTGACAGAGGGATGAACTAACATCCCCATCCTCATCCCATCCACATAAAATTGTCCTCATCCCCGTCGGAGGCATGAGTCGATCAGTATGCACCGTTTGTCAAGCCTGCGCTGCGTTTCGAGAACACTTAATTACTCATCAAAAAGTCGCCGCTCGTGTACAAAGGCTTGAGCAGAGATTATACGGACGCTAAGCAGCATGCTGCAAAGGACTTCAGTCGACTCGACATACACTTCAAACTTCACACAATAGGCCTAGTAGGGGCCTTGGCACCTACTCAGCAAAAACTGACGTAAAGCACGTTTCAGCGCAGCCGAGCGGCGTTCGCTGAAACGTGCTTTACGTAAATTTTGGGCGCTGCGCGGAAACGTGCTGCGCGTAATCATGCGTAGACCAAACACGTCAGATATCCAAATGGACCGGTCTCATCAGTGCAGCTTACAACACTAATTCAATAACATAGTTGAAACAACGCAGTTAAGGAATGATCAGATGTTAGAATTCCATTGTCACTGAAAATGTTCAAAGTGTCCACCGCCATGTTCAAGCTCCAACACAAGTTTTCAGTCGCTGAATGTAGAAATCTTTCACAACCTTGCCAATCGGTCATTGTGGCAAGTTGTTTCAGATAACCTGAAGCGCTTCCTCGAGTTCGGCGATTGTTTTTGGTTTTGTTTTAAGCTTGCGTTAAAGCTCCAACATTGCACCCCACACGTGATAGTCCATTGGGTTCATATTCGGCGAATTTGGAGGCCATTGGTTTTTTGTGATAAAATCTGGACAGTTGGCCTGCAGCCTGTTCTGTGCGCTGCGCGGCGTTGCGCGCTGCGTGCTGACGCGCCGTCCTGCTGGAAGATGAACCCGGTGGGTGGCCGGCGATTGCTTTAAAAGAACGATAATTTTGTGAGAATTTATCAAGTCGTCACTGTGACGTCATCGACAGTAATGTGTTAAACGGTTTTTGAATATTAAACAGCATTTTAGCTTGAACATTTTAATGCTGAAAAACCGGTAGTCAGTCATGTTAAAAAGTCTATAATTTTGTCGTTTTTCAACAGAATCATATTTCACTTGACAGTTACGTGTAAAACATTTCCAAAAATACATCTGTAAAATTCGAAATTAAAATTCCAACGGGTTGCTAAAACAACGGAAAACTTTAGGGCTACTTTTTGCCGCACCCTGTATTTGTTTTGAAGGTTGCAGTATAAATGAAAGACGTTATCTGGTGGGTTTTCTTACCGAATCGGGTTGGAGAATGTATTTTATGTTAACTTATAAGCTTAACAGTTAAATGTAAACCATAAAGTTCCGTAAACTTCAAATTCCAGTTACTAACAATAAGGAATAATTAAACAAAATCCACTCTGAAAAAACGTAAAATGTGTTAATGAAATCAAGTGCGTTAAACTGGAGTGAAACATGGTGCATGGTGGTTAGTCTGCCACCGAGTCGAAAAAAATACCTGATAATCACTTAATGCGAGTGTTTATAATCTGTTACCAATGTTTAATGTAACGAATCAATAGCCTATCAAGGGCCTATCGCCCAATCGAAAGGCAATGGATAATACAGCAAATAATTGACAACGTTTTTCTCTCTCGAAATTTTTATTGCAAGTTGGCGAGTTATGTCGTTTCTGCATGTTGTTGAACAGTAGGCCTACTAGGCAAAAATGACTTTCAGTTGCCAACGTATCGCCGATGTCGACAGCGTCGTAGCGATAACCGACAGTCAGAAGAACACGTCAAAATGCCGGTCATTCTGCAAAGTGCAAACAAGTAATTGGTCGATATAATGTACCACATAACTTATACGAATTTACGTATATCCGACCTCCTAGTAGTGATAAGGGTGGAGCTCGGTGGCCGAGTGGTTAGAGTGTTGGACTCAGGTCAACTTCACCAGAGCGAGAGGTCCTGGGTTCGATTCCTGGTCGGACCCCTCAAAATTGCCAGGCCTCAGGACAGTCACGTGGTC
>Ga0209454_1002908_pt1 | contig 11957 bp, 9 predicted proteins | sample WorMetHERISLAND1_2_FD_187400 | JGI IMG/M metagenome (GOLD analysis project Ga0209454, IMG submission 187400) | Marine gutless worms symbiont microbial communities from Max Planck institute for Marine Microbiology, Germany - Olavius geniculatus... | ecosystem: Host-associated > Annelida >...
GCAGGCAAAAGATGTGTTTAATTTGACCATATTAGATAATATTATTCAGCATTTTTATCTCACCCGTAACCAAAAACACTTTACGAGGCAGTCGCTAATGGCCCGAAAATTATTACTGAATCTTTTACATTTTTACGCCCACGGACAGCTCAGGGGGTCTGGACCCCCCAGCCAGTAGCACTAATGGGCAAAGCTTTTATATTTTTCAAGCAAAGTGTTTCAGGAAATGAAGGTCTTTCAATAAATGGACATATAATTCCTTAACACTGACACTAATAACTTAATATCCGGTGTTCAATGCAAATATTCTAACATAGTTAACAACAAGAAAAATATTCAATACTGTATGCAAAAGTGGATGGCTAGAAGCGCTAATCTGGAACTAAGCATTCAGTGCTTAGAACTTCTATGGCTTGTTTTGACGTAATTTCGCACGCTAGATTATTTATATTTTTTACTGACAAGCTGTGGAACCCTTGGCAGATGCTCGCAGAACCATGGGGTTCCGCGAAACCCCAGTTGAAAATCACTGGTATAGCCGTTTGTTAATGCTTTTTTATATGCACTGATTAACAACTGTTACTACATTGCGATTTGTCAACCTTTTTATTAGATGAATAGTAAATGATATGACAATGATGACGGCACTATGTAAAAAAAATCAGTGATACCTCACCTCAAGGGCCTTGTCTTTGGCAAGCTCGAAACCTTCGGTTACCAGTCTCGGATGAAGGCCCTTTAACAATGCACCCACACACAGTGCATGAAATTATAAACAGGGACTTCTACTTCATACAAAATATTCAGGAATAACCAACAAACATTTCTGTCACCATGAAAACAGCTTATGAATACCCACAATACCACATTACTAGGGCCCAGTTTTCCGCGGTTGCCAAATTTTCCGCGAGTCAGTTTGCAAAACTCCGTGGCGCGCCATGGCAAAATTGGCCAAATTCTGCAGTTCACCGCAGTTTTCCATTTGTGAGTAAACTGAGCTCTATCCTGTTAAAAACTTTAGTTACGGTATTGAGTATTGAATTGTGCACAGTTAGGCTATGCTAGCAACGTACAAAAAAAATTAACATTTTTTTTCTTTTAAAAGTGTAATCCGTTGAGTCGCATTGAGTTTATTTACGATTGTGCTGTGTTGCGATGACTATATATCTGTAGTTTTACGCAGTTTAGTTAGGTTTTTCCTAGTAGCTTGTCTATTTAATTACGCTATCAAGCCGACAATCTTACTAGTCATCGGTCATTTCTCAACTTCTGCAAAATTCCGTGGAAATATCGAAATTCCATGAAAAAGGGCAAATTCCGCGGCTCGGCTCGAAAATTCTGCAGTCCAGGGAAAAATGTGGGCCGTACACAATTAAAACATAAAATTAAACATAATTTTCTGAAAATTATAAATTGCACAACAAATAGAAAACCTAAAAACCTGCAGTGATGTACGAAAAAAGTGAAAGCAATCGATAATTTACCTCTGAGATGTAACGGTCAGCCTGTCTCAGCAGTTCACCAATTATCAAGACGTTGGATGTCGTGCCATCTCCGGTAATTTCATCCTGGGCTGTGGCCACCCGCGCAATCAACGATGCCGTTGGATGCTGAATTTGCTGTGAACAATATGAGCAGAAAATCTGTTCACTCACTACACATCTATTGTTAAAAACTCTGGTAATTTATCACACTTGTAGTCTTAAAACTAAACTAATTCCATTAAATTATGTTTAAGAATCATCCTAATAACCGACAATAACCCCATAAGTGGATATCTTCTCAAGTGACCATGTCAAATAATGTGAAAACGTGAACGAAAATTTTTACAAAATTTAGCATGCACTGCACGCATACAATGAAACTACTGGTATCTCTATCAACTTACTTACTTATTTACAAAACCAAAACATTCACGAACAAACCATTTCATGCAGTAGCACATTCCCATCTTTCGTAAGCTTGATGTCTCCAGAACCAGACACCAACCTGAAAAAAATACAACAGAATTCAAAAATACATACAACAATAATAATTTTACACTGTTTCAGCAAGATAAGTTCTAGCAACATATCTACTGGGTATGTGAATCTTGTGGAAATGTAAAATCATCAATCTGTTGGAAGCCAATTTCAGCGCTGGAAAATTTGGCGCAGAGAGACGTCTGAGAGAACAACAACGAATCATCAATCATCATGACCATCATCTTACACATTCTTTCAACAAAAATGTCGACAAGCGCAATCGAATTATGAAACTTTCATTCCCACGTACTTTTGCTTCTGAGAACGAAAGCTCCATAGATGAACTTTCGCTCCCTGGAACTTTCGCTCCCGAGAACTTTCGTTCCCGTGGAACTTTTGCTCCCAAGTATAAATACAAATAACCTGCGAACAAAGCGAGCAGAAAAAATTGAACTGTTGTACACAGAATTGGCAAAAAGTTTTAGTCTAGAACTAGCAGGCTGAAACTGTCTACAAATTTTGGTGTCCACTGTCCGGCAGGGCCCAGGCCCTGAGACTTCAGCCTCACCAGCCTCATATGATCCGCCCCTGCAAATATTTTTCAGTCACAGCGTGGCTCTAGGGAGCACTAGGGGAAATGGCCTCTTAGGAGACCAGAAATGGCGATCATCTAGTGTGGAACTTTAAGCTAATGTTTTTCTCGAAATAGTGTCAAAATGCATCTAAACACAGCAAGTTGATGCCAAAAAATCAAAAAATTTTCGAAGAAGAAGTGTAAGCCTCGAGTGCCCCTGCTACCTGTGAATACATTACTGGCAATGCTTTTACGAGCCACAGCAATGTAATGCCGCACGTCTTATAGCTATCGTCAAGGCATCTGTCTATCCTTCCGCCTGTCTGCTCAATAAACTAATGGCATTAATGCTTGTTCATATCTTTGTACAGCTTCATTGTAGTAAAAGATGGCAAGTTCTAGCAAATTATTTTATCCTAAATTTATTAAGTTCCCTAAATTCTTCCTCAAATTATATCTGTTTATAAATTCTTCCTTAAATTATATTTTTAGTCAAGTTCTTACCATTATTTTAAACTCCAGTCTCTTTCCTAAACAATAAACCCATTTTCAGTCTTTTGAAAAACCTTTATAGGCTAGCTGTAGCACGTTCCCTAGGGACAGCTGGGCTTTCTTGTTTTGGTCGTTGAGCATTTACACCGGATGCTGGTGTCACTTGATTTCATCTGCTTTTATTAAACATTAAGTGTGTAGGCCTATAATGTTAACTCTGAGTGAGAAGCAAAATTTCCACCTCATTTTCGCTCAGGGGAGCAAAAGAATTTCGCTCATGTGAGCAAAAGTACGTGGGAACGAAAGTTCCAGTTACCGTGCAGTCTATGCTAAATGATAAAACATTTGTGAAAAAAAGTTTCATGGTGTGTCTACTGTCTGTAAGTTAAAACTGATTTTCAACGACATATTTATATTGCACATGGAAGGTTCAATGTAATGCAGAAAATGATGACAGTGAGAGCTCGCATGGCCTATCCATTGATGCCGCGGTTAGGTCTAATTTCCATGCCTGTGTACGGTCTGAACTTCTGAAGTGGATTGTATGACATCTTGGGTGTTATTATGTCATCTAAGAACACCCTGGATGGTTCCTTGGTTGGCAGGTTTTTTGTAGTAAATGCCTAAAGGTTGACATGATTCGAAACTGAAATATCAGCTGAGCAGAATCTTTTAGTTATCTACAATGCTGTAGCCAAAACAGGCTCAAATATTTTTAAAGTTAGTTTTCTGGTCATAACTAGGGACCAACTTAATTCACGATTTCAAGGCCGTGACATTTTCCGTGAAATTGGCCTTCTTCCGTGAAAAACGCCGATTTCCGTGAAATCCGTGATTTTTCGTGAATTTTAGCGCTTTTAGTTTAATTTATGACAATTCCAGAGTGTTATCAGCAGCTTTTGTATTTGTACGGATGTTGCTGTTTGCCACTTCAGCACTAAGTAGTTGACATTGACTGTCTTGAGTCTTGACTTAGTGTAGTAAATATTCGTTGTTCTGAAATTTCTTCGTTTGCAATAGCGCAGCACCTCGAAATAACGTCTGTGGGGCCCGTGAATTTCCCGTGAATTTGCGAAAAAGTTTCGCAAATTCAGTGAATTTTCCGTGAAATTTGACAAATTTTAAAAATTCTGCCGTGAAATCATGCATTTGAATTCGGTTGGTCCCTACAGATCACTGAACATTTAAAAACGGAATAAGTAAGTAAGTAAGCAATCCCTGCAGTAACCAAAATTTCACTGATAATGCTAGTGCATGTCACTGTATGAGCTATTAAAGCTGATACGATTTTGCGGTAAAGCTCAGCCTGGTGAGTTATCCAGCATGACTGTATGACCACTGAATGAGTGTGACTGTTTTTTTTCCGCCACACCCTGTAGGTAGCCGACGCCGGCAGCTGCCCTGCCTACGCCCATTTTATTGCTGTTTTGTTGATCGGCGCATGCGTAGAACTTGTTTACAACCAATCGCGCAGTGTTTTGTACTGTTTACTAGTTTCGCCGAGCGTTAAAAGCGTACTATCGTGCTTATCGGCTGTCGGATTATAATTTTCCGCTTCGTTCGTCTGCGGGCGACTGCTTGTCGTAAAATCCAGTTCCTGTTCACTCGGCCGATTTTGTACTGCAGCGGCGAAGTCGGCGTCACTTCGCTGGCGAAGTTTACAAGCAACTTGGCTAGCGTTGCCGTTCTCTGTTATGTTGTAAACTTGGGTGACGTTGCGTGTTGCGGCGTAATTGCTTGCGATCGAAGTCTTCGGAGGACGTGTCAGGGTTCTCGTTTCACTTGCAGCAGTTTCGTCAACAGAAATCGTATTTACTACGCCATACGCTGTCAGTCACTTTGTGTTTTGCTGTTGTCCAGTGTCCACAGCAACGAAAGCTGTGGAGTATTAGTGATGTAGACGTTCTGCGATATCAGAGATATTGTCAGCAATGAAACAACCTCAGATGGCGTCTTCTTCACACGCGGCGGAAGCAGATGTCAAGAAGAAAGGATATCTACTAAAAGTTAAGGTCATACTAAAGCTGTGTCTTTTTTTATTTGAAGTGGCTATTCCTCTGCGACACTCTTGTTAGTGCATTATTACATATTCAGTGTTTTTCTGTTAATGATTGTTTACGTGTTTTTAGTCTTGATCTCGGATTTTTGGTCATCAAATTTTTGTCTCGTTTTATCACTTGCTGTTTGTTGTATTTATTGTGACAAATTCATCAGACCAGCTCGGACTTATTTGTGTCAGATTGCACAAATTTGATGGGTTTGACTGGGTTATGGGGTGATGCTGTGTTTCATCAAGCAGTTTCTTGGGAGCAAATTTAGTTTATCTGCAGAACGTGAGATATTGCATGTATAGAGAGTATAATAGAAGGATGATACTCAATGCCTGTGTCCAGTTTTACCAAGTGGTACCAAGGATGCCATTAATGAGGTTACCTTGCTTGTTTTACAAGGTAATGCAGGAACATATTTCAGGTGACGTCGTCAGTAACATTATTTATTTCTAAGAAACCACTGACACAACTGATGCTGGTTGTTTGCTGTTTTGTTCAGACATCGAAGAAGAAATTTTTTGTTGTTCGTGATGAGAGTTCATCGGGCCCGGCTCGGCTGGAGTACTATGACACAGAGAAGAAGTTTAGGACAGGCGGACTTGCGCGTCGCTGCATCCTGCTGAAGAACTGCTTCAGTATTAATGCCAAGTCGGACAGCACGCGGCATCGACACATGATTGTGCTATACACAGAGGATGACTGTTTCAGTATTGCGTGTGAGAGTGAGACGGAGCAACATGATTGGCTGAATACGATGGTACAGCTGCGCAGCTACAGCATCAATCAGTCTAGTCGATCTACCGCTCCATTTAGTAAGTAGATGGTAATCTTCATGTTTGTCAGAGTACCAGTAGACCCTTAAGCTGCCGACTTAGCTGGCCGCCAGCTGTGAAAGTTTTGCTAAGCCACTGTCGCTGCGATAATCACAGCTTGGCTGCAGATAAGCTGCAAAAAAGATGAATCATGGCTAGCAGGGATAAATTTGTTGTCATACGATCAGTCTGTGTGAGTGCAAAAAAATATTACAATAAAAATTCATTATCTCGATACTATGTGATACTTCCAGTTTTCCGCACTTTGTCTTTTAGTAAAACAGCACTTAGGCACAGTTTGATTTTGTATTTACTGTACTTAAGTTGTATCGCTTCAGATTTTAGCTCTGCTAATGGCTACATATATTTTATCATATGTTACGTATTTATCTCAGGTAAGTAGCCAGTTCATTCCTTGTACAGTACGGTTCATTGAAATTGAATCAGATCGAATTATGGCTTTTTCGCCATTTTGCCATTTCGACGAACAAGCCAAGGGGCAAAAGAGCCAAGGGTTGAATGAGCCAGGGGCAAACCGGCAAAAGGGCAAAAAGCCAGTCACTATCAGATCATTCATCTACAGAATCATGGCAGTCTGCACAGTATTTATACTTAGACATTATTACCAGTACCAGATATTTTGAAATTTACTGTTTAGGTCTTTTGACATCATTGGTTCCATGGAAAAGAACGGAATTCGTGCTCCAATGATGTGGAATGATTCTGGAAAAGTAGCTTAGATAAAAACTGAATGTTATCAGTTGTACTGTCAGTATTTTGAACTACAGAGCACTTGAGTCATAGATTCCTCTTAGTTTGCACATTCAACAGATACTTTAGTTAGAGTACTTAATGTTCTGTTACTTTGCTCAACGTTTTTAAGATGTAAAGATGTGGAACATAGTAGCTAGGCTTTCTTATGAATATTCATGTTTCAACATTTAATCAGGATTTAATTTCTAGTAAATTTCAGTGTTGTGTTCGTCAACAGAGCATGTATGGCCGGTGAACGTGGAGGCCATTGAAGGCAAAAACATCATCGTACCACCAGGAAATTATCGACTTTGTCTCACAGCAACCAATCTGACACTTATTCCTCTCTGGTCATCGACGCAGTCAGAAATTGTTCTACCAGTAAGTACCTAATTCTGTTTTTCCTGTGTGCATGCAAAGAACAGTATTGCTGCCATTATTGTCCAAACGTTCACCTGTACGTTCAGATCAGGTTATTTGGAAGGTAATTGCATGAGTAGTTACTTAGCATCCATGGGATTCAGCATCTTAAAGCTCCAACATAAATTGTCAACTTGGTTTTTACGCATGAAAGCAGCTACTGCTTTCAGCTCGTCTTAGCCATCGCAATTCTGTCTGTCTGTTTGTCTGTCTGTCACATGGGTGGATCAGTTAAAAGCAGTGCAAGCTAGAATCACTGAATCTTCACCGTTGGCTGCCGGGAAGACTCTAGTTTCAGGAACCGTAAAGCTTTTCCATAAATTCGAAGGGGGATACTCCAACCGAGGGCGCTAAATGGGAGGGGGTAGGTAAAATTTGCGATTTTTGACGAGTAACTCGCTGTATCTCAGTAACGGTGCGAGATAGGGACTAGGTTACTATTAATCACTAATAGGAAGTCGTACACTAGCTCTCGATTGGCGCCGAATTCAATGACCTTGAATGCCAAAATAGGGCGTTTTATGGATTTTTTTTGGCAATTTCGGGCTGCGACACAAGGCTATATCATTCACAAAGTGGCGCCACGGAAGTATCGTTATACGATGCAGATATAGAATTTGGTATTTATATATTAACTTAGCGTGAACACCCTAATTTTGAGCTAAACTACTGAACCGGAACTGCTATCGGCTTTCACGCGTCTCTTGAGCATTAGCTCAAATTTCTTGTAGTGGAACATTTTCAAATTTTATATGGAATATACCATCCAATGGGCATATCTGGTTATTTATTACAAGCCTAACATGTGATGTCATTGGAAGGCTGGGGCGTGCACGTAACAAATTCATCGCACAGTGTTTGCTCCAACAGCAGGATGGATTGGATACTCTTGAATAGCCACGATAACATTTGAACAAAAATTCACTGTTTTTGGTGCCAAGAACCAGCGATTCTCCTATTGTCAATGAATGATAAGATCTATGCCATTACTGTGAGCTTATGTATTCCACTGAAACTGGCAGTTTACTTCACAAGCTGGCAGCTTATATAGTACTTTAGCCAGAACAGAATATTTTATTGTCTGTCTGTCCATTGGCTGAACCGGGATAGCTGTACACAGCCTGGCCTAGCAGCTCATGAGTTCACCCACGTGATAACCACCTGGGTCTGCCAGATGCTGGCATATTTATAGCCATTCTGTGAAATCCAGTGTCTGGATTTTTACTTCGTTTCTTGCATGTAGTGAGTGGCATTAAAGTGTTCGTTCATTGCCTTGGCCATTGCTGTGAGCTAGTGGTGTAGGCTGCCACATCATATTCTGCAGTCTTTCGTTATGAGTGTTAGTGAATTGCATTTGCTTTGTAGATAGCAGAAATGCCACAACAGCTAGTGCATGTTTTAGTGCACGATGCTGTCTTTTAGCTTTCAGGCAGGCCTACTAATATTTTGTGAAAGTATTTTGAAAACGATCGGTGTGAGAATGTCAATGCTTATAAAGTATTGTCTCCTGTTTGAACTCCCCGAAGCTGTATCATAGTTGTATGTACTCCATTAGTGGACACTGCCATAAGTATAATGTTGGCCAGGTATTGAGGTACATGCTGTGGGGAACTGGGACAAAGCACCCCAGGCACTAAGCATAAGAGGTGGATGATGGGAGGGGCTATCTGCCTTTTCAGCTAACTGGGTGTTTAGTAATTTAGAAGGTCCTAGATTATGGGTATGCTATGAACTGCCCAGCTATGGTCTGCAGCTAGCCCTGGTCTAATGTGATAGTTCTAGTAGTTTAATCCCCTCTCCCTCAGTCTCCCTTTTGGCCGATTCTCTCAATTATCACATGCAGATCTGCCAAGAAGTTCAGCTAGGATATTGAGCGAGTTGGCAGTTTTTTTTATTGAAGCTACTGCTGAAATGTCCAAAATATTGAAGGGGTGAGGGGCATTTCGGAAGTTTGTCAGCGCAAAATGACGACATCTTTATTCAGCGTCTACCAACTTTTCCAGCTCAAAATGGGTTTCTAACGGGTTAACTTTTTGTTACATTTGTGTGTAATATGTGAGCCGAGTGCAGTAGTTTTAGCTTTTACGTGACTATGGTAAACAGGAAGTGACTGTTGCAGTTTTTGTGTGACTCAGAGCCAGTAATTATTCTGTTTACTTCTCTGTGTTCTCTGAGCGGCAATGAATAAATGTTGACGTGCTAATCACTGACTGCTGGCCAGCATTTCCTCTCATTGGAGCTTAGCACAACCTTACAAACACTCGAGAACTTTGTCTCTGTCTCTCTCTGCCCCCTAAGTTCAGTCCTCCTTTCCTTCACCCACCCTTTTGCCTACGTCCATATTACTGGCTGTCAGCTGAATGCTAAATGCTGTGCATTTTCTCCACTGCTTCAGAACAGTCTCCTGGGATGCTTTTTTGTGGGGCTGGTATAAAATATTGTAGAGTATAAGATGTGAATTCGATCAGCCCTTTCCTTAGCCCCCAGTTTACACTGTCAGACGGCAGATAGGAGGCTAGTGCATCGTTGCAAGGTGTGCCTGTTTACCTCCGATCTTTTGCTGGTACTTACTTATTGCACTTACTCACGAAGGATGGCCAGGCTGAGTCGACCTCAGTGGCTGGTTACATACACTGATGGTTTACCCACCTTCACACTGATGGTCACCCATCCAGATACTAACTGGGCCCGGCGTCAGTTAACTTAGTTGATGTTGATGGTTGAAAGATTAACTAGAAAAAAATGTGTTGATTCTGTGCCGAAATTATATGCGGCTGTACGCGGCGCAACCCTGCTCACTGCGCTGTAAAAGAATGTCAATAATTACAGAAGTAGATAAGTAATAAGTGAATTTTTACAAAGTGCATAACGTTAAATTAACCTCTAACGTTATAGTCACACTAATAAAAGCCAAACAAGATTTTTTCACGAACTGCTTCAGTCCTTTGAATTTTGGAGGAGCTGTCAACATCAGTGAAATTGTAGACCTTGTAAGAGTATCATCAGCAGCTCCACTTTGGACTTGAGTTGTTTGTTCCAGTGGGCCACTGGGTCAGTTACAAGTAGGTTTTAAGTTTATGAATGGGGCGTCCTATTTGCAGTGTATCAGATGAATGTAATGTGTTGTGTGACTTTCTGGCTGCAGCCAGGGCTGTGAATTGTATTGTATTTGCTGGTTGGCGTGACTGACATACGGCCGCCAATAGGCCCTAGGTTTCGTTGGAACGTGTTTAGTTGGCTTTCAGTAGCAACGGTGGACCTGTTGGAATGTCCATGGCACTCGTGTACCGTAACCGAATAAGCATTCCGTCAAATACCGGTAATGCATTGTGGAATGAATGCAATTTGTCCTTCAGCGTTCTGACGCCGTTTACGGCGGCCAACTTTTTTTGAGAGTGAGGAAACGAAAGGGAGCGTCAACATTTGTCGGCCACATTCTTCTTCCAAGCAGCATGTGAACACGATAAAAATATTCAAAAAAGACGAAACATTCAAGCGGAAATAGTGAAAATGATGATTGTGATACTGAAGACGTTTTTGCTTTTAGTTTCCGGTGGGGGAGGAGGAGGAGGAGGCTACGCCCTTTCACGCCGACCAGGGGCTCCACCGCTGGACCCTGCTGGGGTTAATCTTTCCCATCTCCATTATAGGCTTGCGCTTGCCTTGCCCCCTTCCATTTTTCAGCTTCTAGATTTAGCAGTGCCCTGCCATTTCCTTTCGATTTTCGTTGCGTAAATGATAATGATAAACGAATGTTGTGAGGCGATTGATGAAAAACGAGTTTGCGCTGAGGCAAAGCTAAGCAATTCTCGGCTGACTGCAATGTGTTGTTGTTATTGTTGTTGATGGTAGACGCACCAAGTACTATGGCCCGCCCACGTGTTAAGCGTGTGTCTCTGACGTCACTTACAGCCCTGGCCCCGGTTGGTTATACACCTACTGAGGAATTGATAATGTACCTATCACATTATACTACAGCAAAGTACTACAGGCCTGTGTTTAATTATCTGTGGATAATTAAACGTGCCATCCGACCCTTCTGTCCACTAGTGGGTCTGGAAAGTTCAGTTAATTTCTTTCCGGTTGTTTACAATTTTAGCCACTGGTAACTGCCACCGTGCTTCATTTAACCAGTGCTGTGGGGAGGCGGGGGTTATAGGAGGGAGCGCTGTTTTGTTAGTGGTTTTTTCCTTGAAAATGCTGGTCTTGAACTCAACCCATCCTTGCTTAACGGATTGGCTGAGAACACCAGAAACTGTCCCTGAGTCATCATAAGTTAAGTATAAGTGGCCGCGTTTGAAAGTGTGGGCGTTCAGTGCTTCTTATTATACTCGCTGCTGATCCAACGGCAGAACACGTGTGTGTCTTGGATCTGAAGAATCATCTGATCGACGAAGTTGCTCTACACCGGGCCGGGTTAGTACTTGGATGGGTGACTGACTACCCGTGGGCACTGGGCAGGCATACCATCTCGGTATGTAACCAGCTGTCTAGGTCAACTCAACCTTTCATCCCTCTGGGGGTAGGTAAATCGAGTACTGGCCTATCTGGCTGGGGTTAAGGCGGGGCGCGTTCACTTGTGTCGGGTGGCTGTGTGATCCCATACGGCAGGTGACGCCCCGTAGCTTTGAGTTTCCTAGGAAGACTAAAGAGCTGTGCACCATCTTTAATCTTTCTAACCAGAAACTGCCCAGAGTCGTTATGAGTGAGGTACATGTATATAATAGTGTTTACACGATCGAGCAAATATGACGCATGCATAAAGCATAGCCTTAGCCTACGAAAAAACATTGAGCTGGCTCAAGCAATCCTATTGAACCCCGCTCCCTTGCTCAAATTTGGGCCTAGGTTTAGGCTCTTAGCCCACAGCTAATCACGTGTTATATAGGCC
>Ga0209454_1002912_pt1 | contig 11955 bp, 10 predicted proteins | sample WorMetHERISLAND1_2_FD_187400 | JGI IMG/M metagenome (GOLD analysis project Ga0209454, IMG submission 187400) | Marine gutless worms symbiont microbial communities from Max Planck institute for Marine Microbiology, Germany - Olavius geniculatus... | ecosystem: Host-associated > Annelida >...
CGCCACGACGTCACTGACAGTAATACTATCAGTAGCAATAGTACACACAAGAAAAAAACATATTCAAGTACTACATTAGCAGTAGTGCCAAATTACACACTGACAAGCATCACTGGACCTAAACAAACGCTCTAAAGCACAAGAACATTTGCCAGTGGATAGCAAAGACTGTTTGTCTGACATTAAAAAAATTCACAATAGATTACTACTAATAGCAGCACTGGCAGGGACCTGTAAAAAGCGGAGCATTGGTCGTTTGATGCGGTGAAACATTGAGCGTTCCCAGTTAATTGCTCCAGCGACAGGCGGCTGATTCTTAGAGATGGGAGGATGACGCATTAGATCGTTGAACACGCTCGACATCAGATCCACCTATACAGCAAACGTGCTATTACACTGTACTTGTACTGCTAGTAATACTACTACTAGGACTACGACACTACTGAACATTAGATCCGCTGACAGCAAAATAAGCAGTCACAGACTATCACAAACGTCAGCCAAAATCTTGCTGTTACATTGCGAATACAAACATCCTTTTGAAATTTTCGAATGAGTGTCATAATTTGTATGTGAACAGCCATAAATATCAAATCACTGGTCGTAGTCTATGAGGCACATCGAAGCCCTCGAAACGAAACATTTTGTTCACAACTTTTTAGGGAATTCAGCCGACAAACAGAAGAGAAGACTTAGTTATATGATTAAAAGGTAAAGTAAAAGTAAATTCCGGCACTTGCTAAAGCGCTTCTTACATAAGACAGACTCGTGGTCAGAAGCACCTTACAATCTTGGAAGTGGCAGCTGATTGGTATGAGCTAATGATACCGCAGCGCACTATGCGGCCATTCATTGCCCGCGATTTGCAGCAAGCAGACATACTACCGCCCCAATCAGTCATACCAGGCCTTCACCTTGTAGCAAGTAAGCTACTACTCATTCTCCATCCCATGGAGGGTAGGAGGCTGAGTTGGCCTGAGCACATAGTACGTTAGCAACTTGCTCAAGGTTGCTTGCAAATGACTGGCAGAGAATCGAACCATAACCTAAAAGTTCCGAGTCGGCACAACCGCTAGACCACTTGCACCTACACAGGCATGTAGGCGAGAACAACTTGCCCAGAGTTGTTACTTGGCAGTGGAACTTGGCTGGGAATTTAACCATGGACCTTTTGGTCTCATATCGAACGCCCTAACCGCTGAGCCACCAAGCCAACTTAAACGGTATAAAGAAACCCATCTTAGAGCTACCGAGCGTCATCTGCCATACGAGATCACAATGTTACCTGCTTCTTGACACATGCAAATGCACCCACCTCAACTCCAGTTAGACAGACCAGTTTCTTGATTTATTTACCCCCAGATGGATAAAAGGCTGAGTTGACCTTGGTGCTGGTTATCTACTGAGATGGTTTACCTGTCCGCAGTCACCCATCTAAGTATTAACCACTTGACAGCGACGTACCTGACCGTGAGTCCAACTCGTGACCTTTTGATTGAAAGTGTAACGTTCTAGCAATTATGGCCACCAAGCCGTCAATGCAATAAATAACAATACTATAGACATATAACGTCTTCTCCTTCTGTTGTATTCTGCCCTTGTGGGCAGGTTTTCACTTTCATCAACTCCACCTTGCTCTTTCCGGTGACAATTCCTTGACTTCTGGTGGATAATCAACGTTCCCTTTGCTTGTCTACAGTAACCAAGTATGGAAGGCTAACATCTAAAGAAATCTACAGGACAACGTAACCGCACTGAACTGACATCAACTGACACGGTTTAGCCTAGTTTTTGACAAACTAACCAATATGCAAACAGGGGCGATCCCATTGATCACTGGTTGAACTTGACGCGTACGTAAGCGTAGTCACGTAGGCCATCGATGCCGTTAGACAGTGCCTACTGTAATGCATAGGCCTAACTGCTTGCTCATTAATCAGTTTGGCAAAAACTAAACGATGTCAGTTCAATTCAGTTCAGTTACGTCGCTCTGCACGTCAGCAAATGTGAATTTAAGTCAACGGATTGCAACGATAATGGTAAGAGCTATTACTAAGATATTACTATGTTATAAGTACCAGTAAGCCTACCTGTTTGTCATATTGTTCAAGAACATCGGCAAACTTGGTCTTCATGACCGCGCTGACCGACTCACGAGTACTGATGTGTTGAAACGTCATCACTGTGTCAAACGCCACCTCCGCCGACCTGCCAAGCATACCAACCAGCTTATCATATCAGTCAGTCACTTAAATGTTCAGCATAATTACCAGGAGTTATAAGCATGTCTGTGCCTATCTGCAACCAGGTTCACGCTACACGCGATAATAGCGGTAAAATAACCACTTTTTAGGGGGGTAGCTGTCTTTGACGCCCACCTGCGCCGGCCTCCTTGAACCTAGGGAGTCAGAACTTGGACTGCTAAAATCTACGTTGAATGCTGTCTTGGTCTATCTCCAGCCATTTCGTCGCAATTCGGTGTTGAAATGTGCGCTGCATCCGAAAATTGCGAAAAATTCACTAAAACCTCTTTTTGAGGGGTTCAAGGTCGTTCAAGGTCATCGATGTTGGTAAATCCAAAAAGCCTGTCACCAGTGCTTGTTATGATAAGCAGCATGTATGTACCTATCTGCAACCGTTTTCAAATTATTCGAGCCAATAACGGCAAAATGACGTCTTTTTAGGGGGATACCCATCTTTGACGCCCTCATTCGAGGGGAACCCCTGCACCTAGTGGCACGAAATTTTGTCACGATAAACTAGAGACCATGGGGCAGCCCAAGGTGAAGATTTCGTGATCCTAGCTTGCACCGTTTTGATACAGATCACGAGTGTGACGGACGGACAGACGGACAGACGGACAGACGCCCAGACGATGGCAAAGACGCATGAAGCATCCTGCTTTCGCGCGTAAAAATGTTTTCCTAGCACTGCTTCGCCCGCATTTTGCATTTCCCCCCTAACACCTATGACTTACCCACAATAAATCCGTTACAGATGAGACGACAGAAGACAACTCACACCAGCTTAACATGCAGTCGGCCCAAAAACTATAATCACCTCTCAAAATGCTTCTTAGAGGCCAGGCACTTTCCGGGAATAAAAAATGTAAGAGTCGTCGAAATTTATCCGGTGTTTGAATTGTGAAAAAATTAGCTGGGGGTTGAACTTTTTGACGGTCGAAGACCGAACAAAATTGTGACGTAAATCGTAGGTCTACGTATACAGTATATAGTTGACCCCCATGTACATAATTTTACAGTGTATTAGATGGGTTGAAAAAACAGTTACGGGGTTCAACCCCCCTAACCCCTCTCCCGACAATTAAAAAATAAACGCTCACCGACGTCACATGATAGTTTACTGTACATGTGAGTACCAGTGAAAGAGTAACGGCGTTGATTGTTGAACGAATGACACAGGTATGAAACGTAGCTGTGCGATGAGTTTTCCATAAAGCGCCATACCACACGACCTTCAGCGGCTATACCTGAGCGTGCGGAAGACGTCGTCGATGAACTTGCGGATGTCAAACTCGATGATGGAAACCTCCTGCCAGAAGGTGACCATGACGGCGGACCAGAGCGAGGCGTTGTCGATATGGAACGGGTCGAAGTCGACGTTCTCAATCACCCTTGTGATGCTGGCAATGTGTGCGACGACTGCCTCCACACGTTCACGTTGACCCGTCAGTGCGATCATCTCTTCACTCATCACCGCGTAGAAGTCAGCCACCGCCTACACCACCAGTAGCAAAACTATGATGAAGCACAAGATAAAAGAATAAAAGAGATGCAGTTTGGTTGCCGCAGATCTGTCGAGGACAGTGTCATGGATTCAGAACATATTACTCACTATCTGATGGGCTCTTCCGTCGACCCAACGTGCCATGACTGTGGTCAGGCCAAACACACTATGGAACACTGGCTACTAAACTGTTCAACCCTAACAGAAGCTCAGACTGACATTTCTGGACGTCGCGGTCTGTCACTAAACGCTCTCCGTACATCTCGGGGTAATGTATTCTGTTAGAACTGAAAACCGTTCTGGCGTGTGCGACATCGTCAACAGCAGCAGCAGCAGCAGCAATATGAACACTAAACTGTCAAGCTTTGCGCAGGCTAAATCTGTCCGCGGTAGCCGGCCGCCGTGGCATGCTGCAATACTTAAAGCAATAACATCAGCGTCGGCCAATAGCTATCAGCGATTCTGCCTAACAGCAGCTATTAGCACCATGGTCCAGGTCCTATCTCGCAATGGTTAAGAATCGGAAAATCCGGTTCCGTGACCTTGACCTTGACCTTTCACCTATGACCTTGAAATTCAATAGGGTTTTTGTGGTTGTCAACGTACATATACGCGCAAAAGTTTATCAAGTTACGTCTAGTGTTTCACGAACTAGATACCCAGCTGTCGCTAGGGTGGACCGACCGTTTCGCTTATATCCAACGGCCAGCGTCCAACTTTCGGTCACCGAAAAAAAAAGACTTTTCAGAGTGACGACAGTCACATACACGCTATGATGACGCTGTTGTATCAAACCTACAGTCAACGATGAGATACGATACGATAATGCGGCACATCTGGGTGATGGCTGCAAGCAGGAACTTTGCATTCAAAATTGCGGCCAAACCGCTGCAGATGGAGACATGGTTACTAATGACAGGTTATAGGAACTGCGTAGTCACATACACTGTAGTCAGCGACGCCGGTAGACAGTGCTTACTAAACACATTACTGCTTGCCCATTGGTCAGCTCGTCAAAAACTAAACCATGTCAGTTCAGTTCAGTTCAGTTCAGTTACGTCGCTCTGTACGCATCGTGAATCTGGAGAAATTAAATCTCAGTCACTGCACAGCAGAGACTAACGAGTGAGTGAGTGAATGTACCTGAGCGACGCTGGCGATGTCGTTGCAGACACCGGCAATATGATCGGTATTCTCGAAGAGTTTCTTTCGGTCAAACTCCCACCGAGCATCACAACCGGAAGCCTCTATCCTCGTCCTCATGCCCAGGTAGCTCGACTTCCACAGTTCCAGCATCTGACGCGCGTCCTCGGCCCGGCGTTTCACGTCCACAGGGTGCGATGAAAACAACGTGCGAAAGGTGATGACGCGCATCACGCGTTCACACAGCTCCCCGGCTATACGCTCCATCATTGGCACCATCTATACACGGTTTTATTAAAAGCACCTTTTTGGGCCGACCACTAAGCTGTAAACTTAACGGTTGACCCTTTATGGTCGTTGTTGTCCGTCTGTCACGGATGTATTATGGCTAAACGGTGCAAAGATAAGGCCAACGTTGCTACTGATTACTAATAAGAAGTCGCATACTGGCTTTCAAATGATACATAAATCGATGACCTTGGATGACCTTGAAAGGTCATAACGCACTATGGCATGAAATGTTTTAAGCTATAAATGGCCAGATCTCGGGACGGTGAAATATAGAGCCTAGGTTGTTATTAGTCATTGATAGGAAGTCGCATATTGGCTTTCAAATGACATGAAAATCATCGATCTTTGATGACCTTAAAGCGAATGCACTATGATTGGAAATTGGACGCTGCGCTTCAGACATAGGCGGTCCGGTCGGCCCCATACAATACAATACAATACAATGAAAAATTTGCGCTCAAAAACTGACAAACAAACTGTCAGTTTAATCTAGCACATAAACTAAAAAGAACTGAAATGTTTAAAAGAAAAATAAAATGAGAGATACTGAGAATAGAAATAGTGTTAAATGTAAAACTGACAAAATTCGAAAAATGACTGAAGTAAAGACAACTAAAAACTGAAAAGGTAAGAAATAAAGAATAATAAAACTCAGAAGAAACTGAAAAGAATAAACATAAAAACCGTGAGCAAATCTGAATAGCCCCACCCTAGCGACAGCTGGGTTTCTTGTTTCTTTCTATTATAACTTGGTCGAATGGTCATCAATATAAAAGAAATTTTACTAGCTGTAGCTAAAGAAATACTAATTTGAAATATTTCAACAAAATGACTGTGGCTGTTTGTTAAACATTCTTCGCTTTAGTGACGTAACGCTGACGTCATGAAGTGTGTCGTGACAACAAGCTTGGTCCTCTCAACCGGTGCCGTCAGTGAAGCTGCGACGCTACCCTGCTTTGACAGTCAACTTCATCTGGTTCACTGATGAAAAAATGTTTATCGTGTCAGCACTAAGTAATGTGGGGTATAGGCCTCAAGTCAGGTGTCTCGCGAACCAAAAACTCAATCATCACATAATCTACGTGTGCTGGTGCACTGCTTTGCTGTAACGTGTAAAAGTTATTGAATTAATCTCAAAGGTGTGCAAACGCCATCGTTTTGAGGTTTCTTGTGGTTGCAATTGTAAAACTTTAACAGTTTGTCACCAGTGAACCAGATGAAGTGCAGTAGTGTTTACAGACAATCATACTATTTGTACAGCGTTCACCTATAGAAGCAACATTTAGCAACGATAATAAATAGGCAATAATTCGATGAAATGTCTATACCTTTTCGTCGGTGTTGTAGTGTTTGGAGACGATCCAGATCATGCGGAGAGCGTTCATCATCGGAGGAATGGTTTCAATGACCACCCCGAACCCAATCCCGTACGTCAGGTTCTTCAGATGACGCTCCACTGTGTGCAGAAACCTGCGCCACATCACATCCTATGTAAGCTACAAGGGGGCCCAAAACGACACGAAAATTTTGTGGAGCTACGACGAAGATTAAAGGCAGTTTATAAGGGAAAATTTTGTATAGGCGCTTTTTGGCCGGAAATTTTGCTAAGTCGGACCCAATTTTCGACTTTGTGTGATTGTTCAGGGGTTACATATTAACTACAAATTTTCCATCTCTGAAAGGCAAACCCTTGCGTGAAACTGCGTTGTTTGAAAACTTTTAGCTATCGCGCGTGAAATCAGCCAAGAGGTTTGACCTACAGGCAATGTGAGGTATAGGCCTAAAGTCGGGTGTCTCGCGAACCAAAAACTCAACCATCTCACAATTTACGTGTGCTGGTGCACTGTCTTGCTGCAACGTGTAAAAGTCATTAAACTAATCTCTGAGGTGCAGGTAGTCATACGTTTTAAAATCTTCAAGTGCTAACTTTTATCTTCACATTCCAGTCTCGCATTGTCAGTCGTTCATACACGTGCATATAGATCAAAAACGGGTTCGAGGTTAGCATTTTCAAAGCCAAGGCAAGTAATCTTCGAGGCCAACGCCAAGGTCAAGTTTAAGGCTTGTGGTTCTTGAAGCCAAGGTCAAGGCCATGATGTTATTGTCCTCGATTTGTTCTCGAGGTCGAAAACAGTCCTCGAGTACCCAATCCTTGCGATTATACACACTGTGTCGCCTGGGTAGAGTTTGCCAGAAAACAAGGTCAAAACACCCAAGGCCAAAACCAGTAGTATTGGAGGCCAAGGCCAAAGTCAAGGACTGACATCATCCCTGGTAGCAGTATTCAGACCTCGTAACATCTGTGGCTTCTTCATAGAGTTTGCCGATGTCTCGATGCAGCAGTTCGAGTGAAGTGTCGATGCGAGCAAACAGTTCCATTACTGGTGCGACTGCAGGAGTGTTGAACTGGTCATACAGTGCACAGATGGCAGTCGCACGTTCATGCCAATAGTCCACCTCGGCCAGCGGGCCGCCGCTACGACCTTTCTTTCTACGCTGCATGTCTTCCAACGCTCCAGTCAACTATACATGCCAAACACGGAAGATACAGGAAAAGATCCGGTACGGCGCCTCTTACATGAGTCGCGACCAGAAGCGCTTTACAATCTCGGAAGTGGCAGCTGATTGACATGAGCTAATGATACCAGTGTGCACTATGCGGCCATCCACTGCTCACGTCAGTGAACCACTGGACCCACGGTTTGCGGCTAGCAGACATACCACTACCGCTTCAATCAGTCACGCCGTAGCCGTAAACTTCTACCCATTTTTCATCCCGCTTAGGGTAGGAGGCTGAGTTGACCTGAGCAAGCAGTAAGTTAACAACTTGCTCGAAGTTGCTTGCAAATGACCAGCGGTAATAAATGAACCTTTCCACGTCGTTTTAAGGGACGATCTAAGAAAAAGTCTGATGAAGGAGTATATTAAAAATAGAACGCAATTTGCACAAAGTCGTAGAAATAATGTAGGAATAACTTACGCAAGAAAAACTAGCGCAGCTTTTGAAATGATTTTAATAAAACATTTGACAATAAATTCCTAGAACATATCGTAAACCCTCGAACTTAGAAAACCCTAGAAAAATGTTACAAAACCAAAATTTCTAAAAAGTTTTGTACTTTGTAAATGAGATCCCTGGTATATAAAGGTGGCAAAAATGAAACCTAAAATCATTAAACGCAACAATATAAGTAGTTAAACGATTGTTAATTTTGTATAATGCAGAGAAAAACAAACACAAGTATAGACCGTGACTAGAGCCGTACCTGTTTGAACCATTCAACGCAGACTTCTTCGACTTGCTGCAGTAGTTCGACGTTTGCCAGGCTCTCTTCGATGGTGTCCTCTAGGCGAAGACTGGGTGGCACGGCGAGATGGACTCGCGCTTCGAGATGCTCTTTGACAACGTCGATTGACGCGTGAAACTTGGCCAGTTGATGCATGAACTCATCACGAAGCAACGTGAACGCCATGCCTGCGCAGTATATACACCATGTCACAAAAACAAACCACTTTTTTAAATAACTCCGTGAAACATTGGCCAATTTCAATAATATTTCATAGGCAACATCGTGAAGAAACTAGAAGTAAACGACTATGTTGGCCACTTCACCTCAATACTGTTGCTGCACTACCTTGTAAAGTGCTAAAGTAGTAGCTTGGCTGTTTATGTTCAATTAATCAATCAATCGATCAATGAACGCCATTCAATAGTGCAGTATCTAATGTATCTAATGTTTGAAATTTGAATAGTAAGCCTATCTTTAATATTGCATGATTTTGGTGGCGGTATTTGGTGAAGTATTTAACTACGTGACGAAGGAGGTATTTGTGTAAACACATGCAACTGGCCTGTGGAAGTGGAAACCTTGTCCTCGGAAAATTTCGACGACGCAGCGGACTGGCTCTGAGAAGGCTTGCTGACCGCTTCTGTCAACGAGATGTAACTCATTCGGTGCTCGAAGTATGCCAGCAGCGGCATGTAGATGTCGACTAGCATGTCTTCCAGCAAGCCAAGACCATTGCCGTTCAGTGTCACGAGCTCGAAGTTCTTGCACATAAAGCGGTTGATGTTGTCACGTGGCTCGGCGATAGCGCCGTCTTGCGTGCGGAGGAAGATGACGCAGTTTACTTGCGCGATCAGCTCGAACGTGATGTCTGTGCCACACACCATGTGGATGTAGTCGCGCTGCACCTGCACACAGTCATGCAATGTCAGGCTTGCCGCAAATATGGATATCCATGAATATAGTCATCATAGATATATCTATGAATATGTGTATTACTCATATGCTTTATCTATCTTTCTGTTGTTTTTTAACTCTTTATTTATTGATTAAAGAATTTCTATCACCCCGAAGCGGTTGGCGTGTCTCAGATGTGTGTAACAGTGTGCACCAAGCGATCAGGTTTTGCAACATTTTTAAGAGGAGTCCAGGGAACGTCTGCCTGCTGGTCTTTGGAAGATGGATGCCTTGCTCCAGTTGTGCTTTGTGACAATTCATTGGCCACATGTATGTCTGAACAAAATATATAGGTGTCTATGGGTATGGATATATTAATGGACATCTACGTGAAATTTGTAAATATGGATATGAATTGGTAAAAAATTTTATAGCCACAAAAGTCTGTGTGCACTGTTATGTGCATTGGTCGGTCAGTCAGTCAGTCAGCCAATTTACATTTACATATCTTTATTTTACCAGAAAATGTGGCAGACAGCAACAAAGAAAAATTTACATTCGCCTAAATTTAACTAAATTAAACAGTAGAGCACATAATCCACATAATGTTTGATTAATTAATGATATCACAAAGATATGCCAATAAATTATTTCTCAGTTGCTTTGAAAAAGTCGGCGCTATCGCTAAACTTCCCAATATGAATCGTAAAGGTAGCCAAAACCTTTAGCTTAACCTTACCCTTAAGTCCTTAACCCTAACCCTGACCCTAATGCTAACCCTATCGCTATAACCCTAGTCGCAAACTAAGCCTAAATCGTTAGGCTTATTTCAAACTTTCTGGGAGATACTTTTGCAATAACGCCAGAAAATCACAACACAAAGTCTTACTTTACCTTTAACCAAAAATTTACGTTTCATCTTATACAAGTATAGAAGCTGACAAGCTGTCAAGCGGACATAAAACAGTGAGTGACTGCAAGGTTTACATAATGTGCAGACGGCCCTTACCTTACGGGTGATGATTTTTTTCTTTGGAGCTCCTTCTTCTTCTTCTTCTTCCTGTTGTTGCGCCAGCTCCGCTTCTGCTGCCGCCTTCGCTGCCGCTTCCTCCGCCGCGCGTTTTTCCTCTTCCGCTTTCTTCTTACTCTTTCCTTTCTTGCTCTTTCCCTTTTTTCCCTTCCCTTCCCCCGTTGACGTCGCGCCACTGACATCCGAGCCTTCGGCTGATAGCAAACTGGCACTGACATCTAGCGCGACCGGAGCTAAGCTGGTCCGACTTTCGGCAAGTTCCTCTTCCGTAATATCGACTTCTACGCGTTCTTCTTCTTCGCGGCCGGCTTTGTAGAACAAAAGCGCGATTTCGGAGCCATCCAGTGATTGGGACAGATATCGCAACAGCTCGCCTTTGTACTTTCCCTCGTTTCGTTCCAGAAACTCGTTAAAGACGGCATCGTCCGTAATGTCGAGCAGCTCCTTCAGGCGCTGTTTTACCCAGTTCAGCCTCAAATCGCTCATTTTCGACAAATTAACTACGCCTTTATCGCAACCGAATAAATCTCCACAACTACTATACTATATAAAGTGTTTTCTCAGCAAGTTTAATCGCACACTTTTAGTTTTTACCAACATAAAACCTATTAAATGACCGTTATCGCGTTAATGACGTCACTAATGCGTAAAAATGGCGCAAATGACTAAATAAATAAGTAACAAGTTAAAGCGTGGTTTCCATCCTATGCAAGTCGCGCAACGCACGCAACCGTCGCAAGGTAGGCCTAGTGGTCTACACAAAGCAACGAACGCAATAGACGCAGTTGGCGCAACGAATGCAACGACTGATTCTAACTTTGCGTTTTGGCCGTTGCGTCAGCTGCATTCGTTACGTTTGTTGACTCGCAAATTGCAAGCTGCAATTGCAACCTTTAAATTCAGACAGCGTGTCTGTGGCTGTCTGGCGTCTGCGTCTGTCCGTCGTTCGCTGTTTGCAGCTATCTGTGCGCAAAGCGGGCAGATTACATTGACTCGAACTCGTTGACTACAAGCTTGTTGCGTTAGTTGCATATTTTTTTGAGTTTATTGTTATAGAGCTTTCAAATATATCGTATTTAAAATATACACTGCGCGATCATTAGCCAGTGGTTAAAAGTCAAACAGAAAAAACGTTTGCAGATGTTTTTTGTTTTACATCCACGCACGGTGTTACTTCGGCGGCGCGCCCGTGTACATGCAATGAAATCAAAATATCGGAAGTAATTTTGTTTAGCTTTTGTTGTAGGCCTAACGTAGTTTTATGATAACACGTGCCACGCAGAGGCAATGTGCTACACAGTGGCATGACATAACCGTATTATAAAGCACGCGGCAATTGTTAAAAACTTTAAATATAAACACATAGATGGAAAACACTAATTTAGTTTTGGGCTTTCGTTTGTGGTTTTGCCTTTGGAGCTCTTACAACAATTACGTTATTAACACAGACTGTCAATAATCTCTTACATCGTAAATCTTCTTCACCCTTACCTGCCTTTACGTCAGCCAGTTCACTTGCCGATAGCTTCGCCTCTTTCTTTACTGATAAAATCTCCAAAC
>Ga0209454_1002919_pt1 | contig 11948 bp, 11 predicted proteins | sample WorMetHERISLAND1_2_FD_187400 | JGI IMG/M metagenome (GOLD analysis project Ga0209454, IMG submission 187400) | Marine gutless worms symbiont microbial communities from Max Planck institute for Marine Microbiology, Germany - Olavius geniculatus... | ecosystem: Host-associated > Annelida >...
AGGTGATATTATTCAGCAGCACATTGACACACAGTCAGTGTGATACAGGCAATATCACCTTTTGTAATTTTTGCTGTTTTCGATGTGCAAGTCCTTAAATGTTGCCGTTAACAAGTGTATAAACTGATGTTTTGTACATTTATTAGTAAGTAAGTAAGCAGCACTAGAATCACGACCTTGACTTTTTGCTGTCACATGATGCAACCTGTTATTGCTGGACTTGCTGTATATGGTTTCTTATATCTCATGTAGGTTGTCATTTTGAGAGTCATTTGTCTGTCTCACACACTGGTGGAGATATGCCATGTCAAAGATATTGAGGTCATGAGCTTGATTTGCGGGGTTACGTGACAGAAATTAATATTTGAAAGTAGCTAATGAGTATGCTAATGAGTATGTTGCAATACACCGTAGGTGACATAATGGCGACTCTGTACCTGGACAATCAGCTGGTCGGTCAAACTGGCTGGAAGCCGTGTAATCAGCGCTGCTGGGATCAAAGGTTCTCACTAGAGCTTGAGCGGGTAAGAACAAAAAGGAAAGTTTTAACACCAGTCCCCAAAAATCTGGGGGTCTGTATCTGAAGAAAATCGGAAGCGAAAATCGGGATTATTGCGATGGGGTGTAGCATGCCATGCCGACCGTGTGGTAAACAAACCGTGCATTGCCATGCAAAAATAACCTCGATATCGACGGTAGTGTAATTTTCATTTTTTTTGATATTGAGCCAAAAAGTGGGATCTCGATGGGGCATGGCGTGGCCCCTGGCCAGGTCTATGGTGGGGTGAAAAAACGTGCATTACTGCACAAAAATAACCGCTAAATTAGGGGTAATGTGATATTCATTTTTTGGCATTGAGCCAAAAACCATAGGCGCAAAGCGGGATCACGATGGAATGTGGCATGGCCCCCGGCAAGGCCTACCGTGTGGTGAATAAACGTACACTGCCGTGCGTAAGTAACCGCAATATTGAAGGTAATGTGATTTTCGGTTTTTTGGCACTGAGCCAAAAATCATAAGCGCAAAGTGGGATTGCGATGGGGTGCCCCTCAAAGCTGGGTTGGGCCTACCATACAGTGAAAAAATCGCACTGATCGGTCGGAAAATAAGCAAGATATACAATGGCGAACATTGCGTGCAAAATGGGCAATTTTCAGGCCACATTTTGAGGACCTGCGACCCCAAACCTCTAGCACCCATGGCGTAATTAAGTCACGTATTACGTTTAGGGTTACCTAGTTTAAAATGTTCTGCAACAGAAAAAGTTGGGTTGCCTGTACATTTTCTGCGAGAAATTTTTCAATAATTGTCGAAAAATGTTGAAAAAATTGGGTCAAATTTAGGGTGCAGTTTCTGAGAAATGGGCAACAATTTGGAAAATTGTACCCTCACATGATTGATGGGAGCTAATCCTTGACAACTTGGTGAACGAATCAGATTGATCCAACCCATAAGTTCCAAAAACTGATGTTGACCGAATTTGACCTCAGAATTGGGGGAAATTCCTTAAACGTTTGCTCCCTAGTCCCCCCATTCAATCGAGGGGGTTGAAATTTTGCCACAACACATCCCTCTTGGAGGCCCCTTAGGAAAAAAATTAGCACCCTAGCTCCCCTAATGGGGGAGATATGAAGGGTTAAAGAAAAGTGTTTCCTCACGCCTTCTCAAAATCCTTCGATATATTCACCTAAAATTTTGCCAGTGAACAGCCCTCAATATCCCTTAACAGTGGCCAAAATTTGGTGCACATAGCAGTCATAGCTTTTCAGCTAGAGGAAAAATGTGAGTTGAGTGAATGCCTGCATATAGCCTAGTCAGTTTCCTAATAAACAGAGTCAGTTGACAATTTTTCACAGTTTGTCATCAGTGAAATCTGCTGATCTCACAGTGGAAAGCAGTGCATGCCGTTGATTGACACAGTGTACTTGTTACGGACTAGCAACTAGCTATCGACAGTGATAACACATTTTTAAAATGTCTTGTAATTTGCTTAGTGGTAGGTAAAACTGTTCTAACTTATTCACGCGTCCGTTCATCATCTCTGCTAAAGTGGTTATGTGATACACTGTGTTATGATTTGTTAGCAGGATTACGCAAAAAAATTACCGGCTAAAATATTCGGGGTCTTAGCCCAACTTAGATGTCATAAGATTTTGCTGGTGATCCGGATCGAGGATTTTTTACCATCGCCAAATAGGACAACAGAAAAGATTGACGTAGCATTGGAGGTGGTCTGCACTTTCCCGATGCCCTTCAAGTTCTGTTATTTCGTTGTCGTGTGTGTTGTGACAGTCCCGTGAGCTGATGATCACTGTGTCTTGGAAAGACGTACGTCAGATGTGTGGAATCAGGTTCCTCCGACTGGAAGACTTCCTTGATAGCCAGAGCCAGGGAATGCCTATATATCTCGAGCCTCAAGGCATCCTTTTTGCCGAGGTACAACTTGGCATTACTTGCTTTGTACTTCCTGCACTCTGCACTTTTTATTCAAGATGTGACAATCATGCATAATGAGAATGTTGATATCAACATTTAACAAAGTATCAGTTGGTATGTCATCAAATTATATAAAATTTGGGTAGTAACAATTAAATATTTTCTAAACATTAATTTTTCACAGTTTGAAAATTAATTAATCGTTAATGTTACTTAAAAGGTAAACCGTGGTCGCTGTACAACAGCGTGCATTTTTTTACTTGGAATCATTATTACTTTTTCAGCTAACAACAATGACAGTTTAGCAAGATACAACCAGTGAGTGGTTTTTGTCCAGTTGTGTACACCAACGAGAATGTTTAGACATTTCCTGGAGTGTTATTGTTCGGGCATGTAATATTTAGTTTTTGTCATGCACAATTTGTGTATTATTGTGTATTGTGATCTTGGATGTTAAAATAGTCCTGTTGCTGACTCTGTTTCAGATTAAATTCTCGATGAATGCCGCTGTCTTGAAGAAACCTAATCTGCAGCGACAGAAAAAAGTATTCACAAAACATAAAGGTGTGTTCGTGACATGGTTATTACCTCCGCCAAGGAGGTTATGTTTTTGCGGGTTTTTGTTTGTCTGTGTGTTAGCAAGATAACTCAAAAAGTTATGGAAGGATCTTTCTGAAATTTTGAGAGCATGTTGGGAATGGCAAAAACTACAAGTGATTCAATTTTGGGCATGATCCGGAAGGAATCCTGGATTCTGGATCACTTTGATTTGCAAAAGTGATATATCGGTACGGCCGGATGTTTTGAGAAAAAGTGCTGAGTCAGTGACGCGTAAAATGCGATCGGAGTTCGAAACTCTAAATAAACTATTGGTTCGAAACCTGGTTTAGACTAGGACTACAATATTGTGTCGAATCAATATGCTTGGCGGAGGTCTGCTTTTCTAGTTGGTTATGTGTTGAGTGCCTCTGGGATCCTAATAGTCTAAAAATTCTGGCAGTGTCAAGCTTGGAGAATGTATACTACTACTACTACTACTACGATGACTTACTACTGCTTCTGCTAGTACTGCTGCTACTTGCACCGCAACCACTAAGGGCTGGTTTCTTGTTCTGTTAGTTAACCATTGGTTTGCGTTCATTTGTTATTGGACAATGCTGATCATGTGGTATGTCTCCCAGTGCAGATGCAGACATCGTGAATATTAATCAGCTAGATGGAGAACTAGAAGCCAGCCTTTAAACACTGTCGCTGATGCTTTCGCTCAAATCCAAGAATTGTTGTAGCACGCTGAATCTATGTAATGTTGCATCAAAATTCGAAATGAAAAAATGCCAGCACTTCAGTTAATTTGCAGCCAGCTATGGGAAACCGGTAGAAAACACATTGGTCTTATGTTCAGTCTTGAATGATTGGAAAAACTTTCTTGAATACCGTAGTTAATTTATCTCTTTAGCGACATATTCAGGTAAATGTGAATGTGAATGCGTCAGGTAAGAACATTCTGCGGTCAGATGAAGTGAACATGAACTTTGCGACGTGGACACGGATGTTAATGAGAGAACTGATGGACAGCAGCACTCCTGCAGGTCAGCCGCCACTCACTACAGGTTTCCTGGTGTTAATCACTGCTTTTGTCAATATGATGGAGTCCTTTCCAAGCCATGGAGGCTCTAGGGTGGCATCAGTCTGTTTCCTAAGCTCTCAGCCATACACCGTCTGACAGACCACAGATATTGGGCATTGCCTTTTTCTTCCAGATGCTAACGCTGAGTTACTGATCATATATTAAGATGGTGTACCTACCTGCTGATGGTCTTCTCAAGTATTAAGAGCACACCAGCTTTGAGCCACCACAAAGTTTTTACTAAGCAAACTGCCATCTGTTGCATCTGCTATCTAACTGACAAACATTTGTTTTTTTTTTCCAGTTGTGCTGCAAGGCCACTGTGAATGAAGGTTTGTTTTTGATGACTGCCTTTCATTATTCTGTAACTAATATAACTTCTAATTGTGCTATTTCACTGTGTTCCAAAAAGTAGTACACTGAAGTCATACTTGTAACCTTTTCGATTCCCACCTCATTTTCTTAAGTGGAAAAAGTACGAAATTTCCGACAAAGCTTTTTGTGTATTTCCCATTACTCATTGAGTATTTTGCTGCACTAGCTTGTGAAAGTTGAAAGTTTGAATTTGTGGCAAATCTGGTGAAATATAGTGCTTTGCTATGCTACAGAGCAGTTGTTTGTTTATTGCTTTTGATGCAGTAAGTGCCGCTACATTGTCAGTTGGCAACGTCGCAAATACGGCTGCTGACAAGTGTGAGGATGTTAGTTCGTCGTCATTATCACGGTCATCAGAAGATGTATCGCTAACTGATGATCAGCCGCCGCCCTTACCTACGTCACCAATACCCACCGAGCCGTTGATACCATGCAGCACGGACCTCAGTGACGTACAGGTGACGCACTGGCCTTTTTGTACTTCCTGCTGTTAATGTTTGCTGCAGCGATCAAAAACACCAGATTTTTTTTCTGAAAAGCCTAACTCATGGTTTTTTTGGTTTGGATTTGATTGTTTTTCTTGTGTTTTTTTGGTCAAGTGGTGCTAGATGCTGTCGACTAAATATGCTTTTGTCCTGACTGTTAATCTGTTAATTAAGAATAACTACTGATACAAATTTAGTACTTGTTAATTTAAAGACTTTGCAAAACTTTGGACAAAAATTTATCATCAGCAGCATGAGAAACTGTAATAAGCATGGATTTTATGTTTGTTTACTTCCTAGAAGACCAGGTGGTTTTATGTCGGTTTTATATTGAGGTTTCTGATAAACATATTGATGGAAATTATTCAGTCAGCCTCTGAATCAGTCGGTCAGTTGTATTTTTTCAGCGGCTTTAGTATTACTCTTCGTGCAATGTTTACTTTTGTTTGACATGAGAATATGTGAAGCAGACCTGTTTACTTGTCAGGCCACAGAACAGTTTGATTGCGTCCATTATTGTTATTGTCATAACGATATCTTTATCGGAGTTATATGGCTCTTTGTAAAACTGTTTGCTTTTTGGTTTATCATTTTGTTAGTGTTTAATGGATTGAATTTTGTAAATTTAGAACAAATTATAAAATGTTGAGTCGATTTGGTTTTGTTATGCACTTCATAAAAACACGATGATGCAGATAAGTTGGGACATTCATCTGCTGACTTGTGCAAACAGTAAGCTGTGTGTCTTGGTGCAGGATATGATACAGAAGATGTTTGGCTTTCTGCCCAACAGTGAGCCGACGACCGTGAGTGAAGAGCGCGACCCAATATATGACACACCGCCGCGGGCGCCTCGGCCAATAGTCATAGCCGAGGAGCTGCAGCCACAGACCTCATCACAATCACTTACCTCACAGTCACAGACCACGGTGTCAGCAGCACCGGCTGCACAGAGTGCTGTTACTACGAGGCCAACACCAGTTGCCAGAGTCCGCTCGGCTAGAAACACGTATGTCGATGTGCTTTTTATCTTTACATTCACTGCTTCACTTTGTTGCTCAAACCTAGGCAGGACGTGTGGCTTGTAAATCGACTGTCTCCGACAATTGTTAAAAGGTTATTTGACCCTGACTGTGATGAGGCTGTTAGGCCACTGTTGAAAAATTGTTAAACAACAGTCCAAAGTAATTGAGACATTGTTCTAGAGTGTGATATTGCATTATGCTGCAGTTGTAGAGTTGCAAGTATAGAACAAGACTTAGTTGACATTCAAAAGATAAGAATAATAATAATACATTGTGTCTCAAAAAAACATCCCAAATTATTCCAATTATAACTTGAAGAAGGATTATCAGATTTTAATAATTTTTGGTGAGAATATTCCTGAGACAACTGGACATCAAATTGTTATGTAGATTCCCGCCTCACCAAATCTCTGTTTCTGCACTACCTGAGGAAATCAGCAGCAACAAAATATTGCATTTTTATTCAAAGTGGTATTATTACGTAATCTAAATAACACACAAGAACACATTTTGTTCAAATTTTTGACACTTTGGCTGACACTTTATCCAACTGTTTCGTTTTTCAGCTGCCTGCAGTCAAATTAATCAAAATGTTGGCCAGCTGTGCAACCATGAATATGAAGACGATTTTTCAATTCATTGACAGCAGTATCGATAATGTTATGCTCCAGAATAATCCAGACTTCACCAGTTGCTTCTTGAACGTCATTTGGTAGACACACTGCTGTATAACAGTCAAACTTTGTAATCGACTGGCTCATGGGAGCCACACATCTGGATAGACGAAATTTATCGACGTTTTTCATTTCGGTCTTGAGACGGTCTCAAGACGTACTAATGTCTCGGTCTTGTTTCAGTCTTGGACCGAAGCGTCTCGGGTCTCATCTCTGTCTCGGAGCAATATGTCTCGGTCTCAGCCCAGTAGGTCTCGTTTCAGGTCTCGGGCCATTGCATCTCGTCAAGACGTTTTGTGCAGGCGCGCGCCATGCATACTGTAGCTGCAGTTAGAGCGATACTAACCAGCATGACATTTTGTGGCTTAGACATATTTGTTTCCAGTGTTTTTACTTTTTCATTTACTTATTTCTCCTAAAGCAGAATTATGTCATGCCAGTCTTTTTTTGTCATAAAATAACCTAGTCGCAATGGATATCAGCCAAATGTAGACGACATATAAGGCTATAATCAGCTGTTAATTATTCAGTGATAATTGTCAAAATAAATTGCAAAAACCGACAATATCACAAATAGAAAGCACTTACCATGGTGCAAGTTAATTAATCCGTATTGTCAATGTCATTGTCAATGTGTTTTACCATACGTCACGGAAAACGTCTCGGCAAGACGTTGAAGCTCCCGAGACTCGAGTCTCGGGAGCTTCAAGGTCTCGGCCAGCATCTTGGAAGCTGCAACCTCTCGTCTCGGTCTCGGAGACATGGGTCTCGGGTCTCGTCTCGGTCTCAGCTCAGAAGGTCTCGTGCACATCTCTGGTATCTTGCTTGGTCTGTTTTCCCCAGGTGGTGTAGAAACTGACATTGGGTGAGGTGGGAACTTAAACAGTAATTTAATAGCCAGTTGCGTCAGAAATATTTATGCCAAAAATTATTGAAATTTCATAGTTATGCTTCAAATCACGGTCAATAATGTTTGGGATGTTTTTTCACATTTTTTGTATATTTCAATGCAGATTTTGCTTGTTTTTCTTTCCTTGGTAGTGTGGAAGCAGACATTGGTCAAGGTGAAAAACTTAATGGTCATTTGATGGCATATTGTGTCGGCAATATTCGCACCAAAAATTATGAAAATCTGGTAACTTATGTACACTTTAGAATCGAAAATGTCTGTGATTTTTTTTGAGACACAGTGTATAGTCATTTGTAATTCAGACAATGTCAGCAAGCTGAATATGAGGCCAGGTGCTGGCTCAGCAGTAGATGAAGTTTTTTTTATTTGTTTTACAGTTTATGAGAGCACTTCTTTGTTATTATGCAGTCTAAGAAATGTTGTTTATTAGTTTACTGTATATTTTTATTATGTCAGGGTAAATGCAAAGAAGATGAGCCTAGATCAGTTCCGGTGTGTAGCTGTATTGGGTCGTGGACATTTTGGCAAGGTTTGTTAACTTGGACATTCTTATTCTTACGCTGAAGGATATATTTGACGTATTTCTGATGGGACCAGCATTTAGAGCATCTTGGATAAAAAATAATCTATTACCTGCACAACAAAAATTGGTATTTATCTTTGTCATGCCACCAGCTGCTTTCTGGACTTGATGATTGGAGCCACTGTTTCATGCAGTTTGATATCGCACTGTATTCTCATCTGCCAGACAACCCTGCTTTCACTGCATCCTCTTTAACTTCTTACTGCATTCAGCACTGTGCTCGATATTGAAACTCACTGCCAGATTTATTAATTCTTTCTATCTCTCGTTAACCATTTTCAGTCACATGATTCCACTGTGCATGAATTGTCATTGGTGTACATAATTTGAAAATATATGCCCTGTGGGAGGGGCTAATAACAACCAGTTGTGATGTGCAAAATTCACATGTTTTGCTGTCGACCGATTTGTTTTATTTAGATCTTGGATGTAGGAAATTGTGCCACAGCAGTTTTCAAAAGTTTGCTTCTAGGACAGGCCTAAATCTAAATCTAATTGATCTGTTTTGCTGTGTAAATGTTGTTATATGTTTATGTTTAAAAATGTACTGGTTAAACAAAAGCAAGTATGAGTGTGGTATAAGAAGAATTTCTACAAGGCCTGCTTTACTGCTGGCACGACAGATGTTGATCCTAAGTGTGGAGTGGCAGTTCATAGAACATCTGTTTCCACTGCCCTGCACATCTTACACAACTCACAGTCTGTAGTCTATGAGACGACTCAGATATTTCATCAGTTTGGACAACTGACAATGTGCAGTATGATGGCAATGGAAAATCTGTTCGGCTATCACAACACAACAACGTGAATGCATTCATTGTTCTGATGTGATCAGGTGGTGCTGTCTCAGCATCTGATGTTGGGTGAATACTTTGCAATCAAAGCCCTCAAGAAAGCCGACATTATTGCACGTGACGAGGTCGAGAGTCTGGTCTCTGAGAAACATATATTTGAAGTCGTCAATGCCACAAGACATCCATTTCTTGTCAACCTTATTGGCTGCTTTCAGACGCTGGTAATTGCCACTTTGTTCACAGTTACTGTTGCCACTTGTGTGTATGGTGTAGTGTTACAATTTAGTATCATTTTGTAGTTGGGTTTACAGGAAAAATTGAGTACTGCGATATTACAAAGGGATAGGTTTTTGATGTGGAACATGTTGAATTTGCAGCAAGTGGACATTTGTGTTATCATATTTTAAGTGTTAATAACAAATTTTATGGAACTGATTGACTTAAATCTGGCTAGCTGTGATGTTTCTGTCCTCTAGACATTTTTAAGAAAGGATAAGCTAACTGGTTCCGGTTTAATCCCATGGGTTAGAAGACCTACATCCCAGCATGTATGGAGCTTAAGTTAGAGCTTGATTTCTAACTGTCTAGTTGTCTTTTGATGTTTGTCTAACCTTAAAAAATGTCCTGCTTGGTCAGTTGACAAAGTCAAAGTCATTTTTGCAACATCTGTGCTGACTGAGTAAGTGCTGTAAGTTGGATGGTTGGACAATAAGTCAGAAGTAATATTTAGTGTGTCAGTTTTGAATGTTCTTAGTAGAAATGTCATCCGTTTGCAGTGGTCTGTCAGTACATGTGGACTGTGTGTGTTGCAGGATAATGTGTGCTTTGTGATGGAGTATGCGTGCGGTGGTGACCTGATGATGCACATTCATAACGACGTGTTCTCCGAAGCACGCAGTGTCTTCTATACAGCCTGCGTTGTGCTTGGGCTGCAGTATCTGCATGACCACCACGTTGTCTACAGGTTTGTTTATTCATCTGCCATCAGAATTGATGCCTTTTCATGATAGCAGTCGTGTCAATGTAGTACCTTCAGCAATTTTATGCTGTTTATTAAGCTAGTGTTAAGTTTTGTTAATGCAATTCTTATAAGCAGGGCTACTAACAACTAAAATTTTTTGATACTTCAGACAAATTTACAAAATTAATAATTAATTTTGGTTAGAACCTGACACCGGTAATTACCACAGAAAATGCATATTCTTGTTTGGCAAATTTGTTTTACTTATTGAGCTATAACCTGTCAGCAGATGCTCTGAGACACAGTTGTTGATTTTTTTTAGCCCAGTGTAGTAAATGGGACTAAAATGTTGAACTTTTCTTTGTTTTCAGATGTTTGTCATGATGTAATTCCGTCTACTTTGTCGTGATGTTTCATTGGCTTGACTTTGATCAACATTTTAAATGTTATCAATTGTTACAACTTTTTGATTAATTGTATGATTAATTGTTAATTACTGCAGATGTACTTAAGAGTTCTTTTTTGAAACTAGCATGCTATGCTGAGTTGTTTATCTGTGCAGTTGTGTGTACGTTGTAGGGATCTGAAGCTGGATAACTTGCTGTTAGACGCCGATGGATTTGTGAAGATTGCTGACTTTGGTCTGTGCAAGGAAGGCATGGGCCACGGCGACCGGACATCAACATTCTGTGGCACGCCGGAGTTCTTAGCACCCGAGGTGCTGACAGAGACGTCGTACACTCGGTCGGTGGACTGGTGGGGTCTCGGAGTTCTCATCTTTGAGATGCTTGTGGGAGAGGTGAGTGCTGGCTGCTGCATTCTCTAGTAATGCCGATTGATACAAATTGGCATTACTAGAGAAATTCCCACTTTACAGGTTGGTTCACTTCATTACTCAGCAACTCAACTCTTTCCCCTTAGGCTGCCCATCAGGGAAGTGGGGGGCAAGATGGAGGCACACATACTTAAGGCTCAAGGACTGAAATGCTGTGGTTGGGGTCCACGATTGTGCAATGGCACCAGAGGAGTATGACAGACAGACAGACAGACAGACTTTCTGTGCATCATAGTAAGCTGATGCAGCGGACTTTGCAAAAATGTGCAGAATCTTTTGTGCCTGGAGAATACAGCAGAATAGCAGAAAAGCCAGTTGTGTTTCATACTGCAAGTTACATATTTATTTATTTAGTCAAGATTTACAGTCATCTCACATGCCGATAACCATTAAATATATTATTTGACTGTGCTTTTCCCATTGCCTCACTGGCTGTATGGAACATCTCACTGAAAGAAGTGCAATCATTTACATCGCTGCTTGGGTTCCAGAAGTCCAAGTTATTCGGAAGACTCCTGATAGTCACGCAACCAAGGCAGAATCTGTTTTTTTGTCATATTGTGAAATTGATAAAAGTCCGCCATTTGCTACTTTAATTTGGTTATGCAGCAGGAAGGATGTTTAGCCGTAAAAACCTTGCTTTGACAATTCCCTGAAGCTCAGATCACCTACGGGAGAACCGGCTTGTATAGGATGGGCGTATAGTACGGAGTCCAGTAGGCAGACGTCATATGATTGGCATTTAGCCGATCACGGCATGCATTGCTGTATGAACATTTGCACTCTTATCACTTGCTGTCAGTCGGTCTGTGAATACAAGTGTGAAAGCATGTCTGAATAATACTCGCTGAAACTCCATTTTAGATAAGTAATGTAGGAGTAAACTTTTACCCCTACAGGCTTAATGGGAAGTAGCTCTGAGACAATTTGCTCGTTGTAGTCTTAGTAGTAGCATGTTGCTTATATCTTTATGAAATATATTTGTTCACCATGCTGTGATTGGTTGATTTTAGTCGCCATTCCCTGGGGATGATGAAGAAGAAGTGTTTGACAGTATCGTCAATGAAGAAGTGCATTATCCACGGTTTCTGTCCACCGAAGCTCTGACGATCATGAGACGAGTAAGTCACCAGCACAAGACATGTTACGTGTGACTTAGACTTAGACAGGTCTTTGTGTTCCGGCTGCTGGAACACTCATCATCATCATCATTTCTGGCAAGCGCCACTAAGAGTGTGTAGC
>Ga0209454_1002922_pt1 | contig 11945 bp, 12 predicted proteins | sample WorMetHERISLAND1_2_FD_187400 | JGI IMG/M metagenome (GOLD analysis project Ga0209454, IMG submission 187400) | Marine gutless worms symbiont microbial communities from Max Planck institute for Marine Microbiology, Germany - Olavius geniculatus... | ecosystem: Host-associated > Annelida >...
GAATCAGTCGCCGATTGGTGCAACAGAAAGGGCTTACAGTCGGCCTACTTTCGGTATGACAGCGACTTCTCGAAATGCAAGTGAAGTCTTTTCACTCGGTACCGCGCTCCAACAAATTCAAATTCTGTCGAGCGCTACATTGACAATAATGGTTGTTTGTGACGTCACAGTTCCGTCACATTTGTCCACTAAACTTTATTTTTAAAGTATACAGATAACACTGGGAACAGGAAGATTAATAAATACTGACAGATTAGCATATGATGTCAGAATCACTGTTCACTGAACCGGTAAGCCAATTAGCGCTTTATAACAGTTAGGTAAACTGATGTGACTTTAACTTTTAGTGATTAATCCTGAAAGCACGGGGCTACCTGCCCTGTTTTTAATTAACGTGAAGCAGTGATTGTCGACCATAGCGTTAAACAGTATGATCAATGAATGTCCTCCTGTCCTACTGGAAAAGTCAGGGAATTTTGTGTAGTGCACAAAGTGGTCACCCTGTGGATGCACGTGCATGTTACACATTTACCAAACACATACAGTACATGCATGTTTACTAAAAATACAAAATAACTACATAGCTTTTGATATAAAATTCCTTACAACGAATAATGGGATTATTCCGTATAAAAAAATAATCTAAAGATAACACTGCACTGCATTATGTAAATCAACTACACACGATTAGAAATCACTGTTCACTGGAATTAGATCAAAAGTCCAAAAGTATAATAATGACTAGTACAACTGTAAACAAAGATGCACAATAATTATAATATGAAGAATACTCTGAAAAATAAATAAATAAATAAATATAAATTACTAACAACACTGACAGCAACATTATCAATACAGAACAAAAATAAATACAGTAGTGTTGTGCGATACCTGAAATTGAAGCCACAATAACGATACTGTCTTGGGTATCGAGTATCGTGATACTACCACGATACCGGAAGTTCATATAAAAACAGTGGTCCACAAGCCCGTCAAAGTATCAAAGGTATCGCACAACACTAAAATACAGAACAAAAAACTGTTAAACGACTGAGATGAACACAAAGAACACATTACACATAAACAACACTTAACTAACAATGGAATTATGTGAACATCTCCATGCAAACTAGACTTTTAAAAAATGCCCTGGTGTTGTAAAATACATGCAATTCCAATCATAGCTTAACCAATGATTTTTTTTCTATTAAACCAGATCTGGTCGAAACAAACAGCAACAATTGTCTGAATCGAGTGTATAATACAAAAAGTACGAAAACTGAACAAAAAACTACTGAGTACTGTAACATTTAGTCTTTAAAATGCACTTCATAGCTCAGTCTCATTAGAGACATGAAATATTTCTTGTACCCTGTGGCTTGCACTTACTTTGCCTATTTTTTCACTGTAAAATATGGCAAAATATTGCAGTTTGCTGCAGCTGCACTCTGTTTGGCATTCTTCCGAGAGCCACTCTTCTTAGCAGGTGCGTCTTTGCCACCCTTTGTTTGGGTTCTGCCTTTCCGAGATCCACCTTTGGCCTTTCCTTTCTGCTGAACGACACCACTTTCTGAGTCTTCCTGGTCAGCAAGTTGCTTTATTTTTGCAAGAGTCTTTTGCCTTTTCTTCTGCTGCAAAAAGCATAAATACACAGCATAACTTGGTCAATTCTGACTGAAAATGAGTTATTGACAACACCAAATGACAAATTAACGATTTGCTTTATGAGGAGCTGACAACTTGCAACGAACCTAAGACAACTAGCATTCACTTTCACATATGTGTATGCAACTATCAACTGTGGTTGAATGCTGGCTCAGAAGCACTTAATCAGTGCCAAGTTAAAGCCAAAATTTAAAGAAGAGAAGATTTTTACTGTCATATGGCAAACTTATAATAAGAAATATTAATTACCGCAGTACCGTTAATAAATGCATGATGCAAAGGTGCATTCATAAACAGACTAGTGGCGGCTACGTGGCGTAAAGTTAAGGAAATTGGACTTATGATCAAAAGGTCGTGGGTTCAACTCCTGGTTGGGCTGCTATCAAGTTGTTACTACTAGGTTGGGTAACTGTCTGCGGACAGGTAAACTATCTTGGTATATAACAGACCAAGGTCAACTGACAAGTCTTCCATTCCTCAGGAGTATATAAACAGAATACTGCCCTACTTAGCTGGAGTTAAGATGGGGCAAATTAGGTGTTAGGTGACAGGTATGACTATGTGATCCCATAGGGCAGGTGATGCTCCACAGCTCTGCAATGGGTTTCTCATAAAGAGCTATACACCTCCTTCATACCAGCCTACTTGGCTGCAGTTAAGGCGTGGTGAGTTTAACTATCAGGTGGCAGATAACACCGTCTGATTCCATATGGCAGGTGACGCTCCGTTTCTCATAACCATTAGCCAAAAACACAACAGCTCTGCCAATACTGGCGATGAAAAAAAAAATCCGAAATGTTACCTTGATCATAGAATCAGCAGCTATATCATCATCATCACTTGGGGAACTATCAACAGCAGCAGCATCTGCTCTATCGTCATCATTCGGCCCAATCACATCCTCGTCCTCCGCAGTCTGACGCTTGCGTCTCTTCTTTGACATCGACGCCGTCGCATACGGCAGCGGAACCGATGATTTGTTGTATGTACGAGTGAATGAACCTTTCACCTGCATCACAACAGTAATTATTTCATTACTATCTTCACCAAGTGGACCTCCTAGTAAACGGAGGAGATAATGCCTTGATTGGATTTTTCTGTCTGGTATTCTGTCTGTGCGCAGCAGCAATGCTTGCAACTATAGGCCATTAGTTGATTACTTCAACTACCAAAATCACAAAAATGTGCTTAAATTTCTGTCTTGCAAAGATTTACTTGGCAGAGATACACACTCTCACACTGACTTCAGATCAGTATATTTTCATACAGATCTCGGAAAGAAATGTCACACCACCATAATATCTATTTGTACGTTTCAAATGGGTGTGAAATGCTGCTCACTCTGAATGCATTCACTGACCATAAGCTGCCACTGTAATACCTTAGCCCATAAACGTGATAATAAAATTAAAACTAGCACAAAGCATTTACCTTTGAATCAATCATCTCGCGTAGGTTTTCTGAGTCGGAGAAAGAAGCCAGGTCCATGATGTTGTCAAAGTCCTCACGCAGGAGATCATACGCATGCATCCTCTTGACGACATCGTCCACACCCTCGGCACCTTCATTGATGAGGGGCTCCGACAACAGCTTGCTCAGGTACGGCAGGTAATCCAATACCAACGAGTTGCGGCCTCCGGAAACACTGACGAGTGCAGATACAGTGGTAAAAATAAAAAGGTAAAGGTTCTGATACTTGCTTCCTACACGAGACAGACTCAAGACCAGAAACACTTTTATAGTCTCGAAAGTGGCAGATGATTGGTATGAGCTAAGGAATGTAAAAATGGCCAGTCTTGTGACAATGCACAGGTTAGAACAAAAAAAAATCTATAGGGCAAATGGCTTATGCAGATTTACCCAAAAAAGTTAAATAAATAGCTGTAGTTAATTGTTTGATAGCAACAGCACATGACAGCCACACATGTCCACAACACAAAGCAATATCTAATGGCCATCGGCCATTAAAAGTGTTTGTATATGCAAATTAAATGCTCTTCTTTCCAACTGACAGCTTCAACAGACTAAAATAAATTCAGTTCCAACGTAATATGAAGAACTTGAATGTTGCTAGTAAACGTTGTCCGTGAAGAATGACACGTTACAAGATAGATACGTAAATCTTGTGAGCATTATAAAAGTGGTGGACATTCAGCTGGTGACTCACTTGAGGTGCATGTGACAGCAGAGTTCCTGTACAAGTCGATTGTTTTTCATCGTCGTTGAATTTTTGCCAAGCCACGCTGGGAACATAATCATCTGACCCATTGCTCCTCTCATCATGTCTCCAGGCACCACATTTGCAAACACAGCCTAAACACAAATAACGGTAATAATCACTATCTAATCACTAACTACCAGTCGTCTAATGGTTAATGCACCATGTCCATTGTCCAGTCAACGTAGCTGCCAAATAGTACATGGACGGGTGACTGTTATCAGGTAAATTATTCTTGGAATATAACCAACAACTCAGATCAATTCGGTCTTCTACCCCTTTAACGGTGAAAAATTTGTGAAAAAAATCATATTCGAATCCAAGTTATACATCAGAATCAATTTCAATTTTTCAATTAGTACTGTGTAAACAGTGTGTAGTAGATACTAGCGAAAAAACAACTAATGAAATGACAAAGCAATACTGCAAACGTCATCATCTGTTTTCTGTTTAGTCTTCATAAAACTAATTCTTTTGGTCTTTGTTTAATTTTTGCTAGAATCAGCACAGAATGGCGAAGCTTGTCTTAATTCATTACATAAATTGACAGCAAATGAAAAAAAAGATAACATGATTAGGATATAAATATAACTTCAAACGTCGATGCTGGAACTGTTACTGCAAATATTTTCTTTAATTCCATAAAATTTCAAAAAAAGTTGATAATTAATGAAGAGCAACAACAGTCAACAACATTGTTTATCTATTATCAGATCTACTTCAGGTGTAAAAATCACATTTAGAAACTGTTTGTGTCAACCTGTGTTGGCAGCAGATTCCAGTTCTGTCGACGACGAACCATGACATCGACAAGATCACCGCATGATATGCTGTCAATTGCTGACACAATGCAGTCCAGGTGATCCTGTATGCTGCCCCTACAACCATCAAATCAACGTTTTATTAACGCCATTTTACAAAACTAACATTATGTCGTTTTGGCATTCTACACCGTGGGCCATAAAAACGTGCCACTTTACATTTGTTTATATCTTTGGCAATTATTGACCAATTTTCAAAATTTTTTCACTGGCACACTCTGCAGACAATTTGCAATAACGTGATTATTATACACTCCACCACACGGTAAATGTGTCTCTACACTACCTTTAAAAAATATTAATGTAAACAAAAACTATCGATAATAACAAAAATTTAGGTAAATGAAAAAAACACTTCAGACCAACATTGCAATGAATGACACTAGACTGTGTTAGACCCACACTATTTAGTGTCATACAGACCATTCACTGCAATGTTGGTCTGAAGTGTTTTTTTTCCAATTTTACCAAAATGTTTGTTTGCTATTACTGTAATATATGCACATTTCATTGACATTTCACAAGGTAGTGTGAAGACGCATTTATGGTGTGGTGGGATATGTAATAATCACATTATTGCAAATTGTCTGCAGAGTGTGCCAGTGAAAAAATTTTGAAAATTGATCAATAATTGGCGAAGATATGGACAAAAGTAAAGTGGCACATTTTTTTGGCCCACCCTGTAAATCAACGCACATGCACACACAATAATAATAATAACAAACTTGAACAAAATTTTAAAAGGATGGGATGACCAACCAATTTGCTGCACAGCATGTCAGTTGACTGCTATTAGCCCAGTCTAACTGTGCGAGTTTCCCACTTGCTGAATGGATACTGTAAAGATAATGACGTCAGTGTTCTTTAATGTTGCACGGTTAAAAAGCAGTAATAGAAATATGCACATTTTGCACAAACTGGTGTGTGATTCTTCAGATGATTTTCTTGCTTTAGATATTACAGTAAAATAAATACATTGGTAAAAAACATGAAGTAACCAAAGTCCAAAGCACCCAGACAGAAAGAAAAAAATAACCTCACATGTCCCTTCCCTGGCTAAGTGTCTGCCCAAAAAATAACACATCAAGTAACTAATAAAAAGACCACAGACAACAATTTAAGCAAGCAGTTCAAACCTGGATGAGTATGGAATGGCTCCAATGTAATTCTCAAAGGCAAACAACGGCACGAGGCTGTAGTCTTGAAAAAACAATTCAATCTTATCACTCAAAGACATTCTCATCATCTCCTCACCGCTGGAAAACGTCTTACGACAGATGTCAAACGTATCCTGCAGCAACACAGAAATGCACACAAGACTGTTGTAAAATAAACGTAACTCACTATAAGTAAAGAAAGTAAAAAATAAATTTATATATCAGTAGTGCATGATCTTAAAACATGTCTAATGTGCTAGTTGCACATGTAAAAACTGTGCGATGTTATTTTAAGGCAGTGTTTAAAGCTATCAAAATCATATGCCAGAGTTCATCTAACAGTGAAATTTGAACTGTGGAGCCAGTAACTAGAAAAGCCCGTGATGGCCATATGTGTTAAGTTGACAGCAGTTAAAAATGACACAACATAACATAACAGGCATACGCTAATTATAAAACTAGAAAAAGCGACACAATAAAAGACAACGCAATACAATAACAATAAAATTGACAATGACTGGGGAAGAGATAACACTGCTATAAACATGCTGAAGGAAAATATTCAACATTATGTAAAGCCAATTAAGCCAATAACAGCTCACCATGTGGAGATCTTTCTTAGCATTATCTGCAGCAGCTGAAAGCTGATCATAAGTGAGATTCTTCTCCACAGCTGTCCACATTGACAGATTGTGTATCACCTGAACATGGACAATTACACATATAATTGACATAACTAACACTGTGTCCGGTGGCAGGCAATACTGTTTGATCTCATATGGCAGGTGATGCTCCGCAGCTCTGGGATGGGTTTCCGATAAAAAACTATTTTACACCACCTATAACTTTTTAGCCTTTACACAGTGTGAACAATCTCACTCTAACAGTAAAATACAGGACTTGGTCTGCACCTTATCACTAACTAGCAAAGACATTAGCAGCCTATTGCTGATTGTACTCCGCAATCTGATTTTCATGTCTGGTGAACTTGGAACTATGACTAACTGAACTAAAACTTAGCACAACAGTTACTCAGGCACTGATAAATGTCCACATCAGTTTTGACTACCTTTTTGTTTTCAAGTCAGGAGCCCATGCAAGACAGATGAATGGAAGAGCTAATTTCTTAATGTGGAAGTGTAAGTACAGCCACACAATGAACAAAACCATTAGGAAAACAAAAACAACTAGCAATTTGGGGCAAAGCCCAACGTGAGTCCGCCCGGCGCCCTAAGTCTGGTTGGGGGGACAATTTAGGGGGCTCACATTCCCCTCATAGCAAAGTTATGTGGCCCGAACTCCAACGCATTAGCATATGCAGAATGCACAATGTTGACTTAAGGTAGGTAGACATTAGCCAACTAACTGTTGTCGTTAGTGGACCAAAGTTCACCAAATTTTTTTCTTCAATCCGGGATAAACAGTAGTTCATAACGCCGTTTACTGCTTGTCGATTTCTCCATCCATTCCAAGATATTCCCGTTCAAAGTTGAAAGTTATCATAAATTGCGCCAAATTTTGGACGTTTTTTTGCTATCCAAAATTTTAAGGGGGCAGTTCCCCCCAAAAGTTGTACACACATTATCAGCCCCACTTAGCACTACGTCACATGACAAAGTTTCATTAGGCTACTCGCTTTGGCTTCAAAGTTATTGTAGCTAATTCACTAGAATTAAGCCAATTTTGGACCCCCCCATTGAAAATAATTGTAAGGGGGACCCCGAATCCCGGGGAGGGATGCGACAGCAAGACTTGGTCATTCTTTAGCACATGTAAAAATCTGGGGGCACAGCACCCCTTACAGGCCGAAATATGGTATCCCAAAAAAGTTGATTTGGGTGGGTATGGTTCTAACCTTAGATCTCCGGAATTGGTGAACCAAAGTTCACCACACTTTTATCACCTAACGCGGCAGGAATCGCGGTCAATCAAGTACTTGACCGACTTCCATTCCCCATTCCAGAGATATTCGCCATCCAACTTTGAAGTCATCTAAAATCGGGCCAAGTTTTGCATGTTTTTGGCCCCGAAAATTTTTTTGAGGAGAACCCCTACAATTTTGGACCGGCGTTATCAAATCCGGCCTACTATGGATCATTGTGCAAAATTTCACGCCGATCGGCCGACGCATCTCTGTGATCTCACGTTGGACTAGAAAAAATAAAACATCTCGAGTAAAACAAAAGCCCGCTCCGAAAGCTATCGCTTCCAGCAGACTAATTATTGATGCAAATCAACAAGTCTCAAGTTCACAAAATGTTGAAATCAAATTATAAATTGTGACTTATGAGTAGTAGTAGTAGTAGTAGTGGATATAGTAGCTGCAGCAACAGCAACAGTTGTAGTGATAGTAGTACTAGTAGTTGGTGGCGTGGTGTAGTGGTAACGCGTCTGATCCAATCAGCAAAGTTACTGTACTCCGGGCCCGGTTAGTACTGCGATGGGTGACTGACTGTGGGTAGGTAAACCATCTCAGTATGTAACCAGCCGCTTAGGTCAACTCAGCCTTCTATCCCTCCAGGGTAAGTAAATTGAGTACCTGTCTATCTGGCTGGGGTTAAGGCGGGGCGCGTTCACCTCTGTCGGGTGGCAGGTAACACTGTGTGATCCCATATGACAAGTGACGCTCCATAGCTCTGTGAGGGGTTCGCTCCTTAAGAGCTACATTCTGACCTTTATCTTTTACCTTTAGTAGTATCAGTAGCAGCAGCAGCAGCAGTAGCAGTAACCGTACCTGTCGTATATCCTGGTTGGCTGCAACAATGACTTTGTTAAGTGCAGCCGGTGGAAACGAAACTCCTTCCTTGTACGCTATTGACATCATCGCAGCCTGAGAACATTCAGCCAAACACAGCAAAGCAAACATCACATCACAATGACAATGACTACAAAATCGTAAATGCTGCGAAACTTGTATGATGTCTGTTGTCACAAAAATGCATATCTGTAAAATTACTGACTTAACTGCATGCAGTCTGGATTCTGGCCAGAAAAGTAACTATAAAGAGATAATGTATTAAAGCAGATGCAAGAAAGACAAGAAAAAGGAAAGATACTCTACGAAGCTTTTTGCTGACCTTGAAAAAGCACGTCTTAGAATACCTCGAAACATTTTATACTGTTGTAATCCTGTCACAATATTTGCTGATATATTTATTAACGTTACAATATGCAATTTGAGAAATTATGACACAGAGGTATGCTAAGCACAGCTTGGCGGTGTCAGGAATCGTGGGTTTGACTCCTGGAGAAGTCACTATCAAGTGGTTACTACTCAGACGGGTGACTGTTGGTGGACAAGTAAACCATCTTGGTATAACCAACACTAAGGTCAACTCAGCCTTCCATCCCTCAAGAGTAGGTAAATCGATTACCAGCCTGTCTGGCTGGGTGGCAACTAACATTGTGTGATCCCATATGGCAGGATGGATCTTTGATGGATTTCCTATTAAGAGAGCCATACAGCACCATCATCTTCTACCTATCGACATTATTACCTCACAGAGAAACGTTGTCCTCTTCCACATACCTTAATCTGCTCAACTCTCGGACGCTGGAATCTCAGGTCAAAACAGTAGTTGCTCAGACTCCGAATCTTGGAATGACCTTTCTCGTTGCAGATGCAGATGATCGGAATCCGAGTTCGTTTGATCAACTGAATCAGCTCCTGAATACAACAGCAACCTTTTGCACACAGCACCATAATCAAAAATACAACTTTTAGTCAGAGATATCCAAAAATACAACTTTTAGTCAGAGATACCCAAGATATAAAATATATAAGATACCATATAAAATGTATGCACAATCAGACAAGTTAATAATATCACGGCTAAGTCTAGACAAAGTAGATTCCCAAGTCAAGAGTGAGCAAAAAAAAACAGAAAATGGTTTGGATAGTGGCATTGTGTCAAATCAACATAAATGACATATGCCGAGCCCGATTAGTAGTTCAATTGATGGATCAGCGTCATACTCGGTATATAACCAACCACCCAGGTCAACTCAGCCTTTCATCCCTCTGGGGTAGATAAATTGAGTACCGGCCTGTCTGGCTGGGGTTAAGGCGGGTCGCGTTCACCTGTGTCAGCTAACACTGCGTGATCCCACATGGCAGGTGATGCTCTGTAGCTCTGAGACGGGTTCCAATGAAGAGCTATGCACCCTTCAACTCTTATTAGGTGTAACAATGACATTCTCCATAATTAATAATATATCAGCGGAATACATTGCAGACCTGTATGCCTCCGCGGTCTTCGTTTCCGGCCATACCATCAACCTCATCCATAATCAGACAATGTTTCCAACTGTCTTCAGCATCCTTTCGCTGTCGTCTACTTCCTAACAGTCAACAGAATGGTATAATAATAATACTCAGCACAACACTACCACAATCTACAGAACACCACTTACATACCAGGTGGCGCATAAAAGTGAAACACGTGTTTTATGTCGATCAAGCAATGACGACAGTTTTTCAAGTAATTAGTCTTGATAACTGCAGTGAAGAGTGGCCATGTTAAATATCTAAACACCGAGTTGAATATGACCATGCTTCACTACAATGATCGACGCTATTCGTTTCCCAAACTGCTCAACTTTTTAACTTACAGAAATGTAACGTATCACATGTTGCAACTTTGAAAATTATCCAAAGACTTCAAAATTCATCTGCTGTTTCATTGTCGAAATTGCAGTATATACTATTATATCAAAATACTGCTTTGTTTTATAAAACAATCTCACAACAGAGTCAACACAAAAGGAAAGCATTCTGTTTATCATCATAAAATGTACAACATGTAGATATTCACTGCTTACCAAAGTAATCGGACAAAGTGCGTGAAGACACTGCGCTGCCAAGAGCTTCACTCAGATTGCGCTTCGACCTCATGTCTGAAGCATTGAGCTCTATGTAACTGAATCCCAATTCCTGCATCCACAGTATAAAGAACACGCTACACAGTGCTTCAACAGAAAAAGCAATAACTGCACTTTCAAGGAGTAAAAAAGATCTTAAAGAGAGAACCTCTGGGAGCATGGCAACAAGTCTTTAAAGCCAAATGCTTCTTGCCAAACAATCAACAGTTTCAAAGTACTCAAGAATAGCAAATCAAAAGTAAACTGTGATACCTTTGCTTGCATAAAACTCAAGACCAAACAACATAATGTAAATGATTCACCAATATCTCAAATTCTGACTTTCAGACCTCAAAATTCAATGCAATAATAATTGTCTCAGAATTAATTAATGCTCATTGTTTGGTAGACTTTTGTTTACAAATACTCAACATCAAAACCACTCGGAACGTATGCACATGCACGGTTGCACACACACTAAATATGGCAGCATAATGCCTACTCAATATACTAGCAGATACACAGCAGGTCCGAAAGTTTAACTCAAGTTGCGCTTTGAGCACAGCCGCCTTACCTTGCAGACAATCTGAGCCGTGGTCGTTTTGCCAATTCCTGGGGGACCAGAAATAAGCACCGCCTTGTGACCTGCTCCGTCATCATTTGCTCGCATTTTTACTACAACATGCAACAGTTATTCTGATAAATGTGTGATGCAGTATAAGCAACAGCAGCAGCAGCAAGTTGATAAAATAAAATTCAACAACATGCAATCTACCATGTTGATTAAAAAAGCAATCCAGAACAGCTTTGGGTAAAACAATGCTAAATGATTCTTTAGGTTTTCTGCCAAACAGCTGGCTTTGATTATCTCTTCTGCTAGCTACTGAAAATAATAATAAATTATTTTGTGCAACTATCCAGAAAAGCCACATTCCACCCTACAAATCTTACTCATCTATCTGACTGTGTCTGTCCATGTTTCAATCCTGCATGAGCTCTTAACTTAAAAACTAATTTGGTACCCCCCAATAAAACAAAATTTGTGTGAATCTTCCCCAAGACAGGAGTGACTGGTGGGACAATTTTCAGCTCAGAAATACAAAGTTAGGTAAATGGTTGTGAAAACATGCTAGTTCAGTTTGGGCTGACATGGTTTTCTATTATATCATAACTAGGGCTGGTAACGATTAAAATTTTCTTAATAGTTAACTTTTTGAAATTTAA
>Ga0209454_1002925_pt1 | contig 11944 bp, 10 predicted proteins | sample WorMetHERISLAND1_2_FD_187400 | JGI IMG/M metagenome (GOLD analysis project Ga0209454, IMG submission 187400) | Marine gutless worms symbiont microbial communities from Max Planck institute for Marine Microbiology, Germany - Olavius geniculatus... | ecosystem: Host-associated > Annelida >...
TTCAATCCCCTTCCCTTTCACGTTTCCCATTTTCTTCCCCTTCCACTTTACCTTCCCCTTCTCCTTTTTCTTTCCCCTCCCCTTCCACTTCCCTTTTCCGTTTTTCCATTTCCCCTTTTCCTTCCCTTTCCCTTTATCCTTTTCCTTCCCTTTTCCTCTTCCCCTTTTTCCTTCCTCTTCCCCTTTCTCTTCTCCTTCCCATTACCTTCCATTCCCACTTCCCTTCATCCTCACCTTCTCCTTTCCCTTTACCTTCCTTTTTCCCTTCCACTTTCCCTTTCCCTTTCCTTCCCCTCCCCTTCCTTTTTCTCTTTCCCTTCTTCCTTCTTTCTTTCTGTGTCAACGTCCATGCGTCCAACAGGCGCCATATCTTCGTAACGGTGCCAGATAGATGCATGGTCACTATGGACCACCGATAGGAAGTCGACCCCCGGAAGTCGAATGGTCACGTGACCGATGCCGTCACGTGACCCCAAAAGATCAAACTCGTGACCCCATTATCTTTGAGGCACCATATCTCCATAACGGTGCAAGATAGATGCAAGGTGACGATGGACCTTTTATAGTAAAGCGCTAGTGATGAATCAAATGGTCTCGAAACTGACAATGTTCATTATTTAGTTAAAATAATACAGAAGGATGAAAGAATCATTGCCACTGTCCAATTTGAAATTAAACTGTTTGATTTTTTTTCTACAGGTCTAAACAGCTCACTGATTATATTTATACGGACATATACTGTAAAGTGTAAAAATGCATTGGACAGACTGCGTGTTCACATGAACATTATCTTGTTTCACCAGCGACTGTTTGCTCCGGCATGCTGTTGTGTACCTGCTGTCAGTGGGCAGATAGACATGCAGAAGACAACACGTTGCTGCATGGAACACGTAGATCAGGTTGGTACTGACGATCTGCTGGACGGCTGTGAAGAACGCTTCAAAACTCAGTGACTGGTCCGCTTCGTTCGACATCAACCCTGCCAGCAGTGGCGTCACCAGCTGCTTCAAACCACTAGCCACAAATTTATCATTACTAGTGCACAGAAACAGCTTCACAGAAACTCAGTAAAATGAATAAAAGCAACTGCAACTGGTTGGTGGCGTGGCGTAGTTGGTAGCGCGTTCCGGTTGAAACGAAGTTACTCTACGCCGGGCCTAGTTAGTACTGCGATGGGTGACTGCCTGCGGGCAGGTAAACCATCTCGGTGCGAAGCCTGCCAGCTAGGTCGACTCAGCCTTCTACCCTCCGCAGGACGGTAAAATGAGTAGTAACTCATTCGTATGGGTTACGGAAGTGGGGACCTTTGTACAGCTGACTGGGGTTGCCTAGCCGGCCGCTGCGCCGGCCTGTGTTTGCAGGCTGTGCACGGTGGTCATGCGGCAGGCGGCTCTAGTTAGTGACAAGACCAAGCGCGTTAGAGGCGAGTACGTGTACAAATTGACGACCTTTACCTTTGCAACGCACAGTCCCTTTTATAACAAGTGGCTCAGATCATTACCACCTTCGTCAGCTTCATGATCGAAGAGTTCAACGTGGCCTAAATAATTAGCATAATGTCTAGCACCACGTCGGCAAACCATCAAATGAGTAGCTCTGATATGAATCATAGAACAGTAAAGTCTTGAGAGACAGCCTGAAGATCGAGACTGACGGTACAGAGATGACGTCAAATGGAAAATTCTTTGCTTCACAAATTGGCACCATAGACTGCAGCAAAAAAAATGTTGGTACTGTCAAGTGGCTGGATGAGGCTAACCTAAGCCACTGTCAACTAGACGTTATTATTATTATTATTATCATTATCACTGATTACGCTGGCGATGGGTGATATGTACAGCGTGAATAACAGCGGCCCAAGAACAGAGTCAGTTCTGGATGACTGTTCCTGTCCAACATGCACGAACTGTGTTCTGCTGACAACGTATGACGAAATCCAGACATATCAGCAACAGACGATAATTTCTTGTTTCTTGTTCTTTGAGTTAACTATTTTGTTACACCAGTTTACAGCCATTTGTTGCTCAGTAACAATAGTTGTTAATGGACACCAATGATCAAGTACACTGTGTTTCAAAAAAACGGGCACCCTTTTTATTTCTTTCATAATTCACTCAAATGATGATCAATTTACACAAAATTTTTACCAGATGTAGCTAAAGAAATGCTAATTCAAAATATATGGACAAAATATGGCTGTTAGTTAAATATTCTTTGCTAGTTGTGATGTAATGCTGACGTCATAGCGTGGTGCGAGTACAAACTGTGCCCGTTTTTTTGAAACACAGTGTAGTTATGTATGCAAATAAGTCACAGCACAGTCACCCTGAATATTAATGACTTAGGTTAATCAACTAGTTACGAACCAAAGACCGGCCGGCAATAAATGATTTCACAGGAACTCAGTAAACAGCTGTAAAAAGTTTCTTTTATGACAAACGTACACACTGACCGCCTAAGGAAACTCAAACTGTTTCATAAGTTAAAACTAAAACTAAATAAAAAATCCAAACAAAAATCACGTAGCTGGTGCAAGCATCATAATTAGCAACATACCGGGATAGCCGACAGGACTGCGGCAACTGGCTGCTATACTCTACTGCACCACCTTCAGTGTGCTGGACTCCCGATATTGCTCCTAAAGGCTTTGTCGTCGTTATCTCGTGCCTAACAGCAGGTGAGACAAACAGTCACATCACCATCTCACTAAAATATAAAACTGTACGTGACCAAAAACAAAACATTTTTCCCTATTTTATACAGCACTGCACTGAGAACATTGCTTTCTTCTACTAGTGTATTCTAATCTGCATATTTTTATACTTCCAGCAAAATACCACCATAAACTTCAATTTGATCTGATCTAATTTTGATTCTGTTTAGAACATATACACAATTTATGAGGATTAAGTCATTAAGTCATGTTTGTTCCTATCTGTCTACAAATATTTGAAATTGTAAAACACTCACATGAGTTCCTTATTTCGTCGACTGCCGCCAAACGGTCGGAATGGAAGTTGTCCAGTGGCTATATGATACAGCGTTACACCAATACTCCACAGGTCAACTGTAGCTGTAAACTGCTTGCATGTCGGTCGCCTCAGGACCGCTCTCTCGTACATGTCTGGATACTGGCAGTTGCAGACACACACACATGCACAGACACTCAAATCAGATATTCCTCTCATATAACAACCAGTGCTTTGATAAAACAACACACGGTATTTTAAAAAACTACAGAGAGTGAGATGGGTGGGACATGTGCTCAGGTAAAATGCAAAAAAGCAGTTTGATGGTAGTGTAATAGTAAACTAGGGCACTGGACTTACAATCAAAAGATTACTGGTTCAACTACTAGGTAGTAAGTAAGTAAGTAAATGATTTATAAAGTGCCAAAGTCTCAGAAAGAATCAGGGCGCATAGGATGATGGACGCTAGGTGGCAGAAAAGGCTGACTGAAAGTAGTGGGTCTTTAAGTGACGTCTGAAGGTAGCCAAGGTTTGACACTGACGAATTTGAGGAGTTCAGGAGTTCCAAATTTTTGATGCAGAGACACGAAAAGAACGAGAACCAAAGGATAAGTTATGCCGTGGAATTGCAAGTAACTGACTGGTAGAAGAGCGCATGGACACTGAGGATTTATGATACTGCAGAAGATCAGTAAGGTAAGGTGAATGGCCAGTGTGCAGTGTCTTATAAGTTGGTACATAACCAACCATCAAGATCAACTCAACGTTCCATCCCTCTGGGAAAGCAATTTGAGTACTGGCCCATCTGGCCGGGATTAAGGCTTAGCACGTACGCCAAGGTGTTGATTGGCAGTTAACAATATGTGATCCCATAGCTTTGAGATGGTTTTCCACGGGAAGCTAGACATCTTAAAGACATCTCAAAACTAGCAAGGAATAGCTGCTAAGTCATACCAAATACTCTTCCGTGCCATAGAGCGAGATAAACTGTTCCTCATCCTGCAAGTGCCGAGCTGCCCCAAAGTCAATCAGCTTGTATATCGACCTGCACGTGATAAAAACAACCATACTAACTACACGGTTGGCCATAAATACGTGACAGTAACCACTTAGCACCAAATGGCATAACTCTGCTACAATGCTGTCTTACAGCATAAAAACCTCTACAACTAAGCAATGCCATTATGCCACTAAACTTACCCACCTCACCAACTGGGTTTACCATGTAATTTCTGCATTGGAATGATGTCGCTGTTCTTTAATTGTATGTGTTTGAGTGTCAGCTATCGGAACAACCAGTAATTATGCCCCACTACGTATATACCTCACAATCTGACGTTACTTATTTATCACGATATCATGGTGGCAGAAAACATAGCACCAAAGTAAGCAAAAAATACATTTCTCATATTATTTTATGCAGAAAACAAAAAGTTCAATATATGTGAGACACAAATTACACGCCATCCGTGTCTACTACAAGAAACAGCAATACGGTGCGGGTGACATGCTTTGTAGATAAAAAGCTGCAGTAAATAACTGCCATGCAATTATTGCCGTGATCGCATCCTATTAAATAGCTAATTCAATGTAACATACACACATACCCTGTCTGAGTGGCCACCTTCAGTTTTATTACATCACACCACTTCATTACGTTGGTCACTGAAAATCCAACAACTTCTAAAGGTAAAGGTAAAGGTAAAGATCGTCAATTTGTATAGCGCATTGTCGTGAGCATGCGCATGCCTCTAATGCACTTTTCGTCACTAACCAGAGCTGCCTGCCACATGGCCACCGTGTGCAGCCTGCAGACACAGGCTGGCGCAGCGGCCGGCTAGGCAACCCCAGTCAGCTGCACCAACGTCCCCACCTTCCGTAACTCATGTAAGATAGTTTACCTGCCCGCAGGCAGTCACCCATCGCAGTACTAACCGGGCCCGGCATAGAGTAACTTCGTTTCAGCCTAAACGCGTTACCAACTAAGCCACGCCACCAACCTAATGCAGGAATATTGCTTATTACATTTAGTAAGTCTCAAAGAGCATTTTTTGACAACAAGCTAACTGCCCAACTCCAGAGCAAATGTAAAGAAACAATGCCGTTAAAAAAATTAAGTCTCAGTATTCTGATCTCATTCAGGTTGTCCATCAATTAGGGTGCTGAAACGAATATAACCATAATGCCCTGGGATATCTCTACCACCCTTTATACAGCAACAAGAAAATGATAAAACAAAGTCATCAGACCACCTGCCGTCATCTGTAATATAGCGCATGATGTTTCCGGGTTTGATGTCTCGATGTATGACATCATTGTCACGTAGATGTTTCATACCAGCAGCTGACGACACACACCAATCAAATCAATGTTAACTAAATCAGCACTTATTATACTGTTGCAACCAAAAGACTGGATTATGACAATATAAAAACACACTAAATAAAAAGTCAATGAGTGAAATGCAAGATTCAGTAAGAACAACAAACACAGTTTAGTAAAACATACGATAAAATGTTACTGATAATTAAAAAGTAACGAGTTTTTAAATTTGAAAAATGTTCACACTAGCAAAGAAGAAATTCCTATAAAACTGCAAAAATAACAGCACTGGATCAAAGCCATTTATGCTGACTTAAATTTCCACTGTAAATACAATAGCAAATTATCTTTTATCAAAAACACGTGAAGAGTTTAGACCCTGACTCCAGCATCAGCAGGTCCAACATTTGGCCATTTTGGCAAACTAGCCAGGTTGACCGTCGTAAAAGAATTTAGTCAGTTTAGTCTAAGAAACAGAAAGTGCACTATTTCCGGTTAAAAGCGATAATAATAGAGCTGACAAAGAGTTAATTTTAAATGCATTAACGCACTGCGTTAATTTTTTTAATGCATTAATTAACGCGTTATTAACACACCCAGGCCGGTCAACAGGGAGAGTAAAGGTGTAAGTTACTCTGGGCCCCGTGATGTTTGGGAGTTCCGCCTGTAGAATATAAAAAAAATAAAAACACAGTTTTAAACATATAATCAACCACAGCTCTATACAATAAATATTTAAATAATTATTTATTTGCAGTAGTGACAGAACGACAACTACAGATTAGTTACTTGGATTCATTCTGTTGTCAAATAACCGCAGTTTAACAGAATATTGGAACTTTTGCTTCACAGAATTTAGTAAATTCACATAAATTTATGCAAGTGTGTCAGTTTTTTTAATTCGCATTATTTTTTAATGCACGTTAATTTATTAACACATTAACACGTTAATTAATGCTTTAATTTGACAGCTCTAAATATTAACAACTGTGAATTGTAGTCATTTGAGCGATTCGTCTCAAATATTCAAATATTCGTCTCAAATAAGTTCCAGTGGAACTTAAGGATGTAAATTCTGCTCTAGCTAGATTTTGAAAGTTGGGATCCAGTAACACACACTGCTCCTGAAAACTAACCAACGTCGCGAAGAACACAAATGAATTCGGTTTCATCAAGACCATACGCATTCTCCGGGTTGTCCAAGATGTTAAACAGACTTCCTCCAGTACACAGATCCATAACCAGCACCTGGCTATGTACATACGCCTGTAACATACAACGTCATGGCAATATCTCAATCTAAGAATACTGGTACTAGAATTATGCACTGAAAATATGCAAATTGCGCACAACACCACAACACCTTTAGTTTAGTGATTAAACAGAGTTTTTGCACAATATGCGAACCAATTTTTTCCACCATCCATTACTTTTTTATACTCGAGAAAAAGAATGCTGAATTACTCCACTGAGTCAAAATCATCAGACTGCACTAAACATAGCCAACTAAAGAAAGATTTGCCATTCTCTCTCAATTTTGTTGGCTACATTCATTTTAAAAGAAGAAGAAGATTTCGCATAAGCACTAGGCAGCAAAGCTGAACTAGGCCCGTTGCGTGGGAGCTCATCCCCATGACGGCACTTTGAGCCGGCGAGGGCGGGGCCCAATTAAGCCAGCATACAGCCCAAGTCAGCCGGATGGCCGGCTCAAGTTAACAGCCAGCGCCTTTAACCGACTGAGTCAGTATACCTGCAGTCCTGGCCACAGGGCCTACTGTTGCGCAGAACTCGCCATTTCTTCCCTAGCGATGGCCCTGACCACTGCCAGTACTCATTTTACCATCCCACGGAGGGTAGAAGGCTGAGTCGACCTAGTTGGCTGGCTCCATACTGTAGACAGTCACCCATCTAAGTACTAACTGGGCCCGGCGTAGAGTAACTTCATCTCATCCGAGACGCGTTACCAACTACGTTAAATGCTCATGTTCCAGCAGTGAGCTTGCACTGAGCTGCTGGAGGCAAATAAGTAAGCAAGGCTACTACAAAGTTTGGTAGCTATAGCTGGACATTGTACTCATGCAAATTCATACACACGATACAGCCAAATCTTGTTAGACAGAAGACAAGTTACGCATTAAACACAGCTATCTAATTATGCAAAAAATCACCAATTATGCAGCAAATTATGCGTGCACATAATTGCATAATTCCACAGTCACTACGCTCAACATACGCTGTGTCCAGAAAAAAGTGAATCCCTGGACATTGTACAATCTAAACCAATCTGAATAAAATTCTTATACTTAATCCTCAGTAAATTGCTGAAAAGATCACCAAATTTCGTTGAAAAATATTATTTCTTAGCAAAATTATTAATTGTTAAATATCGATAACAGAATACCTCTGTTACCAATATGATGTTACATGATACTGCACACTGCAAGGTTCGTGATTTGTATTACTACGAACAGCCCTAGAAAAGCTAGACAAATATGTTGAATCAATGGTGAGTTAAGAGCCACACAGAACAAAAAGACAGACAGATAGACAGGCAAGTAAGTAAGTAAGTAAGTAAAGTGTAAATTTATATAGCGCATACTCAAAAATATTTCTAATGCGCAAGATCTGTAACAAGCCTATTAGAATGGCCACATGAGTACAATAGCCTGTATGAAACAAGTAATGCTGACTTCTTCTTCAATCGCATGCAGCTGAACAATATTCTCATGGCCGAGCTTCTTAAGAATCTCAAATTCTCTCTTCTGAATGTCCACAGGACGAAGTTGACTGGCACTGTTGAATGTCTTTACAGCAAACAACTCTCCAGTTTTCTGCACACAACATCAGAGTAACAAATAAATTTCTGGTGCTATAATTCATCAAATTTCTGTGTTGCTTTACTGATTTGGTGATAATAAACCAAGAAGAGGAGCCCTACAAACTTCCTCAAACATTTTGCGCAAATTTGTTGTGGCATCGCATACTAACAAGAAAAGCAACAGAATTTTGCCAAAACGTTAACAAACCGCTCAAAAGGTGGTAAATTTGATACATTCTTATAGTTCGTTAGCCGATGTTTCAGCCTTTGAGTTAATTCAAAGATATCAAACTAACAGTGACATACACTCACACCATGTTAGCAGGCATGGTTTACAGGTAAACTTGGAGTGGTCAGCTGCCATCTTTAGTCCAATTCTCCAGTGCTTCCATAATATTACAGACCAAAACTTTTCATATCCTGCTAAAAACTGTCTCAGTAACCCTTTCTCTGTCTAGTTCTATCATCACTTTGAGCCAAGTCTAATTAACCATGCATGAAAAATTCCAATAAAATCCACCTGTAACTTTTTGTGTAATCCTGCTAACAGATCTACAAACAGATTCACGAATAAATGCTGGGCATCACATAGCCTTCTTGACAGAGCTGCTGAGGTATCATAACTGCCGACCTGGCAAAGTTTCAAGATGACTGTGCAAGAAATTTATCTCCTCTACAATCTGGGTGATTTGGCTGACAACAAATCTGATACAATTCAATTTGAAAAAATTTTGATTCGATTCGATTCACTGGCTGTGGCATCATAGCAAAATTAAGCAAATGGTGGGAACAGTTGCGAACCCTAAATTTTTGGCTGTCAAAAAATGTCAGAGATCTTCTTGTCCGATAATGTTTGTCCAAATATGCAAAATCTGGGGCTGAAAAACACCCACAATCTCTTCTGTTGAAAATTTGTAGTGTTTGTGAAAAAATTGCAACTTCGGCCCCACGTTTTTTGGTAAGGTAAAAGGTAAAGTACAGCACTTGCTATAGCGCTTCTTACATAAGACAGAATGGTGGCCAGAATAGCTTTGACAAGCTCGTAAGTGGCAGCTGATTGGCATGAGCTAATGATATCGCAGTGCACTATGCGGCAATCCATTGCATGCTTCACGGAACAATTGAATCCATGGTTTGCAACTAGCATACATACCACCACCCGAATAGGCCACACTAGGCCTTCACCCCTTAGCTCGTAAGCTACTACTCATTTCCATCCCACAAAGAGTAGGAGGCTGAGTTGGCCTGAGCACACTGTAGGTGAGCAACTTGCTCAAGGTTGCTTGCAAATTACCGGCAGTAAGAATCAAACCGCAGCCTGAAAGTTATGAGTCGACACCAACCACTAGACCACTTGCACCAACACAGGCAGGTAGGTGTGAACAACTTGCCCAGAGTTGTTACTTGGTAGTGCACCAGCTGGGAATTAAACTGTGACCTTTCAGTCTCATATCCAATGTGAGCCTATACTATCATGCCATCGCACTACTGCACCATCGTTGGCAGATCAACCCACTGCACCCAGAAGAACCAACTGAAACTCGTAAATAAAAAAAATTCACGTCATGGAAGAAAGGGTTAACATCACTGGTCACTGGTTGTGCCTTTGGAAGCTCGTGACAGTCATAGTGGAGTGAAATTAAATGAAAGTTGTGTGACACAACATGAATGCATGCATGCAGTTAGCACAATCAGTGCGCAAAAAGAGGAGTTTGCAAACAGAACTTGGCTTCAATATTTCAGGAAACTGGTGAGTTAAATCGAAATAAGCTTAAGTTCAATTTGCCCTGCCAAATCAATTTGAATCGATTCGCCTTGATTATTCCCAGCTCTAATCCCCTCCGGTCCCATTCCCTCTTTTTCCTCCCTTGAAATATCCTTTCTGCCTCCCTTCCCTTCCTTCCTCTGACTCGACCCAATTTGTGTCAAACAAAAAAAGACAAAACCGTAAAAAGATTTTCGCTTGTTTCTAGTCTCCACCATTCCACTCATATCCTGTCAGTATGAAAATGTACCCAACGCACCGGAATGAATGTGTTGATCAGGACAATCCCTATTTAGTTACTATTTAGGTACTCAATCAATCTTTGTGTCAATTACCGGTACTCTTTATGCGATCGTTTTGCCATAATTATTTTGTGAGGCTAAAAATGCGCCAAATTCATCTTTGGTTAGGACTCCATGCCAGATCAAACTGGAAAGCTCTTATCATTCTTCCAGACCCCCTAGTCAGCTGGATAGGTCAAGCAAATATATGACTGGTTCTATCGGTTAACTAATTAGGCTACGTGATGATACAGTGAATGACTGTGACACCTTATGGCGGCATTTGTAGACGCTGCCAGTGGCACCTTGCCCGAGTACATCAGTGACACTCCAGACATAGTTCAGTGACCCGCGCAGCTGACTCATTGCACCAGTCTACAAATAGCACATGACCATATAATATCATTCGACAACAGGCCCCTGTAAGGTCTGGAAGCTGTAGCTTTATCTGTTTCTTAGCCGGATGGCATACAAGGCACCAAGAATGTTTTTGGCATTATCCAACTTTAGCCCCAACTGGGGCTGGACTTTTTTGGGGGTCATTTATTACAAGTATAATAATTATGTTAATAGCTGAATAAGAAGCAACACAGCCTAGAAGACTGTGTTCCGGCTTATTCAGTTATGACAGTTTACTATATTTCTACTACGCAATCCAGTAATCTTGTGGTTTTTATAGTTGAACACGTCTATAGAATGATAGCCTTGCTCTCATATATAACCTCCAGGAATAGCCCCAGATGTGGCCATCTGGGGCTATTCCTGGAGGTTATATATTAACGCAGTATGGCCATTATCACTGAGTTTAGGTACATTATAACATGACTACGTTAAACATTTGTGGTTTTTATAGTGTTTGTTGGGGCTAAAGGTTTAGTCCCATCTGGGGCTAATCCTGGATATGGCCATGTTTTTTTAGTTACAGCTACACGGCTTTCAATGGCAATGTCCCCTGTAAACTACACCAAGATGTCTTAACTCCGGTATGCCTGAAAACCGCAGGACACCGAAGGACACTGCAGGACTCCATAGATAGACTGCAAGACACATAAATGATAACCGCAAACGATTTTCAGACGTGAAAACAAGACTTAACCTTTCAGTAGTTTAATAAATTTAAACAAACGCCGCTAAACAATGCAAAAATAACAAAATCAGCACGCCACCAGATGCATAGAAACAGGGACAAAATGCCACACGCCGACGCTGAGATGCAGGCCACATACCTGGACGCCAAGGGTGCGTACGCCGTACGTCAAACGTGCACCAAGACGCTTAAATTTACAATGTACATCCCTCATGTTGTCAGTGTTTGCACATTCATTCACGCCATTCTCGTTCTCAAATTCTGTACTGGCTAAGCTTACAATCAATTGATACATTTACCGGTATGTGTCCTGCGGTGTCCTGCGGTTTTCTTCCACATCCTGAAATATTAGTATTGTAGATGGTGGCTTACAGCCAGCCAATAGTAGCTTAATAGGCGAACGCTGCAGCGGCGCGCAGCATCGATGCAGTGCAGGCAGTCAGTCATCAGTAGTCATCGGTAAAGTCAACAGTCAGTTGAGCTGTCGATTTCAACAATGTAGTGAAGCAGTGACGTTTGTGGCTGTGGCGACCGCTGTAGCCGGGGCCCCGATGCTGTCGATTACTGATGATCTGTCGCGTTATATGCATATTAGAATAAAAGAATGAAAATGGTAACATTACTTGCGTTGACCCCATGTAAATAGAAAGACCTGCTACCTCTAGCTAAGCGAATTGCTCTAATCAGTACAAAATGAATAAG
>Ga0209454_1002926_pt1 | contig 11942 bp, 5 predicted proteins | sample WorMetHERISLAND1_2_FD_187400 | JGI IMG/M metagenome (GOLD analysis project Ga0209454, IMG submission 187400) | Marine gutless worms symbiont microbial communities from Max Planck institute for Marine Microbiology, Germany - Olavius geniculatus... | ecosystem: Host-associated > Annelida >...
CTAATACTCTAGTGACTATAGGCTGAGAGTTGCAGTTTTAGGTGGTGTACATATATCTAGTCAGTCGATGTTATACTTGATGTTTTGTGATTGCCGTTAATGGATATGATGATGAATCTTTTGCCAGCACAGCTTGATCCGAATTTTATAAACTTTGCCCCGAGTTGATCCGAGGCCATGTGATCGCTTTGAGAATTCGTGAACCGTATGATCCGCCCCGAGGATTCAGACTGTATTTTGATCCGCCTCGACAATCCACCCTGCCCCGAGGATTAGGATCACCCCAGTGTGCAGTAGAAGAAAACGTACATCCATGCAAACCATGTAAACTTGGCACTATCTGTCTGTCGCACTGTCAACACTTTAAGACTCAAGATATTCTTGTATCTAGTACGACTGAAACGCGTCGATTAATGAAGACATCTGTTGTCGAGTGAAGACATCCGGAAACTAGTGTTGATAGTGCAAAAGTTAAAGCTTGCTACGAGTATCTGTAATGAACTGAAAAAGTGCTTCCTTAATATGTCTGTCTTGCTTTCTGCTGATATTTTCTGACTGATAATAAGGTGCCAATAACAATCTCTCTGTCAGATGTTTTTCTTTCTTCACCGATTCTAATATATTATCAACAGCATCTCTCGGTTCACTTCTAGCTTCATGATATCTGGTACAATGTAACAAATAGTGTTCTGCAGATTCTCTGTCATTACCACATTCACAAACTGGAGTGTCAGAAAGACCTGTTCTATGTGCATCTTCTTTCAACATAGTATTGTATAGTAAAAGACGACAATAAGAAATGCGAACATTTCGATCTTCAGGTAAATGAATCTTAACTCCAACTCTCGGTATAAGTTGTCTGGCATAATTACCAGTAACGTCATTATTTTACTTGAATTGCCATGATTTCTGAGCAATATCTACTGAGACTTTGACTGCATCTGCAAAAGTGACAATGTTTGGGGCAAACCATATTCCTGCATAAATTTCATGTGCTGTGTCCTTGGCAATAGAATCAACCATGTCGTTATATTGAATTCTAGAATGTCCAGGTATCCAAACAAGAAAAGCATCAATATTCATCGCTGTAAGTTTCTCCTCCAAACTGAGAAGTCTTTCAAATAGTTCTGAATGTCCTCTAACACACTTCCTCTTTATGACTGATTCAATCACATAAGCACAATCACTGAAACTGTATGCACACTTATTTCGGCTAGTATCCAGATATTATACGATGTTTATTACCTGTAGTGCGTTTTCTTTTGTTTCAGTGAAGTTGAACGTTTAAGTCTAATGAATATTATAGCACTGAAGTCTGCCTAGGTTTAATGAACAAATATACTGGCACACGAATTAACAAAGAATGATTAATGATTAATTGGCAGTCTCGGCACCGTCATTTGACACTAGAATGATTTAATCAGCTGTTTACCTATTTTTAACAGAAAGTCTTATTTTATCTTTAGTAATAAGTGCATACAAGTCTTTGTATAGAAATAGTGATACTATTTTGAAAGTGCTGTAGAGCATTGCTGCCTAATACTATTGTTGAAAAGAATTTGTTAATCTTTGGTTAAATTGTTTATTGTGTTTCTTAACTTGGTCTTTTTTCTTGTTGCAGGCAATGCCATTGAATCCAAAGCCATTTCTAAATGGCTTGACTGGCAAGCCAGTGATGGTGAAGTTAAAGTGGGGAATGGAGTACAAGGGTTATCTGGTCTCTGTTGATGGGTATATGAACTTGCAGGTATGTGGTATTGTTTTTGGTTTGCTATAGCTATTTGAGTGATTGGTTTTTACCTTTACTAATGGTGATGTTGTGTGACATTGGTTGGTTTGTGGCAGACTAACAGTATTACACAAAATTTATAGGCGGATTTGGCTGAACTTTTTGGCGAAATCAAACTGGGCCAAACTTTGAGGTGATTAGATTTTGCCATTTTGGTGATGTTGTTACATGGTGAACACAAGCAAAAAATTGACATTGCATTGGTGAAGATTTGAGGTCTCTGAATGCCATTCTAGCTTTTCAGTGTAACTTTATGTGGTGATGGATAATAGTAATTTCTTTCACCATATCACTGTTTTTGGTTAGACAAGAAGGGTGCCTTTGAACAGAAACTCAATTTTAGTAGACAAGTGTTTTTTATTGTAGAAGACCTATGTAATCACCTGTGCAGAATGATGTTATCCACAGTAGTTAGTTATGTATTAAATTTGTCATAATCTAATAACTAGTGTACACGTAGTTGTTCTTGTCTTGGTGATTTATGGTGAGTTGATAATGTGCACATCATTAAGCAGTTTATTTTGGTAACAGTGCAGTAATATTGCTTGTCGTTTGTTCTTACTTTTGTAGCTAGCCAACACTGAAGAATATATTGATGGTGCACTTTCAGGCAATCTTGGTGAAGTGCTCATCAGGTGTGACTGGATTTGCTTTGCTTTCAGATTAGTTTTGCTTCTTGTGATACTGCAGATTCGATATAGTCTAACTATATAGTGATATTTGACGTAAATGAACTTGTACTTTTGCTTGGTGAAAATCATATAATTTTTGTTCTGCTTAAATTAGTTGCTTAAATCGTTATGATTTTGTGTTTTCTTTTGCTTTGTGTCATGGTCTGTATAAGCATGTCTGATTGGTTGAACTAGTTTGCAGAGATAAAAAAAAAACTTTTTTTGGAAATGCAAAGAAAGCCGTTGAAAATTCGGACAAGAAAACTTCTTTGCAATTCCTAAAGCTGACATAGGAAGATCTTTTGAAAATGTCTTAGGAAAGTTTTGAAAATGTGGTCCATGATACATTGAGCTGCACCATTTGCTATTACCAGTCAGCTGCCACACCTGAGTTTATACTCAATGGAGATTACTTGTGTAAGCTCTGCATCAAGTAACCAAACATTATCTTTGCTTTTAATCAAAATAACTGCAAGTTTAGTTTATCTGCTGCTGTATATATTTGCCAGGTGTAACAACGTGCTGTATATTCGTGGAGTGGAAGATGAAGATGAGGAGGGGGAAATGCGTGAATAGAGATTATCATCTTGTTAAGACGGACAGTGAATTATGACCATGAATAGTTGCCGCTATAAACCCTGACACTGACAGTGTTGAAGTTTGCATCCTGTAGTACAAGACAGGAAAGACTCATTAAATTTAAGCCACGTGTTGAAGTAAAATGTGACATTTTGCACAGAAGAGTAAAACAGTATAGCCAGCAATGCAGTGGTTAAATATTCTCATAGCAAACTTTGTTCTATATCTCTGTTTCCAGCAACTCATCTTAAGAGAAATATTAAATGTTTGTTATGCAGATGCCACAAGTTTTGTTGGTTGTCTGTATTACTAATCAGTTACCTATGTAATTGGTTCTGGTGTTATGTTTTGTGGTTGAAATTAATGCATACGAGCATCATTCAAAAAGATCATAGACTAATACACTGAGGCAAAAAATACTCAAATCATACCTTGTGACTTTTCAACATAACCTTTTGCAGCTGAAATGCACTTAATCCCACGTTTCTCCAAAGCTTGGATTCCACTGTAGAAAATATTTTGATCCTCTTTTCCAGCCAGCAATTTTCCACACAGATTATGAGGGGCATTCAACAAGTTTGCAGTGTGATATACATGAGGTTTCATAAAAAAGGCACCCTTTTTCTTTTTTTCATAATTTACTCAAATGATAATCAATTTGCACAAAAATTTTACCAGATGTAGCTGAAGAAATGCTAATTCAAAATATTTGGACAAAATATGGGCAATAGTTAAATATTTTTTGTTAGTCACTATTTAATGCTGACGTTATAATGTGTCGCGAGAATAAACTAGCTTGTTGTGATCAGAGCTGACAGACTTCTTAAATAGCTGCGTTGCGTTGATGGCAAACGTCATCTGGTTTACTGATGACAAACTGTTCAAGTTTTACCATTGCAGCCACAAAAATGCCCAAAACGATCGCTTTCACACACTTGTGGGGATAGCTTGACTGTTACATCTTCCAGCAAGACAGTGCACCAGCACACTCCGCTTACGAGATGGATGAGTTTTTGTATCATGAAATGCGTTATTTCATGCCGCCATGTTGTTTAGTGCTGATACGATTAACATTTTTTATCAGTGAACCAGATAAAGTTCACTGTCAAAGCAGGGTAGCAAATGACAGCACCAGTTGAGACAGGCAAGCTTGTACGCACAACACATTATGACGTCAGCATTACATTACGACTAGCAAAGAATATTTAACTAACAGCCGTATTTTGTTGACATTTTGAATTAGAATTTCTTCAGTTACATCTGTCAAAAATTCGCGCAAACTGTTGGTCATCATTTGAGTAAATTATGAAAAAAAGAAAAAGGGCACCTTTTATGAAACACCGTGTAGATCGACTCTATACACAGTGTTTCATAAAAAAACCTTTTGTTTTTTTATAATTTACTCAAATGATGATCGATTTACACAAAATTTTTACCAGTTGTAGCTGAAGAAATACTAATTCAAAATATTTCAACAAAATGTGGCAGTTGATTAAATATTCTCTGCTAGTTGTGACGTAATGCTGACGTCATAATGTGTCATGGGTACAAACTTGCTAGTCTCAACTGGTGCTGTCAGTTGCTACACTGCTTCAATAGTAAACTTAATTTGGTTCGCTGATGAAGAATGTTCATCGTGTCAGCACTAAGCAACATGGGATCATGAAATCAGGCATCTTGTGATTCAAAAATGCAACCATTTTGCAAGCTTGATGTGCTAGTGCACTGTCTTGCTCGAACATGTAAAAGTCCAACTATCCCCACAGACACATATGTAATAGTTTTGCATGTTTTTGTGGCTGCAACTGTGAAACTTAAAGAATTTGTCATGAAGAAACCACATTTTTCACCAACAGAACAGGATAGCAAGTGAGAGCACCAGTTGAGACTAGCATGTTTGTACCCGTGACACATTGTGATGTCAGCATTACGTCATGACTAGCAAAGAATATTTAATCAACTGCCACATTTTGTTGAAATATTTTGAATTAGTATTTCTTTACAACTGGTAAAAATTTTGTGTATATTGATCATCATTTGAGTGAATTATGAAAGAAAGAAAAAGAAGTCCTTTTTATGAAACACCATGTATATGTGTTACTAGTTAGCACTGCAATATTGCACAACTTACTATTGCATTATAATTGAATGTCATCAAAGGAGACACATTTGCTAACAATGGGAATGTACTCTGCTGGCAAATTGCTGAAAGACCAAGGTCAAAATTCAAAAGTTATTCAACAACAAAGTCTGAGCATTGGGTAGACACTGGAACAAGTGCATTTAGTTGCAGAATAGTATGTTGATAAGTAGCAAAATATGATGGATGCTGTTAGTTAACTATGTCAGTCTATGAACTTTTTGAATGCCCCTTGTAGGGGGTGTGCTGAAAAAATGACCCAACTTGTTTTTTTCAGCACTTTGTCAAATCTCCACTAAATTTGATAATTTTTGGCACACAGATAGCCAAGACAATATAATTATGTGAGGTACACTCATTGTCCACCTCATCTAATTTATGTCAGCGCACTACCATGTAAAATGCAGATGCTCCAAATTGTTACATCACGCAGCGATTATCAGTATCATATTGCTCATCTTTTCATTATCAATTCGACAGAGAGTGCCACATGATTTAATAATTTCGTGGTATTAAATATTTTACGATGAAAATAGCAGACAACAAAACAGCTGACTTATGAGCTCAAAATACATCTAATCTATGAATGAGTGATGTGATATTGATTTGTTGATCGTTAATGCCGCTATCAGCCGTGGCTTGTGCACTCCCAATGTCTGCATGTAGGCCTACAGTAAGTAACTGCTGTTTCTCTAAATTTGAAAGTTGGCAGGCTCCAAGAAGGTAGGCTACTGGAAAAACGTTTTGACGGTCCTGGAAAGTCCTGGAAGTTTTTTGTCAACCCAAGTCTATACTACCTGCTGATACTACGTTAACAAAACGGGTAGAATATAAAAATATCATCGCTCAGATCAAATCAGTGCGCGCGCGGCGCAGTTACTTCCAAGTCATACAGCGATTAGTCCAAATCCCGAAGTCTCCGAAAAATATGGACGTTACGCGACTCGCGTACTACATCAGTGGATGCGGACGCTGGCGTTAAGCCGGTGGACCGACTGTCATTTAGCTACGCTGTGATAGGTCGCTCGATATAAGATATAAGATACGGCTCGGCGACGCGTTAAGTCCAGGCGTGTGTCGCAATGATCGCTTCCATCCATTAGCGTTGGTCACTCGCCGCCGCTCAATGCTTCGGAAGCAGGCAGTCGGTCCATCTTTTTGCCATTAATTCTGATTCTGTTCAAAGTTCCGCAGCACGAATGCGACATGGCTCCATATGGCTAGCGCGTCAAATATACGGAGTTTCTGCATGCGCGCGTTAACGAGATATTATGCCTGTTTTGTGCTGCTTACAGACGGACAGACAGACACGGACGCCTGTCGGATGACGTAGGCTTAATGCACGGAAGAAAGCATTCAACCGTTTGACCGATCTACCTGCGTTAAGCTCGATAACTGAAGGGATATAGGCTAGGCTTTATCATAGGCCTAAGCCACGTAGCCCGCCCGCATATGCAGAAGCACGTAGTAAACGTGAAAAACGATGACGTGGTTGCAAAAAAAATCCAATAACTTTGTCTCGAAAGGTAATTGAATGCCCTAAGGCACTTTTACGTAGGAATGAATAGGTAATAAACATGTGAAATTTCGCTTCAGAATTCTCAGCGATTGGTAAGAAAATGACAACAAAATTTATGGGATACTTTTTTTGCCCCACGCTGTAGTTACACTAAATGTTAAATTGAATACATTGCATGGTTTTTACAGTGGCTTTGTTATCTTAACAGCGTGCTTTAAACTATTTCATTTTCTCAATAAGCTGATGATTTAACTTTGCACGATAGACCCCTATAGGCCCTACCTTCTTAGGTGTTCTACAGAGTAGGAAATGCTCTTGTTAACAGGCTTCAGTTTTTTTTGACTAATTTTTGATTTCGGTAGACTTCTTTCCCGGCAGTGAAGTTGTTCAGCTAAACAGGGTAGGCTACCTCACGTTCGTATACGCACAAAACTACTCGAAAAGGTCGCAGCTAGGAAGATCGATGGTGACATGCGTGAGTGATTGCCGTGTTGGTGCAGGCGCCGGTCGCTTACGAGCATCATGGGATGCAGTTTTTTTATAGCATACGATGATTAATTACCGTATTGCACAACTCGCTGCCGTGGACTTTCACAACACAACCGCGACGACGTTAGGCTCTCGGGAAAGAATCGCTCATCTGCATCGAAGACCGATCGTCATGGTGCCGCTTCGAGCTAAAACCGGAATGACAGAGGGTCATATTTTTTCCACGCACGAATCTCTAAATATCACTGACGAATATACCGACACCAAAACAACCACGAATACATGACGATCTTTAGGCAGAATGGTCACAATTTTTCAAAACCTAATGGTCCGTCATATTTAAAGCAGACATCACGGTTCTCTTTGGCAAGGCCTAATGTTTCTAGGAGACTGCGCGGTGTGCAAAAGACAAGCTACAATTTATCCCCTTCAAAGTTGAAGACTAAACTAGATTTTCGTACTAACGCTTCGGAGAAATTACAAATGCAGGATAAAAACTATGGTCAGTGATTGCTTGGCTAAGAATCGTACAAAGCGACAGAACTAAACTAACATGAAATAAAACAAACATGAACAAAAATAGAAGCCGCAGCGCGTGGTTTTCATATTAGGCTAGTTTATTTCATTTCTGTCGTCCTGAACACACTATTTTAAAACAACAAAAATATATGGGCCTAGCGTAATGGGTATGAATATGAAAAAAAACTGGCCACTGTTCATTGCATGATGTAGTATAGACATTATTCCCGACAACTTGCTAATACCGCTTTTTGTACATGCGGCGTATGCACACATTATAACCTACACCAAAGGAAACACTATACACGGCATTACAAGCTCACACGCTCGATCACGACATGCAGAGATATAACGATAATAAAAGCAACAGTTTCTGTGTGAAATTTTAAATTTAGCAAAGTAACCAAAATAGAAGGCTACAAATTTCGTATCAAGGAGATTTATTCATTTTAAAGACAAAAGACAATTTAAAGAAAAATAAGCCAACAGAATAGAACTACGTAAACAAAAAAGATTTACGTTTTGGTGAATGATGCGAATAGTTTAGTAAAACAAAAAAAAACAATTTCAAGCCAAACTCGATCTGCAGTCATCAACAGTCGTAAAATATGCATGGTGGCGTGTTCTTCCAATTGTATACAAGTACAACTCTACCAGAAATTGTCAAAATGTATCACTAAATGCGTTCAGTCTGAATGGTTTGGCTTAGCAGTAGGCCTAACGGCGTTTCGCATATCGACAAAGTTATTCGGGACAGCGCTGTACAGTATCGATAGTTTAAGACGTACATTCCGGCCGACTCTGCCTGGCCATCCGTCCGCAGTAGGTGTAATGAATGAAGCATCGGCGTCGTGGGGCAAGAATGTATGGGCAAGAAAGTGCAACTTAAGCTAGCCAATGGATGTTCGTCAACATCGCACGCGGTAATTATTTGTAATCAATACTATGTCATTTACAGAGTTGTGGTCTATAATCCGAAGGTTTGATAGTCCGAAGGCGCATACTGCAATATGCATTTTCACTAATTCTAACCCTTACCCTACCCTAATCCTAACCCCCTAACTGTACTCTTAGTTGAGAGGAAACGTGGAGATTGAATCAACGTCGCTCTGTATAATTGTATATAGGAAAGAACCCTAAAACTGTCGGACTATCGAACCACTGGTTGGTCGGTCGGTCCACTGCCTTTTATACTCAGTATGTAGGAGGATAATCGAGCTGCCCCCCATTTATAGGCGCTGAGCGCTGGCGCGTGCCGAGGATGCCGCCGTTGACTTCTTGTACTTGCCGTTGGCGGCCGCAGTCCAGCCGAGAAACAGTTCGCCGAACGTCTGTCGAAACTGCCGACTCATCGTGCAGTACAGAACGAAGTTGACGGCCGGTAAGAACGAGAACCTCCCCGAATGCGTGACGTCATACGTGTGAATAGTGCACTCGCACCAGTGTAGTATAGTGATAACAGTGCACTGCAAAAGTAGGCTTACAATGAAGTTGACGGCGCTGTTGATGAGGACGGCGACATCGAAGACGTCACCGAGCGGCACGTAGACGTCGTCAAAGATGCGATCGTCGACGCCGCTGAGGAACGCCAGCACGCCCTGCGGCAGCTCTCTATAAGACCAGGGCCAGTTTTAAGTCCAGGGCTAATGCAGTAGCCTTTAAGTCTAAGCAGAAAGGAAAGACACAGCTCGCCGTTCTGTCCACCGAGCACACGGTGGCCCATACTAAGACATCACCCTTTAAGACCCAACGCTAAAACCCAAGACCAAGGTTTCAGTCTAAGACGCAAGGACGCCCTGCGGCAGCTCTCGATGGGACCGAGGCCAAGGCAAAAGAGGCAAAGGCATTAGCCTTCAAGACACCAAGACTCAAGACTAACACCAAGAGAAGAACGCAACCCGGTGTCTTGTCTACGTATCACACAGTGGCACACAGATGCCAAGATCTAGGCCAAGACCCAGGTCAAAGACCAAGACCAAGATCTTGCCCTTTAAGACCAAGACTTAGAACAAGACAACACCCCTCAAGACTAGGCTCGAATTGAGGACGCCCTGCGGCAGTTCTGCGGCCACGAAGCAGAGCACGACGGCGACGAGCATCGCCGTGGTGCGCGCGTTTTCTCCGTCACGATCAGACTCTTCCCGTCGTCGTCGCACTGAATGGCTTCATTCAACTTCACGGTACTATCGCAGTGCACTATTATCTCTATAACGCACTGCCCATTAGATTGAGTGCACTATTTACATGACGCACAATGCTGCTCGCGTATGACGTCACGCATTCGAGGTTCTCGCTCAGTGTGCTGATGTGCCGTATACGCACTCACTCACTCTTCCCGTCGTCCGGCGGACCTCAGTCGCCGGCGTTTAGCGGCCGCGCGCCGCATGGCCGCCACGAGCAGGCCACTCAGCACAGCGAGCAGAATGCACGGCACCACCTTGAAAAAGACGCCGAACAACCAGAAGTTGACGGTGGTGACCGACTCCGGGACGAACGTTGTCGAGTCGAACCAGTAGTAGACTGCAGGTGATGCCGCCGTCGGTGAAGTAGCGTCCATTCCTGCACCTGCAGTGCCGTGATCTGCAGACGTCGTGGTTGAGTGGAAAAGCTACGGAGCGTCACCTGCCGTCAGCGAGCGAACAGTGTTACATGCCACCCAACAGAGATGAACTCGCCCCGCTATAACCCAGCTAGACAGGCCGGTACTCGCAAACATCAGTAGTAGACTAATGAAACCTCGGTGCTAGCTTCCATCCCTGCTGAAGTGTCGTGATCTGATGACGCGGTGGCGTTGTCGCTTGGCAACGGCACGACCCGATACTTGATGTAGTTAGGCGAACAGAAGATCGGAGTCGCCACGAAGATGGCCGCTATTGCAACCTAAACGTGTAACATAGCTTACGATTGCGTTTCATAAATTTCCTGTCAGATTATTGACTTTGACGAAAGCGAATGCCGACATTAAATTAATTATTTGAAGGTCCGGGCGTTGAAACCAGTGTTTGACATGAGATTACTAACAAAACGGCACAGTAGTAAACTTCATAAATATTTTTGGCTAAATATCGTAGCCTACACAAATGCGCACACTAAAAATAAATAAAACAAGCAAAAAACACAAAAGCACAAAACTAATCTGCTTATGCCGACGTTTATGTTTATCATGGTTGTACAAAAAAGTTTTTTTCACAAGCTTTAAGTCTAATTTCTTTGATCGAAAATGAACATGCGTAGCCTATGCTACAGTCTCAAGTTGGGTTAGGGAAGTGGCGTTAAGATAACTTTAAATATGACTGCAATGAAGTCAGCAGAAACTCAGCACACAGAGTAAATCATATCGATGCATGTGTTTGATGACATGTTTGATGATATTAATCAGTGGCGTCAATGCAGTAAATCATTGGGGGTCTAAGTATTTTCCCCATCTCTAGTTTCCCCCATCCCTAGCCTCCCCTTGTCCGCCTTTAACTCCCTTTCTCCTTTATTCAGTTCCCTTTCCTTAAAAGTAGGGCCCCTTAAATCTAGCTAGGGGGTCATCTAAAAGCACTGTAAGCTCCCCCAGCGAAGTGTGGGCAGCGCCTCAGCCGAAATTAAATTCGGAGCATTTCAGCCTTAAAATGTGAAATCCGGTGGCAGCAATTTGAATGATTCTCCTTAGAATCAACTGACCAAATTTCGTGCAGGTTAAAATTCAGCGACAGACGTAAGCATATTAAGCTGACCTTTGCCCTCTGCAGCGTGCAGAGTCGTGCACCGTAGACCTGATGGCAGCAGACGACGACGTAACGAAACACGGCAAGTGCAACGGTCAGCCACATTGCAGCTGTGTGCGTTGTTATTGTAAAGTAGACGTTAAAGAGTAGGTAGGCGACCCAGCCTGCCGGGTGCCCGTAGCTCGGGTCCGGGACGGTGATACAGTAAAAGTAGACGGCGTACGGCAGATAGGACAACATCGTCAACAAGTCAGCAATCGCCAGTGCAGTCAGCAGGTGATTCGTCGGCGTTATCTGTTCACAGTAATAACAAGTAATTTGAGCAAAGCTCGCGTGACGCGCAACAGCATTATTGCTGTTACCTGGGCAATTCATGTAGACCGTCCAATGAAACAGTGCCCCTCTTTGACGCTCTAGTTCAAGAGGAATCCTCTCACCCAGCGACATGAAATTTTTTGATGGAAAACTATAATCTTTGTGGCAGCCCACAGTAAAGATTTCGTGACCCTTGTTTGCACCGTTT
>Ga0209454_1002928_pt1 | contig 11937 bp, 12 predicted proteins | sample WorMetHERISLAND1_2_FD_187400 | JGI IMG/M metagenome (GOLD analysis project Ga0209454, IMG submission 187400) | Marine gutless worms symbiont microbial communities from Max Planck institute for Marine Microbiology, Germany - Olavius geniculatus... | ecosystem: Host-associated > Annelida >...
ATCATACTCATTGTTAGTAGATATATCAGCAAAGAATCTATTTATGTGATCAGGATCAATACCTATTGGAGTGGAATGACAATAACCAGCAGTGGTTTTGACAGCAGCCCAAAGTTCTCTTGGGCCAAAAAGCAAAACAGTAAATGAATCATTTGCAAGATATATTCACACAGTTACCTCATATTTTTGACGTTTTTCACATGGACAACACAACAGCCCATCGCAAGCTAACCGTGGTCTGCAGAATGGATACTATGCACCCAAATATCAGCTACCAGAAGAAAAATTTGCCCTGACTGAATGGGATTTAGGGTCAATTTAGGCAAAAACAAAATTTCTGGAATTCCACAAATAAGTGAAAATCAACGCTTAGTTACAAAATACTTAACTACATTAAAAAATGAAACCCAGTTAAAGTTAAAAAATAATCTAGCTGATTCTCGTTGGTGCAGAGCAGAACATATGCTGCAGTTAAGAGGGCAAACCACCCGGATAATGCAGCTAAGAAACAGCACGTCAGACTCTAATTAAAGTGTTGCTAATCCACTGCATAATCAGCATTTTTGTAAATCAATGAGATAACCACATCTCAGCAACTTTAAACCTTCAGCCAACATCTCAAAACCTGCCACTTCTGAAAATCATACCCGAACATCAACATCTAAACCTGCCGATGTTACTAGTAAACATGAAGTGGCTCTGCTAGTAAAGCCAATCTGATGAACTGATCAACTGGATTCTGCCAGCAGGACAGAGACAGCAAAGACAGAACAGCTACAAATCTTACCTTGTTGCTGCAGGCTGCTGTGTGGAGCTTGTTTATCACTGGAGTAAGATTCACCATCAGCGGCGGCAAGCGCCCACGAAGTTGACTGCACAGTGACTGGAGTGTCAATAGTGACATCACCCTTGCCGCTGCTGGCAATGTGTGACGACGAATTAGACTGAAACACGACAAAGCATCACTGCAGATCTTATTGATTTCATTAACGACATATATGTGCGTGTAAAATGGATTACAGGAGCATCATGTATCATAACGGTATTAGACGGTGTTAACTGCAGGCCATGGTCAGTTCAGCTGCAATCGGCTTTATCAGTCAATCGATGAATTATTGCAGTGAAACAAAGCACATAAAATACACATAAATTACAATAAAACATAACATATGATGACGTAAAAAAAGCTGAATTCAATACTGCAAAAATATCATCATACTGCGACAAAGGAATGCTGCTTGTCAGAGTAAACAAGATTTAACAAAGGTAAGCCGAGACCTCATTAATGGTAAGTTTGTTCATCTGATGGCAGAATTCGGAGAACTCAAGAACAGCATCAGAACTGTCACCACCACATGACTGCAGCTTGACACGCTCATCTGCACAAACAGGCTCTAAGTACTGAATACCGAGTACCGATAACATCACTAATTGGTAATCATCATCCAATAAATGTTAGACAATGGCTAATGACACACATACACACACATCTCATTAGTATGATTTTTTGTTAAGGGAAATAAAAATAAAAAAATCCAAAACAAAAATTTTAAAAAATCCCAACTAAAATTCTACAGATGTAGCGTAACATGCCAGCAAGAAAAGCACAACACATGACACCAAAGAAAACTAGAAGAGCACTCGGAGAGCGCAGACCTCCGCCAAGCATTTTATGCCCAATTTAAAGCAATGTTAACGAAAATTTCAAAGTGATCCAGAATCCAGGATTCCTTCCTGACCACCCCCAAAATTGAATCACTTGTAGTTTTTGCCATTCTGCCTGAAAATTTCAGAAAAAATCCTTCCATAACTTTTTGAGTTATCTTGCTAACACACAGACAGACAGACGGACAAACAAACTCTGGCAAAAACATAACCTCCTTGGTGGAGGTAAAAAGCAAAATTCAGTACTGAATCCAAGCTAAATCCTGCTGTAGTCTTGTACAATATAATTAAAACTATCACAAAACAAAAAAAACTAGAAAAGCACTCGGACAGCGCAGACCTCCGCCAAGCATATTGATTCGACACAACATTGTAGTCCCATTTAAAGCAATGTTAACGAAAATTTCAAAGTAATCCAGAATCCAAAATTCCTTCCGAATCACCCCCAAAATTGAATCACTTGTAGTTTCTGCCATTCCCGACATTTCCTGAAAATTTCAGAAAGATCCTTCCATAACTTTTTGAGTTATCTTGCTAACACACAGACAGACAAACAAACGCCTGCCAGGTGATTAACTGAGGGGACCATAAATCTTTTGGTGAGCCCCACAATACTTGCTTGGTCAGGGCGATGTGACCTGACTGGCAATGTAGTCATGTGACCAGGGGTAGTTGTGCTCTTTGCTATTCCTGCCATGACTTATAGTAGCTGTGGCTTAACAGGATCTAACAGACACCCATGGGTCATCACTTGGTTGGTGCCCGCCTGATCTGTGGACTTGTCATGTGCGCTGGGTGGCTTCGCTGTTCCTGTCGTGTCTCGGAGTTGGGTAGAGCATTGGAGAGACTCTTGTGGGAATGATGGGTCAGAATGGGATTCCAGTAGATACTGCATGCACTGTACTCCAGGACTATGATTTTCCGGTCTGGCTTGGAAACCCTGTGATGGCTCTCATTTGCCCCGTTTGGCTTGGGGACATGGCGGGGGTGGGTGGCTGCACTGCTCATGTGGCTGGTCTGCTGTTGGGTTAGGCCGCTTGCCAGGTGGTTTCCTGTGGGGGCTGTGAAATCCTTTGGTGATCCCCACAGTATAGCTCTAGAGTAGTCATGTGGGCGAGGGTAGTTGTGCTCTTTGCTATTCCTGTCATGACTTTCAGTACCCAGTATATTTGCTGGGAACTTTCTGGGGATGGCTGATGGGCCCACATGGTGGCCTAAGCCTACGGGGCGGCACTGGCTGCCCTGCCCCGCATTGGAACAACGGAACGAACGAAAATGACAATGATACTGCCAAACTTAAGAACTACTTGTTTACACAATGCACTGATGCAGACAGACACCAACAGAAATAAAGCTGTCAACAAGTTTCTGCAAGGTAAGGCAGTTACACAAATCATGTCAAGTGGGCTAACTGTACATCCTTCAGTTGCCGATGTCAGCCCACCTAAAATTAAACTTGAGACCAAGTGCGGTGCTAGGTTTCAGAGCTAGAGGGTCCAGGTCGAGTGGATGTCGAATTACCACCACTACCCCCACTGGCCCCCTTCATCCATTCAAAAAAGCTCGAATTTGTGTTAATCTCATGGGTCATCTTCGTAAAGACTAGACCCCCACCCGCCGACGCCCTTGAGACAGATTAGCAGTCATCAGTTAGTTACCTTGCGAACACCAGTCGCTGTCACCTGAACTGTGACTCCGTGGGCTGTACACTGCAGCTCCACAGTCAGAGGCAGCATCATCACTGTGACATCGGTATGCAAGTGCCGCACCATCTAGGCTGCAGCTGCGCCGTATCCCAGTCTGCGTCGTACACGCCGTGACAGCAGCGCGATCAGCTGCCACTGAGCCATCCAAACTTTCACTACTCCACTGGCTGTATGCTTCTATAATACCAATGCCATCAACATTGCTGACTGACGTTGCCAGATCAACACGATCCGCAGATCCAACGGACGCTGCCTCCGCATCTGAAACTGATAAACTCTCACAGAGCATCGGCTGCATGACCACTGACTTCTGGCTGTCATCAGCTGTCTGCTCGGCTGGTCGTGTACTTATTTGCGGTGCAGCAGTCGATGGCAGCTTGGACGGCGTGTACACGTAGACCGCGTTGAAAGGATGCACTACAAAACACACAACCAGTGCTGCCATGCTTAATTAACGAGTGACTTCACCCCATAATGGTTTCAGTTGCAGTCAGGTTACTAGCTTGTGATGAATAACTGCTGACAGGTAAACCATCTCGATATAGAACTAACCACCCATGGCAACTCAGCCTTTCATCCCTCCTGGGTAGGTATGCACTGCCTGTTGGACGGGATTATGTGGGGCATGTTCACATCATAGTACAGAGCATATAGTACAATACTCGCTTATTAAAAATGCTACTGACAGTCTGCAGAGCATACAATGATTATAATAATGCAGTAATTAAAAACAAGGAATACACGGGGCTAAACAACATTCAGCCTGTGCTATGCCACGTGTGTGGCAGTATGTAAGTGAGAGCAAAGTGAGTAAGTACCAAAGCCGAAGCCGTGAACAGACTCTAACATGTCATCAAGATTGCATGAGAACCGATCAATACATCCGAGATCCTGGTCAACACTTCGCTCTGATACAAAACTCTGCATGCAAAACACAACAACTGACAATGACATCGACAACACACCAACACACAGAGCACGCAACAGCAACAAAGCTGGCATCGAGTTTTTCTTACAAGGTAATGCAGCTACCCAAACCATGTTAGATGGGCCAACCATATATCCTGTTGTTGGCTATGCATGCCTACAAAAGATTAGTTGACAAAGTTGTTATAGTAATGCTGGTATATTACGCAGTCATCCACCTAACTATGCATTTGACTTTTAGAACCATAACTTTAATCATCACACCTTTTTCGCTAAAAATTGGCACACAGGTTACACATGCCCTTGGGACATTTGCATTATGGTTTTTCAACACGTTTTTGCCTTTTATTAGCAGCCTGTACAGGACAGACAGACGGATGCAAAGACAGGTAAAACCTGTAATGTGGCCTATTAGGACAGTCACAACAGCAACGTTTATACTGCACTACAGACTACTTTTCATCAGCTGCTGAAGTGATTACAGGCTACTGAGTGATGGATAATGTCTACAGACAACATTAGTGGTTCAGTGGCTAAGTACAGTGGCTGGTCAAGCAGAAATGCAGAATGGCACCTTAATGTGAAGACGAAGGTCGTCCAGCTCGGTGGCAGACATTGTATGGGACAAGTCTGTCAGTCGCTTCAGATCCCGTGCCATCTCAAGACGTCTCTGCAGCACTTCGCCTGTTACACACACACACACACACACACACACACACACACACACACACACACACACACACGGATACAGTCACAGACACACCCACAAATGAACATGCAGACTATGTGACACAGACTAGTTCTAAACAACAATGGTACAATAATCATACACCAGCCAATCAATCATCAGAGATGTTAAGCCTTCCATGCCAAAGTGACGTTGGTCTTGATCTTGACACTGATACCAAACCTCGGCCTCAGCCTAAAGCACTTGGCCTCAGCACGGTCTCAGCTTTGCTACTGGCACTCAAGCCAAGTACAGTCCAGTCCTTCATCGTGCAATCCACACTTACCAGTGTGAATGAATACCGAATGAAAAGCAGTAATGCAGTATGCCAAAAGCTAACAGAAACAACCTATACAGTGGCATACACCTACGTCTATACAACTCGAAGTACAGTTTCTGTTCATGTAAAGAACACAATGTGGTACAGAAATGTTAAGATCTAACTTACATGTCTTCTGCTGTGCTGCTTCTGTTTGGCTGACAAGTTCAGCTTCTCGGCCATTCAGTCTACAGCAAACCACACTGAACACCAGTGAATGATAACAACACACTGCCACAATGCTGCTAAGATAGGCCAAGAACAAGCCAAGAACAACAGAGAGACAGATAAGCAAGACCTATAGTGCAGCCTGTTAGAACGACTGCATAAAATGTTGCGACAGTACTTTACACCAGCTCGATGTTCTTTCAGTCACCCGACCAACAGGCACCAAAGCACACGAGACAATAAGCAGAATTTATTCACGACTGTGGTCCTCAGCAGAGTTTCAAACAAAAACACAACATGGTTAGCTGTGTCAGACAACCGTCATATTCTATCTACATCCAGTTTTAATATATTATTTTTTATTCTGTTTTCTCATACGTTTGACCAAAAAGTGTTACTTATATACATAACAACCCACCCACATAACTAACTCAATCTGACACCCTCAAGCTCTGCCCTAACTCCGAGAAGAAATGAACAAAAGTAAAGCAGCAATTGAAGGAAATGTTGCTGCAGTGCAACTATTATACACAATGACTAGTAAAGTAATCGAAATAAATGTTTCTATGACTACGTGAAAGACTTACGCGGTTCTGAGTTTGTCAAATGTGGTGTGGATGGTCGTAATTGCACATGACGTTCTGCTGGAGCTGGCAGACTGGAGTCGAGTCAACGATGAGATCTGTCTCTGTAGATCCCGACACGCCTTCGTCAGCACGGCCGGAGGCGCTGTTGATGCCTGTGACTGGACCACGGCAATGAGATCACTCCCAACTTGTAGCTCAGTACTAGGAGACACTGGCACAGGTTGCTGCATACTAATGGGATCCTCTGACATCACTGTCTGTGTTAGTCCCTGTACTGATGCAGATGCTACTTGTGACTGGAACATGCTAATGAGATCAGTCTCGACCTGTAGATCAGTACCGGTAAAAGCTTTCGTCAGCACTGGTGGCAGATCTCCAGGTGAACTAATGGGATCTTGACATGCCTTGGTCATCAAGGTCTGTGGAGGCCTTTGTACTGGCAGCACTTGTTCTGGTGACTGGCTGCTGATGACTGGCTCACTCTCAAGCACACTGCGTGTCAAACCTGAAGAACAAGAACATCAGGCAAACTGACTCACAGCACAGCCATCCAGTACAAAAGACCATCCATGCCTGGTCTTGCGAGAGACAAAGACTAAAGACCATGGTCATCAGTCAACAGGGGGACCAAGGTCTATATCAAGGTCAATGTTCAAACTGACAGAGAAGATTACCATGGTCTGTTTCTGAAACGACCATCTTGGTCCTGTCTCTTTTTCAAAAAATGAGTGCACAGTTATTTCAGCTAATCAATTTGTCAAGCAATTAACTATAATCACCAGACTTCGGACAACACAATTGAAATTTAGATGCAGTCCAGTGGCTGGTTGACCAATTGGCAGAATTAATGAAAAAATCAAAATATAATTTCAAATTTCTGGTCAATTTAAACTTAAGAACATTGAGTAGCAAGACTGCATGACTAGTAAATTTATAACATAAGCTGTTCAAAAATCATAACAAGGTAAAATTATTCAACATCACATGGACAGCTAGTGATAACGTAAGCCCTGTAAACAGTTATCGGCACTGCAATACTCTAATACTGCCCATGTCAACTAAGCCTTCCATCCCTCTAAGGTAGATAAACTGAGTATCATCCTCCCTTACTGGCACTGAAAGAGATTAGGACCATGCATTTGCCTCTGTTGGGTAACACTGTGATCAGATATGGCAGATCATCACTCCATAACTATGAGATAGGTATCCTACGACAAGCCATCAATGCCCTTTAACCTTATACCTTAAAACTGGTCTTACCGGCACAGGCATTGTTGTTTTTGTCAATCTCTACGAAAATTGTCTCAAGCTTGGTTTGGTCAGACGGATCAATGCTCACACTGAACTCATCGTCAACTAATCCTGGGCTGTCAGCATGACCTGACGCTCTGCCTGACAATGGCAGTGTCACCATGACATCAACTGGCGGTGAGTTCCAACAAGCTGAGGAGTCAACCAACGATGAAGTCATCGATGGGCCACAAGCACCGACAACTAATGATACTGTCGATGATGACGATGGTGATGATGCTGCTGCTGCTGATTTTTCTGCTGCAGCTGCATCTGCTGCACACACTGCGACTCTAACTGCACTTGGCACCTCGCCAACCAATGACTTGCAGCCTTTCCGACTTTTCCTTTTCTTTCCTGGCACCTAACAACAAACAATTTACAGTTTTCTACACAACATCATAATTCAATATTTATCCTCTGTTGGCTTGTTTAGCGTATAAATGGTTGCAGATAGGCACAGCCATGCTGCTTATCAGTTTGCAAACACTGATGACGAGCTTCTTACAAATGCCAACATCAATAACCTTGAATGACCTTGAACCCTAAAAATATTGATTTTAAGTGATTTTTTTTGGAGATTTTTGGCCGCAAAAGAGTGAACTGCAATGAAATGGATGGAGATAAACTATGATTACCTGCGAACAGAAACTGCTATAGGCTTTCACGCGTCTCGTGAGCATTAGCTCAAATTTCTTGTTCTGTTCAACGTGGGAGAGATCACAGCTGATAATGCAGTTTACCGATTGTCGATATCTCCATCCATTCCAAAGATATTTGTGCTCAAAGTCCACGCACGCATGCACAAACACTCTGGAAATGTAATGCCTCCGGCCAATACATTGGCGAAAGCACAAAAAAACCAACACAGCAGCATGTCACCACTTACCACTGTGAACTGTTGCTGAGATGATCCGCCACCATCTGAAACAGATTCAGTGTATTCAGTTAGTAATTGACCAACAAAATAACATCCAAATTACATTAACTGTAGCGAACAGATTCATTTGGTCGAATGTACTGTACGGTTAAAATTCATCAATTACAACCAAAAAACTTTATAATACCTCAACGTTTCAACCTCCATCGGAAGTCTTCATCAGGAGAATGCAATGATGAAGACTTCCAATGGAGGTTAAAACGTCAAAGCTTTTTGGTTGTAATTGATGAATTTTAACCGTACATTAATTAAAGCTTATCCTACACAAGTGAAATCTCCACCTTTAAATATTACATTCCACACTCTCTACATTCAAGCTCAACTACATAAAAATTTATCATCTCACAGACATTGTAGTCACAAATTGAAATACTCTTATGCAGTATGAAATGCAATACCATAAAACTTCTAATACAAGTTGGGTCTCATATACAGTGTTTCATAAAAATGGGATCCCCTTTTGTTTTGCTCATAATTCACCCAAATGATGATCAATTTACACACAATTTTTACCAGTTGTAGCTGAAGAAATACTAATTCAAAATAGTGCAACAAAATATGGCAGTTGATTAAATATTCTTCGCTAGTCGTGACGTAATGCTGACATCATAATGTGTCACGGGTACAAGCTTGATAATCTCAACTGGTGCTGTCTATCGCTACCCTGCTCAGACAGTGAAAAATTTGGTTCGCTGATGACAAATTTTTAAAGTTTTACAGTTGCAGCCACAAAAACGTGCAAAGCGATTGCATTTACGTGTCTGTGGAGATAGTTGGAATTTCACATGTTCGAGCAAGACAGTGCACTAGCACACCAAGCTAGCAAAATGGTGGCATTTTTTTGGATCGCAAGATGCTTGATTTCATGTCCCCATGCTGCTTAGTGCTGATGCGATAAACATTTTTCATTAGCGAACCAGATTAAGTTCACCATTGAAGCAGGGTAGCAACTAACAGCACTAGTTGAAACCATCAAGCTTGTACCAGTGACACATTACGATGTCAGCATTACGTCACGACTAACAAAGAATATTTAATCAACTGCCATATTTTGTTGCAATATTTTAAATTAGTATTTCTTTAGCTACAATGGGTAAAAATTTGGTGTAAATTGATCATCATTTGAGTGAATTATGAGAAAAACAAAAAGGGGTCCCTTTTTATGAAACACCATTAGTAGCTGGGTCTCGCCAGGGGTCTAAGTCAGATAGAAGCCGTGTCCCTAACATAAGCTGGGCCTCCAATATAAGCCAAACATCCAACTAGTAGTAGTAGATGTTGCTGCTGAAAGTGTAGTAGTTGTAGCAGTGCTACATAGTAGTTGTACATGCAGTAGGTGTAAACACACACTTCTTAAATACACACTTCTCTAAACTGTACTGTAATGATAGTAGTGTACACACTATATGCTGTGTCTCAAAATAACTGTGCCAAATTTATCTTTTGAATAACTTCGTGAAACATCGGCTGATTTTGATAATTTTTGTTAAACAAAATCAGGAAACAGAATGATGTAATCTAATAGAAACCACAGCTTCTATTAGAAGTTTTGTGGTAACAATCATCAGATGCCAAACCTTCAAGCAAAGTGGTGATCGTATTGTTGACATTATACTGACACAACCGAAGCACAGCAAGGATGGCATCCTCACTGAAGCTCTGTTCTCCAACGGCCTCCTTTACCGACTGCACCTACAAGCATCAGCTTCCATAATCATAATATAGCAGAATAGCACTAAACAATTGGTTCACAAAAGGTTTGGATTATCACAATAAAATAAGTAATTGGTGTTAAGCACTGATATTCTAATTTTACTCTTTGACAACTGTTGGTTTAGCACAGTTGCATGAATAAACCACGTTAATCATAATGCATCAGATTTGCACATTAGCCAGTAACATTTCATCTATCATTTTACTAGAGTCACAGTACTCAAAAATGTGACAGCAATGTATTACAATTATTAATATATGCAAAAATCACATTAAAGCAAGTATGATACCTTCTTATTCACTTCCATTTCATCAGACAATGTTCTAAATTTCATCCCCTCCTGCAAATTCCCACATTACTTCCAGATAAACAGAGTCAAACATACAACATGAACATGCTAAGACAGCGAGAGCTACAGGCTACCTAGACAAAGAACTTTGTCCTAAACATTAGCCTAGAGCTGTGGACGGCATAGAACTAGGCTACAGGCTACCATAAAATTTAGTTATTTCTAGAAAACACGAGTTGAAGAATGAAGTTGGTGAGGTCTAGGAATGGGACACATGGTTCCTACTACTCTACAGAATTCATTATTCCTGACTTTTCCTTGACTTTCCAGGACAAAATAAATCGTTTTCCCTGACTAATTTGTAGAGCTGGGAATAATCGATTCGAATCGATTCGCTCGGCAAATGGATTCGAATCGATTCAGCAGAGCAAACCGAACTCAAGCTAATTTCGATTCGACCAACAGAAAGTTGCAAATTTTTCACAGAAAAGATCATGGGTGCTCAACATTTAACATTTCCTCTAAAATTTCCTTAGAACGAAGGTTTTCAGCCCCAAATTTGGCATTTTTAAAGTAACGTTTTCCGACGAGAAGATCTGACAATTTTTCGACAGTTAAAAATTTACGCTTTGCAGCTGCCCCCATCACTATTTGCCCTCTTGCTAAGATGCCACAGCCAATGAACTGAATCGAACCAAATCGAAATTCTTTCAAATCAAATCGAATTGAATCAGATTTGTTATCAACCGAATCGCCCACCTTGAGCTACTAATATGCTCATGCGAAATACCAATACAATTATTCAATTGCTTGCAATCACACTAGAAACAAGGGCGGCAGAACAAATCTAAAAGTGGAGTTACACGTAATCTGCGAGTGAAAAGAGCAGAAAAAATTTTGAACTGTTGTACGCAGTCTGCATCCAACAGTTCGTAATTAATTTTCTGCATCTTTGGCAACTTTTGCACCCTGGTACTTTTAAATTCCAAGACTTTCCCTAATCATCTGTGTTTTGCCTGACTTTGTAATGTAAAATTCCCCGACTTTCCCTGATCCTCTGATTTTTCTGACCACCCCCTGTGCCTGGCAGATTTGCCCCCGGCTTGTTCGCCCCTTGGCTCGTTCGCCCTCTGGCTTGTTCGCCCCCTGGCTCTTTCATCCCCTTACCTTGGACGTTTCGCCCCCGTTGAATACCGGTAATTCAACATCGAGGTTTATACGTAATAATTGTCCTTAGGCCTAAACAGTTTATGCACGATGATGAGAATAAACGATTGTGTGAATGTTTAATGCTTTGTTCAATTCTGAAATAAAATCATTAGGCCTATACATTTATTTATCTTACATGCACACTACAAAGTTTTAGTAAGCTTTCTCTCCTTAGAATGTTTGCAATGATGTCTAATGCTCTCTATAGATCTAGGCGTTCGTCAAGCGGTTATTAGGCCTAAACCTAAGTATACCGGTAAAAATTCATTTCAAAGGAAGCTTGACATTGACATATAGAGCGCTGTGAATTCAAACACACTTAGCGTGATCGGAGTGGGTTCTGTGATGCGGCTTGCAGACATACCACCAACTGGTGACAGTGGTGAGGTAATGCAT
>Ga0209454_1002929_pt1 | contig 11937 bp, 8 predicted proteins | sample WorMetHERISLAND1_2_FD_187400 | JGI IMG/M metagenome (GOLD analysis project Ga0209454, IMG submission 187400) | Marine gutless worms symbiont microbial communities from Max Planck institute for Marine Microbiology, Germany - Olavius geniculatus... | ecosystem: Host-associated > Annelida >...
CACAAATCATGAAAGTCGGCGACATGATTTGTGTCGCCGACTTTCATGATTTGTGTCCGCGACTTTGTCGCAAAGTCGGCGTAATGGAATTTGGGCTTTACGCGTGCAGGGTTTCCATTCAACGCGCCGCAGTGAACGGAGGAAAGTACGTTAAAGACGCAAGTAAAGTACTTGATAAAGATAATTATGTAATATGTACTATAAAGTAGTTTGGTCTGAGGTGACGATTAAAAAGACCGGTGTCAGTGATGTAACGAGCGTGGGGCCATTACACTTTATCTGTAAAAATTATGGGACCCTTATCTGAAAAAATTGTAACCTGTCAAAACTAACTCTAACCTTTACCTTAACTCTAACCCTATCTGTAACCTTAACACTAACCCTAATTTTTAGAGATATGGGCTTTTTTTTACAGATTTAGGGCCTTACAGACGAGGGTAGGGCCCTAATCGGGAAGACTGTTCCAGGCGGCAGGTCGAACAAAGCAGAAGCCGTGCTTTCCAAACTCAGCTCTTACGCTCTCGACAAGGCAACTGCGTCGTCGGCAGGTGTGTGCTCCGTAGATCTGCTTTTAGAACATTTGATATGCAGACGGAAATCAAGCGTCTGTTGCATTTCGTAGCGTCTCGTCGCTGCAGAGTGTTCAAGTCTGCACTGCAAGCCTTTGATTGAATGCGAGACGACCCGGTGCAGCTGAATGCCGACGACGATGGCTTCGTGGGTGGTCTGATGGTAATTGTCGCACTTTGCAGCATGATGTAACGCATGTGGTCTGTTCGCGGCTCATTCACAATCTGCTAGACAGCGCAGAACGAGGCCTGGTGATGTGCGACTTCTGCAGTTCTTCAAACAGCCAAAGGTCGTCCAAGTTTATATGCACGACGTTCAGTCTAGTGCCTTTACTGGTGTTGTCAACGCGAGCTGGCCACAACCGACTCTTGATAGCGCTCATGTATTTAAGTAATATTTTATTCACGAAAAATGTTTTAAAAAGATTAAACAAATTTATACAAGTGCCACTTTTTATCGCACTGTGACATGAGAAAAGATAACTCGTAACAGCCACAGAGCAACTGTAACGCTGTCAAGTTAATCAGTCTGTTATGAGCATTTCGGTGTTAAAACAGACGGATGTATATGCCAGTAAATACAGTCATAATTCAACTCTGGTTTTCACGCGAAGCAACGCACTAAGCACAAGGAAATAAACGCTGTTTCCATCTTTTTTGTTGCTACGTCGTTTGCGTCTCTTGCGTTGACGTTGTGTCTGTTCTGCGTACATGTTTGCTTATTTTTTGTGCCTGCATTTGCGTGAAAAATGACATCACGTTAGAACGTACGTACACGGAAATCAGACATTAGATAGACACTAGTCTTGGTCTTGAATTTTGGATTACTGAGTTTCAATACTCTGCTGCATTACAGTCGTACTTTGAGCAAATGTCCTACCATGTTGGTGTCGCATACTCTCCATAGCTATGTTTTAACTGCGTTCTTAGTTTAGTTTTATGTTTGCTGATTGTTACTGCCCTGTCTGTGTTCTGTGGGTCTTGTGCTTAATTCAAATGATTGATTGATTGCATTGCTTGATCAGGCTGACCGGTGATCTGGTGAAGAGATGATGTCCGCTTGCGTGTTCCCCGGCAGTGGTGGGTTCTCACAGTGGATGACGACAGTTCGTCGTTGTCGTTGGACGTGGCCGCAGCTGTACGCACGTCATCACGAAGGCACTGCGGACGCCTGCCGTCCTTACACTCAGCGTCTTGAAACGGTGATGGGGCGCCGGAGACCGCTGCTGACCCCCCGGCGTAGTGTAACAACTCATAGTCCGCGCGGCAGTAGAGTTTCCCGACGTCCGCCAAAGCAAACTGCTGTCCACGACTGATACGTGTGCGACAGACACAGCAGCTGAAGCAGAACGAGTGAAAGACGTAGAGATGATCAACTCGCACGACCAGGTCGCTGCAGATGAACGGCTTGTCACACGCCGTACAACGCGCTGCCGAACGAAGTGAACTACACGATCTGCCTTCATCCTCGTTCACGCCCAGCGAGTATCCACCGCCACCGAACAATCTGTAAACATAGGCCTACAAATATACGTCACTGTCTCTGCAATAGCTTGATCCCAACATCAACATTACCTTCTACAGTGACTTGATATTTGCCCGTTCCTAAGTATTTTCAGTCCATAGTCATAATTATCGCAAAAAGTACGAAATTTTCCATTCGGTGCCCAGTAAATTTATGTCGTGTTTTTCTCGTCTTTAATTCTGTACGGTTATACTTATTGTTCCAAGAAATAGTTTTTGGAAGCCCAAGTCGCAAATTCGTTTAAACATTTTTTTATTATTAAAGGCGAAAACAACCGGAATTTTGTAGCAGAATGTCCATAGTAAAGTGTGTGGCGACTTTTATAACTTACTTGTAGTTACTATTTTTAAAAATCTTTTTTCCCCAAATTTCATACATTCTTTTCTCATTTATTGTATATTTTGTGTGCTTTTGTCTATTTCTGTTTGCTATGTATGCACCCTCGTGGTCTGATTAAAACAAATGAATGAATAAAAATACCAACGGAGAAAGTTTGGCCACAGCAGTTTTCGTACTGCAGACGGTTTCAGCCGCAGTTGCCATGACTACCGAGATCAGCAAGTCCAGACGCCATGGATGACTGTCGTTATCAGCCAGTCAGTCGGTGCTACTACGTCACTCTCAACTTTCATTCAAGTCTCAACTTTCTCGTCGTCGAATTTTCGGCGTCACGACGATTGACAGCGCCCAGCCTTGTCACTGTCTCGATCCAACCATTTTCTCACCTCCGTACCGTCTTTAGTGAGGCGCCAATGCCACAATGCCAGAAAATACCGCGATATGGAAACCAGAGTATAACGCGTTCGTGCAATTCTTAGAAAACGTTTTTTTTTCAAAATTAACAACGGTAACTTTGCGAGATACCTCGGCGCACTGGTAAGCTTATAGCGGGTTTTAAGTAAAACTGTCGGCAGTTTAGGCTAATTCCGTTTGGTATTTCTTAATTTAGTGCATCACTAACTCAGTCAAAGAAACAGACGCAGCTGAGTGCAATAGTTGCGACAGACGGGGGAAGGTAACACCACAAATGCCACCCGAACGCAGATCAGCAACGTGCTTCGGTTCCTATCAGGGGATAAAATGTTACTGCACATGCTAGCGCAATGCACTTTCTACGAGTACACGTCATCTAGCTACAGCACTCAGTTAACAGTCGTCGCCAGAAATAGCTGTCGAAATTGTTCATATATTGACTGACAAGAAACGAAGAAATAATATTAACTGCGTTTGAAAATTAGTTTCTGTTTTGGTTCTGTGCGACCAGGCGTCGATATTCAAGTGCATGTTAAAAGTTTTCATGGTATATATTCTCGCTAGAAAAAAAATATTTGTTTTTATTAATTGTGTGAAGATAACCTTGATGCCAGATAGTTTTTTTTATCAATAATTATGCCGACTAATTCAAAATTATGCCATTGCAATACAAATCATAGGTGCCACAGACAGACAGACAGACAAACAAACAGTAGCCTATAATATAGCCTACAATGCGTCGTGCGATGCGGTAACATGCACAGTTTACAGTGTGAGTCCAAAAATTTTTTTACCCTTCCACTGAAGTGTTCTAACATTTATTTGAAAAAACAACATTTTAAGCGATATTTTACGCGCATATTCTACGTTCAAATATACGCTAAACTACACAGTTTCATTCAAATAATCGTGACATTGACAAAGTTATGCCATGATATTAAACGCGATCAATAAATTTCAGCACATGTCAGAATGGTAAAGTTTTTTTTACTCACACCGTATGTAAATTTATCTGACACTGACATAAGTCGAACCAAATCAAAGTTTATTCTAGTAGTGCAGCCTTCTAGGCTTCTAGGAGGCTGAATTATAGGCCTAACCGTAGAAGCCGGTAGGCGACGTGGCTGGCGACGCTACAGGCTCTGCAGCGTAGCGCCGACGTTGTCTATGGGACACGCACAAGCCGTGCTGCGGACAGCCGGACACAGCAGACAGCCACAGAGACTGCCTATCAATAAGGGCCGCACTCGATTATAACTTCCAGCCTTGCAAGCCAATAAAATACAAGAAAACCTATAGCCGTCGCTCGGAAAAACGCGTCACAGCCTGTTTTGTTCCTGTTGTAGTACTGACCTTCGATGTCATCCAAGGTCAACTTCAAGGTCATCCCATCCAAGGTCAATGATTTTCACGTAATCTGAAAAGGTGTATACTACTTGCTATTACTGATTAATGGTAACCTTGGCCCTGTCTTTCACCGTTTCCGAGCTATGGTCAGTTTTCCGTTGAAAACGCACATTTTTCTTAACCTCCTCCATTTAACGCCGATTTTGAAAATGTTCCCCTTGCTGAAATTTTGCATGCCTAGGTTTAAGACACGGACGACAACGATGCCAAAGACGCCGTAGAGCATACAGTGCATCTGTGGCGCGTCAATACAGAACAGAAAATCATTCTGTAAAACACATTGTTCAGTACGACGTCAGATAAAATGCTACCGATACTGGTAAAGCCCAAATTCCATTACGCCGACTTTCACCGAAACTTCCCTGCGGGGAAAATCGTGGACACAAATCATGAACGTCGCGAACACAAACGGTGACAAATCATGAAGTTTCGTAAATTATTTTGTCCGGACTTTGTCGCAAAGTCGGCGTAATGGAATTTGGGCTTAGCTAATTATTCATAGGAAAAACTAAATTTTGTTCTCACCGCAAAGTGTACGACGAAAGCTGACCTGTGGTAGTCGGCGCGACAGTAGATGCGACCGGCCCGTACGAAGCAGGATCGATGAGAGTCGAGTGATTCCAGACACGCGACACAGTGAAGACAGCCACCGACATGCCACGACCGACCGACCGCACGCAGGTAGTAACGCTCCACTATAGACCGTCCGCATTGGCCGCAGCTTCCTGGAACAGCTTCCTGCTGATAATAATAATAATAATAAATTTAAAAAATAAAAATAGTAATAATAGAATATTTGTAGAGCGCCGTAGTGCCGTAGTTCCAGAGGCGCTAGCAGAGCAGGGCAGTTAGCTATATGCAAAATTAAATAAGTAAGTCTTAAGCCTAAATTAAAATACAAACAGAGTATCACAGTTAATGACAGAAGCAGGCAGAGAGTTCCAGATTGTTGGCGTAGCGCAGCTGAACGATCGTTTGCCGATGGCAGTCCGTCTGAAGGGCACATAGAGCAGTGGAACATCTGATGATCTCAGTGACCGAGTTCCACTGCGTGCCCGGATGTGTCGACTGATAATGATGATGCTGCACGATAATAAAGGCGTGTTCAGAGCAACGTAACCGAACTGAACTGAGCTGACACGGTTTAGTTTTTGACGAACTGACCAATGGACAAGTAGGGCAAGTCACGTAAACCACCGACGCCGTTTTACGGTGTCTACTGTAATACGTTACTGTTTGCCCATTGATCAGTTCGTCAAAAACTAAACCGTGTCAGTTCAGTTCAGTTACGTCGCTCTGTGCACGCATTAACATTTCTATTTTATACGTCATAAGATCGTGTGTAGAGTGTTATAAGTTTGCTACTATGCCACTGCCTTGTTATGTTACTACGGTCCTATTAGACCGCATTACCGATCATGCTCGTCCGTCTGTCTGTCTGTGCCGCACAGGCGTCTAACTGCAAAACAAAAAACGTAGAAATTCCTGTAATTCGCGTGGAGAATCCGTGGGGCGGGAGTAAGCTAACCGATGTGCCAATTTCACCTCAAGAAGTCATAAGTTAAAAGCAAGCGGACAGCCGCATAATATTTCGGCACTGGGCAGACAAACCCATTTTATGCAGTTTATTGTTATGCAATAGGCTGCGAATTACAATGGCAACTATTATTGACCTATGACGATTAGTTACTTCACTAACTGTCTACTAAATGAATAGTTTGCTATCTAAAGTGTTATCTATCTAGCTTATTTACAGTTGACCTATCACGTGACTCACCAATGGCGACGCAGAGGGCTCTGCGCCGCAGTCTTTGACGTCACCGAAGCTGTCAGTTGATGACGTCATTTCCGGGTAAGTCCAGCTACGACAACCTCATACAGTGCGATCGACGTTGAAAACAGCAAGCAAAAAATCGGCCATCGAACAATAAAGTGCTTGACTACGATGCAGCAAGTTGATACATAATCATCGAATCATTTTGATTATCATCATCTTCATCGTTGTGAGGACATCGGTTAGAAGCAGCAGCAGCAACCGATTGTTCTTGTTCTAAAATGATTGATCGTTTTACTCTACGTGCGACGTTATAAATATCGCAGAAATACCGGACAAACTGCTGTAATTTGTCACGTCCACCACTCTGAACTGGAAGTTAACCCCTGCAGTGCAGGCAGACTAGGAACCAGCGAAGTGTCCGACTGTAAGTGACGTCACAAGACTGTGGCGCCACCTGGAGTCGATGACGAGCAACAGCAGCAACAGTAACTTACAGTAGTAGTTTAGGACTTAAAGTCATTGTGTCGTCGATGACTTAACGGAACGGAACCGCATCACATCAGCAGGCGGGCGGCAGTCTCAGAACACACGTCAATCACGCCTCTATCACCTTCCTCATTGGCCACCGTCCGCAGCATTCTCTCTCTTTCTCTTTTCCTCTCTCTCTGTCGGCATTCTACAGTCCGTGAAAACGTTCTGTCTGCAGACCGTTCACACCTGAGCACACTTATCGCCGCTATTCAGTCAGCAGCGCCACTCCAGCTGACAGCCATTCCATGCTCTAAAGTATGACTAGCACCAGCAGATCGTCTGCTACGGTCTAAACTCTAAAAGTCGTCGACCTTGTTAATGTACATTTCCAGCATAAACTGACAGCGATCATCTGACGCAGAAAAACCGCACAGTTACATTTTTGACGTCCCAGAACACGCTGACTATTTATTTGGCAGCCGTACAAATAGCCTACAAACTATTTGTACGGTTGCCGGACAAATAGTCCGTGTCATTTTAAAACGGTCTTCTAAAGCCGTCGATGTCGATGGCAGTTGTTAAAGGTCACGTGCAATTTTCTACTGATTCACGATAACTGCGACTTGTATCACACCATTTCGCGGAAATGTTTTTAAAAACCGTTTTTATGACGCTGTAAATTATGCTACAGTGTAGACTATAGCGGACGCCTCGATCTGAGCTACACAGAATTATAAATTTACTGTTGACTTAGAATTAAACGCCAATGATATTCTACCGTTTTGGCTTATCTACTACTACTACTACTACTACTACTATGTAGCTAAGTTTGCCTATGTTTTTGCACATCATGCACATGGTGAATAAAGATGTATAGGCCTACGCATTGGCAGTTTCATTCTGCTAAATACAGTTGACTGCTGACACAATACTAGTACATAACTGATTCTCAACGAGCAGCAGCTATGACTCTTTTAGAGCTGACAGATTGGCGGCGCTGTTGGTGAAATCGCCGAGAATATTCGTGACAATAGAACTGCAGCAACTAGTTCAAGTGGCACCGGTGCAACGGGCATTCGACCACCCGCGTCGTTCAAAGACCGCACATCCCCAGCATGTTCATCATCATCATGCAGTATCAGTTGACTTCACAGAACACTCCGCAGGGCGTCAAGTGCTGCTCGCTGACTCGCGGTTACTATATCCGTGTTTTTGTCAACTTTGTGGACAGCTGATTACAACTTTTTCAGCGCCCTTGATATCAACAAGTTAAACTCTATTAAAGGTAAAGGTGGTCTATAGCTGCTTTTGATAGAAAACTCAACACAGAACTACGGAGCGTCACCTGCCATATGGGATCACGCAGTGTTAGCTGCCACCCGACACAGGTACAACGTGCTCCGCCTTAATCCCAGCCAGACAGGTAGATTTACTTACCCCGGAGGGATGAAAGGCTGAGTTGACCTTGGTGGTGATTATATACCTATCGACAGTCACCCACTTGAGTAGTAAGCCTAAGCACTTGATGGTGACCTGACCGGAAGTCGAACTCAAGACCTTTCTCTCGATCGTAAACCCGACACCCTACGGTTAGGCCTACGTCATCAAACTGAGCTACATTTTCCGGTTAACAATTTTTGCTTGTTTGCTATAACTTAGGCCTACTCTGAAAATTTGTCGGGCTGCGCGACAACAAAACTTGTATAACCGTCTGTTCCGTCTTAAAGAAGAAAGAACGTTAAAAATTCCTGCAGTCCAGTCCACGAAGTATACTTCTGAGGACCAACACGAGACATGTGTCACGCATTAGCAATGACATCTCGATCGCATGGCTGACTGCACCTAGCTGGTGATGATGAGAGTTCAGAACTTCCGACAGTGCTCGAATGGGGGGACGCGTTTCCAACGGAAACGGCGCTCCCCCACTTCTGGGAAACCTGAAAGGGGAACTCTGATGTAGGCTTACATGTCACCGCGCCAGCAGCGCCCTCTAACACTGTGATTTCAACCTTTCTGTCACCATTCTTTTGTTATCATTTTCGTTTTAAAATGTTACCAGACGACAGATTTTATAGCTGAAATACACCAAATTTAATCTCGACTGGGACTCCGTTCCAGATCTCCAGAATCCTTTGTCGGCTGGGTAGGGAAACTCCCCTCCCAGACCTCTCTGCCTTCAACACCTTCGGCGTATCGATTTCGGAGCCTACCTCGCCTCGCTCGCTTGTCAGAGTTCTTCCACTTCTTTTTTCCACAATTTAAGCACATGAGTTCAGTAAAGTCAAATCGAAACATCACTTCCTTCGATTCGTTATCGATTTACGCGTACAGCTATCAGGAGCAAATCCACGAGTTGTACAGCAAACTGTGTTGTAAACAGTAAGCCTTCAACAAGCCCACAACATACACAGCAGTAAGCCTAGTGAAGTTTAAGCTTTGTCGGCGAGCAGACTTTGTTGTCGTTGGTCGCACGGTGCCGAGCGATTGGCTCTTAGAAGATACTGAACGGAACGGAACTGCTGCAGACGTTTCCAGTCATCAGGTCAGGCGGCGGCGTCAAACCAAATATTGTTGTTTTACGAGCGAACGGACGGACGGGGCACGTGTTTGTCTGCAGGTGGTCAGGCCGTGTGTAAGCCTACAGGTGCGCTATCTGCTGCCGTGAGGTCTGTTGTAAAGAAAGCGTGTCAGTTCAGTTCAGTTACGTCGCTCTGCATGCGTCCTTAGTAGCGGCGTCGATCTGCTTGTCATCAGCGACATTGGCACGCGACGCTTTAGCCACTGAACTTCACTCCAGTCAGTCTAACTCTCTGCAGCATCAACTGCTGCTGCTGACTTCTTCTATGCGCCGCCACAAACGCACAGAATGTGAGAACTTTGTCGTACAGTTGCTCTCACGTAATATTGAACGTGCAATCAGTTTGTAGGTCTACTAGATCCCGCACTGCTGGAGTACGCAAATTAACGGTTTGATGTTTATTTTCTTCACACAAACCGCAACTCGTACATTCGGGAAAACCCGAAATGTCTGAAAAAGGAATTTCTGATTATCAACGCAGTCGCAGTCGTCAACTGATCAAAATATCCACTGCAGTGCTGAAGTATGTGACGTTCCGATCAGTCGACCACACATCTATGCAGATTAATTAGGCCTAACAGTGTTCGCGCGATCACGAGATCGCGTTGCGCAATCTTGTTAGAGCTGGGGTTAACTTTACAAGCTAACTTATACCCCGTTTACACGATCAAGCAAACATCGAGCAGACATCGAGCAAACGTCGAGCAAACGTCGAGCAAACATCGAGCCAGCTCGTCGAGCCAGCTTCAACACAACAACAACAACAACAATATTTATTTGGAAAAAGCAACCAGGCTGACAGAAAGGGCACAGGCCCATCAAAGTTGGCCACCCAAAAGTCAAATAAGGAAAATCGTGTATAAACGGGATATTAGCCTAACCCTATAATCGTGGACCAGTTTGTCGCGTAACGCATGATCGTTGCCCGGACAGGCACACGGTTTCATCAAGTGTTCGAATTGTAAAAAAATTAGCTGAAGGGGGTTGAATTTTTCGACTGTTGGAGTCCGACCAAAATTGTGACGTAAATCGTATGTATATAGTATACGTCTGACCCCACTAGTACACAATTTGACAGTGTGTTAGGGGAGGGGTTAAGAAAACAGTTGGGGAGAAAAGGGTTAAACTTTCCAACCCCCCCCCCGCAATTCAAACACTCATAATCGTAAATGTTGCGCAACAGTAGGCACCGCCGTCTAAGCGTGGGAAGATGGCGGTCGCTGCGACGTTGACGCGTACGTGCGCGTAGTCGACGACGCTACTGTTGTGCAACAAATGTGCAACAATAGGCACCCTCTTTAAGCCACTTGGTTTATGACAACCAAGAAGCAACATGCACGTGTTTGACGTCTAACGTCACAAAACAAACAACTATAAAACAACTGTCATTCTGTCAACAAATCAAACCTCAGTCCTCAGCAGAGTATTAAAACACAACAGGAATCAACAGCGAATACTCTACAGCAACAGAAACGTGTGCTTAACGTTCGTAGTTTCTTCGGCAGCGAAAGCCAATCAAAAGCACGCAGTGAACTTTGAAGGACTCCAGACGTCGACGGTTCGCTGACGGTTGACATTCGGTTGCGGCAGCAGATGACGAAAAATCGGCAGATCGTCGGCCAGTCTGACTTTCGACGATGATCTGAACCTCTGACGATTCCAGCGGTCACTGGCGGACAAGTCAGCATGCTGGATGCTGGCCGTGTCGCGCTGTCACACATATACACAAGAAAGTTCAGCTGTCGCTATAGGAAAGACGCGCTAGAGCATATACAGTTCTTGCTGCAGTACTGTACTGACATTCAAGGTTATCCAAGGTCGGTGATTTTCATCTCATTTGGAATGACTTATGCCACTTTCTATTAGTGATTGTAGTAACATTGGCCCCGTCTCTCACCGTTTTTGATATATGGCCAATTTTCCATGAAAAATGCATATTTTTTCTATCCTTTCCATTCAACCCAAAATTTCAAAATGTTCTTCACGCATTAAATTGCTGAAATTTTGCACGCCTAAATTTAAAACACAAAGCCAATTAATCGTGTAAAAATTTTCCCATACGACTTACCGTTCAGCCACAATACATACGTTACGGACAGACGACGGACTGACAGACAGACGACACATCGTGCTAGTTGTAGCGCGTCAGCAACGTAAGTCACAGAGTAAGCTCAAGTTTTGCTAATAAGCCTACTTCAGTGCAAGACTGGTCTTAGACTGAAGTCGGACATACTTGGCTTGGAATTTCCAACGTTTGATCTTAAATTTTAGTCTTTAACTAGGTCGTAACAAAAGTTGATTTCATCCACTATCAGACTGGTCAGCGTCGTCTTGCGTTAGAAAGTTGCATGGGGAGCGGAAGTGCAAATTTTTGGCAGCAAAATTAGTATTATGGTATACTTGTACCCAAATCCTAAAATTTGGCTGGGACTGCGGGGGCAAAAACGTCTAATTTTGAACCAATTTAAAGAATTTGTTTGCAAATATATTCACAAAAAAACAAGACAATGACAACTGGAAAATGGCGCTGCAAACCACAAGCACTCTAGTTTTGGGTGCAGAAAGTTTGTGTACTTTGGTTTGCTGGCAAAAGTTACTGACCTCAGTTTTGACACGCCCTATAGGCCTACTACTTATCGTATTTTAGAGCAAACAACCTCCAAATTTTCTGACAAGGAAAAAAGTTTCTGACAGACAAAAATCTAAAAGAAGGACAACTGTCCCTTTACCCATGTTACGGCGCTGCTGGTACATTTATTAGTTTAAAGCTTAAAGGCGCGAACAGAGCGACGTAACTGAATCGTAGGCCTACTGAACTGGACTAACATGGTTTAGTTTTGGAGGACCTGACCAACGG
>Ga0209454_1002930_pt1 | contig 11934 bp, 6 predicted proteins | sample WorMetHERISLAND1_2_FD_187400 | JGI IMG/M metagenome (GOLD analysis project Ga0209454, IMG submission 187400) | Marine gutless worms symbiont microbial communities from Max Planck institute for Marine Microbiology, Germany - Olavius geniculatus... | ecosystem: Host-associated > Annelida >...
GGATAAAGGGGAGGGGGAGGAGACGGAGGCTGACTGGCTGGACGTGTGAGTCATCGGTGGCCGGGGTCCACATGTACATAGGGCCCGCCAGCCCGCCGGCTGGCTGTAGCGGAGGCCTGGGCATGCGTGCGTCAGTCAGACACTAAGACTGAGACTCAGTCTCGGTTCAGCTGCCGTGTCTCTCGGTCGTCAGACGTCGAATCTCATTCATCCGATTTCTAGCCGCCGAGATCCAGCGAGCTGCTGCGTCACCTCAGTTCGATTACACGTGAGTTCGACATTCACCGCTCTACAACGTCTCTCCACATTTTACGTATATACTGTATTATTCTAGATTTTATTACAACGTTTTTATATTGTCCGGGCGTAGTTACTACCGTAGGAGGCGCTATGTTTTATGTGCTCACTGTTTTGCGGTTTTATTGCAACAATACAATCAATAATTTCGTGATGTTTAATTGAGAAAACGCTTCAGTAAATTAGCGGTTGTATTACTTTTTGTTGGTAAGATTTTAAACTACAGAAAGCCGACTGCGTTGATGGAAAGCGCTGCTGTAGAAGACAGAACAAGTTGATGGCGTTCGTGAACAGATGTCTGCAGTTGTGGTTGTCTTCTGTGCAGATAATATTCGCTGAACGCTAAAGACGAAATAAAGATGACTGGTCGCGTGGCGATTGTGACTGGCGCGGAATCTGGTGTCGGCTTTGAAGTTGCCAAGTCGCTGTGCGAGGCCGGAAATGACGTCATACTGGCGTGCAAGGACGAAACGCAGACGAAGGTCGCCATTGACAAAATCAAAGAACAAGCACCCAACGCTCTGGCAGCTTTCATGCAGGTTGGTCGTTGATGCAGAATGAGTATGCGTCATTAATGATTCTTCGCAACGTCAACTGTTTTCTTTGCATAGTATTCTGAAATGATTTTGTTTAAACGTACATTTAAGCCACTAGAAATCTGAAGTTGAACGAGATCATTAATTCTTTCACGAGTTTGCGCACTACGTACAAATCGGCTGTCGATTTGTCGAGTTGGCTTTTGGTGATGAAAACTAGGTATCAACTGTTATTAGTGTCAGAAAATGGGACTCATGTTCACGTGATAGGCAGTAAATAAGTCCAGTCTGATTCCTTTGTGCAGTGACCCGTGAAAGTGTGATTCTCCTACAGGTGCTCGGCTTTCATTGTGTGCGGCGATAGCTACAGGTATAACCGTGAACGATGACGTAAGCGACTGCGCTCAGGTGAGAACAAAGGACAGCCAGGTAGACCGCGGTCCGCCCAGTGTGCGAGTTTGAGGCTGCAATGCAGTAAACATACGCTTCGCAGCAGCTGCTGCAGGACAGCTGCATGACTACTACCTCCAGTATATACTAACAAAGATTGTAAGCTGCTGCGCTATATCTGATTTTAGTCACTATTAAAAAGTTTAACTGGCCCAATAAGCCGGATCCTCAGTGAGGCGTCAGGAAAATTTTTGAACCTCGCTATACAAGCCGAACGATATTCAGTTAAAACCCGCATAAATACATTTAAATATCCATATCCCGAATGTCACTTGTCTTTACTGGAATTGCAAAATGTACTTCCGTCTTCTGTCTTTACACGACCAACTGTTCACCGACTCGTGACAATAAGCACACGTGACTGTGCAAGGAGAGATGATTGGTTATTGTCTGCGCAATATCAACAGAGCGCCGGGCATGTGTTCTGCCGTCATGAATGGCAATGGCGTGCGCCTGCATCATGTTAGGTCAAAGAGCTCTCTGGTCATTACCGGATGATGGACGATCCTATCTATCTCTCCCCACACTATCCGTGCTTCCGTCCTCAACAGCTGTCCCTACGGACCGCGTGTCATGTCCTGCCTGCGAAGATGACCAGATGCTAGATTAGCGGATTAGTCTATGGGATTAGTCGATAACCCGCAGCGTTTGCTTGCAGCATTCAAGCACCGCGTTCCCACCAGCAGCGTTTAGACACCCTCGCTGTAGCACGGCAGTTTTGAAATGCTGAGAGCGGCTACCGTCACCGAGTGACCTATAGGATGGTAGGGTGTGCGTGTGTTGGACAGCGGCGCTGTACTGTGGACTGGGCACTTAACTGATTGATGCGGCTTGGCGTAACGTCCGTCGGCCCCAGTCTTAACCACCGACCCACCCGCCTGCCAGTAGTGATAAACAGCTGGGACGATTGACATGACGTGCTTGTTTGCATTTTAGAGGTCTTGTTTGTACAGTTCTTCCGTCTGACAACCTGTTATTGACAGATAAACAGTCACAGAACACCCCTCACCCCTGTCTTACGTATATGTCTTTCTGTGTGGATTGTTAGCAAAGTTCAGACTCGGTCTTTGAAGTCTCACGACTGGGCATTTCCTGTATTCCTGCTTCGAATCGCTTGTGCAGATGTGTTTGTTTACATACTGGCTTTAAGACATGGCTTTTAAGCAATTTTATGCTACTGGTCACCATTCTTCTGGCCCAATTTTTGGGCTTGTTGCTGTCCGAATTTTTAGTGACGTAGCCAATACGGGAGAGAGCAGTCGTCTCTTCCAGTTCTGTCTGTGGAAAATACTACTACTGGAGATAGGCAAAATGGGTTATTGCCTTTCTTATTACAGTCACTCAGCCATGTTTATCCGCAAACCGATCGCTTATGCAGTTTGCAGTCTACAGACTGGAGTTGCACAGCCAAACTTTTTAACCCTCACCCATAATATAACGTTATGTAGCGAAAACCACCCCTAGGCGTTATGAAATACAGGGTGGCCCAAAAAATAGCAAGCTATTGCACTTTGTCCATATCTTCACTAAATCAACTAATTTTTAAAGTTTTTTACGCGCGAGAGCTAGCATAGCTAGCTACGGCGCGTATTAGATATGGTAATTCTGTCTTGTCTGTCCGTCCGTCTGTTCGTCTGTCCGTCGCGACCCGGTACCGTTTCAAGACCAGGCGAGATAAAGACTTCAGGTTTTTACCGCGTAATAGGCTAGAGTCTCTAGTATTTCGTGACGAAATTTCATGGTGCTGGGTAAAGTGGGTCCCCCCGAACGAAGGGGCAAAAAGGGGCACCCCTCCTCCTTAAAAGGCGTTATTCTGCCGCTATTGGCTCCTCCGACGTGAAAATGGTTGCAGATAGGCACAGACAATGACAGACATGCTGCTGATCATAAAAAGCACTGGCGACGAGCTTTTTAGAAAAGTCAACATCGATGATCTTGAATGACTATGAACCCCCAAAATAGGGGGTTTTAGTGATTTTTTTTTGCGAATTTGGGCTGCGACACGCATTTCAAGGGTGAATTGCGCCGAAATGGCTGGAGATAAGACCAAGACAACCTGTGTATGAAATTTTCAGCATGGAATGTGATTATCGGTCCAAGTCCGGACATTCTATATTCAAGGAGACCTGAGCACGCGGGTGTCAAAGAGGGTTACCCTCTAAAAGTGGTTATTTATCCGCTGTTGGCTTGTCTAGCGTGTAAACGGTTGCAGATAGGCGCAGACATGCTGCTTATCATAACAAGCACTGATGACGAGCTTCTTAGAAATGTCAACATCGATGACCTTGAATGATCTTGAACCCTAAAATATTGATTTTGTGATTTTTTTGGCGATTTTTGGCTGCAAAAGAGTGAATTGCAACGAAATGCATGAAGATGTACTATGATTACTTGCGAACAGGAACTGCCATAAACTCTCGCGCGTCTCATGAGCATTAGCTTAGATTTTTTGTTTACTAATGGATTCTGTAAGAAATGTGGTACTTAGTGGCACATCACACCTTTTATGTTGCTACACTACCTTGTAAAACATAAATATCCAACAACCAACAATGTCTACAGATGGGCAGAAGGTCTAATGGTACATTTAAAAAAAAGTATTTAACTGAAATGTTAAGTATTAATTATAGTAAGTGTCACGAACAATGAATGACATATTGAACGTCTTTTCAAATAAGTTGAACGATCTTACTGGTAAAAAAATTGTGAAAATTGGTCGACATTTAGCGAACATATGGATAAAGTGCAATAGCTTATTATTTTTTGGGCCACCCTGTATGCGCACGGTCTCCAATGGTTTGGATGTTACCGAACTGAAATACATTTGCTGATGAGAACTAAACACTGTCGTGGTGTTATCGCTGGATGTGCGCAGTTGGACTTGCTGAGTATGGAGTCAATTCGCAAGTTCGCTGACGAGTTTCACGCGACCGGCAAGAAGCTGGATCTGCTGTTCAACTGTCACGGCTTCAAGCCTGCGGGCTCGTCAACGCAGCTCTGTCTGAGCACCGACAACTTTGAACTCACGATGGCGGCCAATCATCTAGGTCTGTCTTTGACATTTCCTCAGTAGTTGACAGACACGGTGGGCGTCCGATCCTCAGGCACTCTTCTAAACATAAAAAAGGCCCAACTCCGGAAAATGGGCTCATTGAACTAAAAACGGATGTATCAGTGTTATGCATTGGCGGATTTAACCAAACGTTTGGGAACTGATGAGCTGATTAGTTTTGGGGTCAAAAGGTCAAGGCCCAGCGGGTGCAGCTCGTCACCCTGAATATTCTATAGTTAACCACTAATTTATTGCAAATTTGTTCATTTGCATCAGTAAAAGGACTCTAGAAATCGTTCAGCATTTGATGCAGTTATATAAGGAAATCTGTTAATAACTTTTTGGACGACGCTGAAAGCGCAAGTTCGTGCTAGAAATTATATAGTCATCGGCACACGTATCAACCTTTGTGCTAATCTTTTAGCACAGAAGTATATTTCCCCTTTTGGAGAGCAGGAAAGTTGGTATAATTTAGAGACAAATTTTTATCCGCTTCCTCTTCGCCTGCCTTTAAATGCGTTTTCTCTCCCCAGAGCCTCTAGCTGTACTTGAGAAAAAGGCCCCAAAAACACGGGAAAAGGGAGGTAAAGGAAAGAAAGAGGAGGGGAAAAGAGGAAGGGAAGTATGTGGAACTTGCTGTAAAGAGGGATAGACGTCCTTGGTCATTAATGACCATTAGTGTTGAAGTGTAAGAGAATATGAACTGTGCGTTGTACAGGACACTTCCTACTGACGAACTTGCTGACGACGGATCTGAAGAACCGAGCGGCTGACGGAGGTGACGCCAGGGTGGTCGTTCTGACGTCATCCTTACATGACGTCAGCGCCAACAAGCCGTGCCGAAGTGCGTCAACTTCTTTCTGTTCTTCTGTTTCTATCTTTTTTTCTCTGTCTCTGTGGGTGTACGTGTGTAAATGTGGTGCACTTTAGGTCAGCACACCCTCCTACCTTCAGTTAGATGGGAAATGAGTAGTAGCTTACGGGCTGCGAAGTGGAAGGGGTAGTGTGGCTGACTGCCAATGATTGGGGAGGTGGTATGTCTACTGGCTGCAAACCGCGGGTCCAACTGTTCGCTGACGCGGGCAATGGATGGCCGCACAGTGCGCTGCGATATCATTAGCCAAGGAGGCCTTTAATTCTAGCTATTATCGAGTAGTCCCTGCATTAGGCTAGCTCATGCCAATCAGCTGGAACTTCCGAGTTTGTAAAGCGTTTCTGGCCAAGAGTTCGTCTCATGTAAGAAGAGCTGCGGCAAATGCCGAACTTTACCTTTACCTTTTACCAGCTGTAAACTCTAGGAACCTAGTGTCCCATTCATATTACTGCAGTATATTCTCCTGCTGCTAAACGGTTCACTTCGTGATGTCTTTTTAAACTGTTATCATTATGATCAGCATTTCTATAGGTGGCTGCATTTAGTGTTCATAGAAAACTAAAGTTAAATATCTGCACAAGTTACAATAGGGATCATGTCTTTTCACGTTAGTAAACTATAAAATATGTTGGCTCAGTGCCCACATATTGTGCGACCGTTCCTTTTAACAGAAAACCAGGATACTGATTACTGCCGCTCTGTGCACCGTTCACACGAATTTTAGTTTTCCCGCGCTTCCTCATTTGTCTTATGAGCCCGTACATGATAAGACTCGAGAATGGGCGACAAGACGCGTATTGCAGTCTATTACGATGGGCGCCAATAGAACAATCTTGGGGCTTGGTTGTTGCTAGGGGGAGCTGACCGTTCTGCCTGCACCCGAAAGCATAGCGTAACCTAGCTAAGAAACCGAGTGTGATTATCTCAGTATATCAGTTTATCTCTGTCTATGCGGTTATCACTGTAGATCTGCAGCCACTGAATCTGGATAACATTTTCCTGTTCAACGACAAGATGTACAATGCCGCCCAGGCGTACAAGAACTCGCGCGCCGCTAACCTGCTGTTCGCCTACGAACTGACAAGACGTGTCCAGGATTCAGGAGTCAAAGTCTACGCCATCTCTCCAGGTCTGCCTAGGCCTATTTCACAGTGATCGTCTATGTATTTCGGATTTCCCACTTGTCCGTTTTGTCTGGGTTAAATATATCACCTGCAGATCCCACACAAATGAGCATATGACGGTACACTTGCCCGAAAGTTGACGCATGAAGTATAACACTATTTTTTACTGAAATGGCGACTCGCAAACATCGCTCTGGATCTACATCCATTAAGATACTGTTGCTGTTTAAGTCTTAGCACATATATACTTACGAGAAATATTAGATATGCATTTATAAACCTAGATTATAAATATTTTGCCCACAGGAACAGTTTTCTTAGTCTTTACGTAAATCTAAATAGTTCTGAATAGGCCTAATTTGAATGGTTCTCCTTATTTTGCACGTACTTAACAACGTAAGCTAAGTCGGTTATGTTACACAAGTTTGTAGTAGTTTGTAGTACAAAAGTTTGTAACTGCTGTTGTAATCATTCCACTACTAGAATTCGCACCTCGGAAGCTCAGACTGTATCATAAAACTTATTGCTTCGAGGCAGAGGCCAAAGCAAGTTAAAATCACAGTCAAAACAACCAGTCTTAGAATATCAAAACAAACTGAAGAGAAGGAGTTTTTATTTCGTGAAGTAACGTGATGCAATATATAAGAAATTTAATTTGCATTTCAAACCGCTACGTTTCTTCTTGCACTTGTGCGGAACCAGAGAGTAAATTGTTGAAAGAAATGAACACTGACGAATCAGAAATGTGAAATACAGTCCAGAAATCTGCAAAGGCTCTGTTACTATTTTCACCTGTGTGTACTGAATATATGAGTATATTTAGCACTGTTTGTGTTTTGACTACTATAGTTACCGAATACTGAATGGGTTGTATAGGCGTGGAGCCGACGACCGAGGCGACATCAAGCAGCAACGGAGTGCATCGTTTGTTTTCACGCATATTTGCACGCTGTGTTACGACACCAGTGTCGCTGCAACAAGCCGCCGGCTCTATCTGTTCACTGTGCACTGACGACAAGTACAAAGGTACAAGCTGCTTCCATTTGAGGAACCGGTAGTCTTCCAACGGCAACCACTTTGTTTGTTTAACTTCTTTTCTAATCTGTAATCAGTAAGTTATTAAGATTTTTTCGTTGCGATTCGGCAGAAAATTTGCAGCGTCGTTTAAAATTCCACCACACCCTAAATCCGTCGATGCATAATGTTGGGTGTGTGTTGTGTGCGTTGAGCCAGTTTTTACGCGCAACAGCAGCTACTGCTGTAGCGCATCTTAACCATCGCAATTCTGTCCGTCTGTCCGTCACACGGGTGGGTCAGTCAAAAACGGTGCTTGCTAGGATCACCAAATCTTCACCGTCGGCTGTCTGAAAGACTCTAGTTTCAGGATCAGTAAAGCTTTTCCATAAATTCGAAAGAGGTCACTCCGAACGATCGCGCTAAATGAGAGGGGGTGGGAAAAATTTGCGATTTCCAGCCGATACGGCGTTGGCAGAGCGAGACAGGTCGCGCCCTCTGGCGAGTACAAGTAAAACACTGCCGGTCGTCTGGCGCCTCTGGCAACTGTAAAAGAAACATCGTTGCTAGGATGGGTGAACTTAAATTTTGTTTTACTGGGCTTTCAAACATGCACCGCTGTTGCGCGTTCCCCTTTGCATTAGCTGGGCTTTTTCTTGTTCTAAAATATGGACAAACGGAGATCTTGTACGGTAGGCAGTAACTGTGGTGACACTAGAGTAGGTTTATCGATATTCAATATAAGATTGGTCTGCCAATTTGGTAAAATTAACGAAGATTCAGTTATTGCTAAACATAAGCATGTGACATTCCGTAGCTTTGGGACTGGTTTCTGTGAAAAGCAAATACATGCTTTCCATTAAAAAACTTACTTTACTATGAATACAAGTTAGGCCTATGGTTGTGTTGCGGATGCTGCAGATCTGAGTGGAAAATACATCGCAGACGGCGAAGAGGCGCAATCGTCGGAGGAAACGCGCAGCGAGGAGACTCAGGCGAAGCTGTGGGAACTGAGCGCTCGGCTCGTGAGACTGGACGGCTACGAACCACTGGAACTGACGCCGCCCGCCCCCGAAGAACCACCAGCGACGAAGGAGAAGACGAAGAAAGAGAAGAAGGCAAAGAAAGAGAAGGTCGATGGGAAGGCTGACGGTAAGCCGGACCACGAGAACGACGCGGTGGTGGAGAACGGACATGCTACTGAAAATGGAGAGATGGAGAAATGTGAAGAGGCAGAGGAAAAACCAGACTCGGAGGATAAGAAAGACGGTGAGAAAATCGAAGACGTGGCGGCACAGAATGGTGAGTTGCCGACTGCAGACAACAAACAGGAAACATCGTGTAGTAACGGCGAGTGCAAGACGACAGCTGATGCTGAGCAGACGCCTGCAGCTGAAGCCAACGTGCAGCAGGAAGTGGCAGTAAATGGCGGCGGTGACTGCAACGAGTAGGATAAACTGACGAACGGACTATTAATTTTACGAATTGTACCAAGGAGTTTCAGTGACATTGACAAAAGTATTCTCAGTTGTATGACAATGTAATATTTTTTCCATATTTCTGTCTTGCGTAATGTGTGCTTAGGGATTCAGACGATGCTTTATGATGCACGGTAGTTAGTAATTATAATTATGTAATTGTGTAATACGTAATATTCCCAGATACTTTGTACTGTATCAATTGATATTATTTCTAAGATTATGACTGTTTGCTAGCTATTGCTGCAAAGTGCTCAGTTTTTAAAGCAGTTATGTCCGTGCTTCGTTCGTGGTTTATATTTTCATCTACTGGTTTATCGGAGATTCTTATGTTTTTTATTTGTACGTTTTTATATCATTTTCGTGTCACCATTTATGCTTTGTAGAATTGTATTGTTGAACTGTACGACGGAACTGAAAAATGTTATATCTTCAACAGCTATATTGCACTGTCCAATTTTGTACGTAAACGTCTGTCTCGGTTTTAATGCTACGTTGTTCATGTGTGCAATATTAGTGAGTGAATTAAATTAAAATGGAATACTGTCAATCAATTATCTCTGATGCTTTTTGGCTAGTTGAGCCAACTTTTATCAAATGTCACTTGCCATAAAACTACTACACTGTCTCAAAAAGTCGTTTACGTTTAGTTTCTTCTTGATGTTGCATGCCAAAAATTAAAAATCTGCCAGTTTTTACGGAGCTATTCAAAGAAGTGGCTCCTGTTTTGTAACAGTGTAATAAATAACTGTAAGGGTACATTTGACAAATACCCCCGGCGTTTATTGAAGACCAGGTATTCGTTAGAAGTTTTATGGTGCGGAGGAAATCCAGTTTGTGTGTAAGATTAGTCCAGCTTAATTGAAAGATGAGCCATACCAGATCAGCTAGTGGTAAATGCAACTGATGTATATCAGCTAAATTAACCGATCCACTTAATGGATCAGCGTTGAGGAACTGTGAATGTCTGCGTAATAATCAAACTAATTGACATAATTATAAGCCATTTGTAGATCGGCACTCGGATCAGCCCAGCGATCAGAACAGCGGATTCAACCGATCTCTATTATGCATTATGTTGCACGAAAAGCATCTTTCGGTTGCCGCCAGGAAAATTTGTCTAAGTTAGACAAAGCAGTGAGCATAAGTCTTTCGATTTTTCTACGCATTCTCAGAATATAAAGTCGAAATACTCCAGCAGCGCGCATTCTTGTACATAGCCATGAAACGAGAATAACAGTACCAGAATTATTATATTTAAGCAATAGATTAGTCAAATGTACAGATGCAAAACATGACGTTTAAAATGCTCAGAAATGCAATAACCGAAAAAACAAACTATAATACATAATCTGTTGCATAAAGTAGCTGCAATACACATCAAAAATGCACGTTTTCGAAACAGTTAAGTACATAAGTATGGCAAATTAATTAGCAAATACTGTATTTACATTCTTGTTAGTGATAAAATTAATTTACTAGCCTGTAGCAACTGCACACATATCAGTATCAACAGTATGTATACGGACAATGACGATAATATGAAAAGTCACCCACAGGCAATAAAAAAACTGCTGTAAACAGACCGGCAATCCAGCAGATAACAACCGCAAGTTCCTTTAGGTTACTTAAAAATTCTAATAAATTATATCAGACAGTTTGACGTAAGCTGTCGAGATTAATAAATTTATCAAATAACGACTGATGATCAGAAATCTTTTAATGTGACATTAACTTGCAACGTAGTCTAGTGATGCATCTGAGGTATGACGTGTTTTTTTATCGAAAGTTATAGTATTCAGAATTCACAAATTGTGAATAATACTACACCGTGTCCAGGAAAAGAACATCCCGGACATTTTCGATTGTAACTTAAAGAAGTATTATCGGATTTTAATAATTTTTGAAAACAATATTTCTGACACAACTGGGGATCAAACGACTGTCCAATTTTTCACCGCACCGATTGTCTGCTTCTGCACTACCTGGGGAAACAAAATCAACGAAATATTGCATTTTTATCCTATTTCGCCTGTTCGGTGATCCCAGGGAGCGCAGAAACAGACATTTGGTGAGGTGGGAACTAGAACGGTCGTTTAATGAATGGCAAGTGGTGTCAAAAATATTTCCACCAAAAATTATTAAAATCTATCAATTCTTCAAGTCACAAACGATAATGTTGGGGATGCTTTTTGACGTATTTTCGTTCATTTCAACGCATATTTCGTTGGTTTTGTTTTCCCCAGGTAGTGCAGAAACAGACGTCGGGTGAAGTGGAATATTGAACGGTCATTTGATTGCCAGTTGCGCCAGAAATATTCGTACCAACAATTATTAAAATTGAATATCTCTTCTTCAAGTGTCAATCGATAATGTTCGGGATGTTTTTTTGAGACACTATGTATATACATTTTTTTTCCATTGCGTGGTCTGTCTCTCTGTCTGTCTGTCGTCTGTCACACTCGTGCACCCTGCTTAAACTGTTCGACGGATTTAGACGTCTATTAGCAGGTACACTTGTGGTGTCCAATGCTACACTGTGTTAGATGGAGTTTCTGATCCAGGAAGGGGGAGATCTCAAGATCTAACCGTCTGCCTCCAGTCAATACGTGCAATTGCAAATTGCAGCCAAACCGTCAGTCCTACGCTGTCACCCAGAAATACAAACGACGCGTTAGCGATTTCGCCTTTTGCCAAATTCCTTTGGTTCTTGTTTGGACTACTGTGCATAGGGACAATGTACACATTAATTTTAATAAAGTTTGCTGAAAAAAATCAACAAGTGCTATGCAAAAATAAATTTAAAAGCTCAGCGCACAAGAGACAAATGATAACAAGTAATTTGAGCATAGCTCATGAAACGCGCGACAGCCTTAGCAGTTCCTATTCGCAGGTTGTCTTGATTTAACTCTATCCATTTTGACGCAATTGACTCTTGAAATCTACGCCGCAGCCACAAATTGCAAAAAAAAACATTAAAACCCTTATTTTAGAAATTCAATGTCATTCAAGGTCATTGATGTTTACACCAATAAAAAGCTTGTCACTATATTGCTTGTTATGATAAGCAGCATGTCTCTGCCGATCTGCAACCGTTTTCAAGCTACAC
>Ga0209454_1002935_pt1 | contig 11927 bp, 8 predicted proteins | sample WorMetHERISLAND1_2_FD_187400 | JGI IMG/M metagenome (GOLD analysis project Ga0209454, IMG submission 187400) | Marine gutless worms symbiont microbial communities from Max Planck institute for Marine Microbiology, Germany - Olavius geniculatus... | ecosystem: Host-associated > Annelida >...
GTTAAGCAAAATTTGGATCTAAAAAAATACAATTTAAAAAAAAATTGAAGCAGAAAAAAATTAAGCACCCATGATGTCCTCTGTTGAAAATTTGCAGCCGTTTGTCAGAAAACTGCAACATCCTGCCCCCATCGACTTTTTTTATCCCATAATGCCACCTCACCAATGATGCCAAACTATACTCACATCATTGTCTTTGGAAGAGAACTTGACAGTTCGTGTTCGAGACCGTTCACGTTTCTCATACCTGAAGTCAATCCATGGATCATATCAATCCAATAGTCAATCACTCAGTCAGTCAATGAAGAACTCGACCACTTAGTCTAAACACAAAGTGACCAGTAGTCTACCAGAGCTCAGAGATAACAAGAAGCCCAGCTGTCGCTAGGATAGCCGACAATACTGGTTGCCAGTGACTTTCAAAGTCATCCAAAATCGATGATTTTAAATTTTTATGTCATCCGAAAAGGCATATGCCACTTCCTATTAGTGATTAATAGTAACCTTGGCTGTATCTCTCACTGCTTCCGAGATATGGCCAGTTTTCCACTGAATTTCCTACACCCCTCCATTCAACCCCTAATTGAAAAATGTTCCCCTTGCACTAGATGGCTAAAATTTTGCATGCATGAGTTACGAACACATGGCTAATTATTCGTGCAAAAAGTTTTCCCCTTCGACCAAAAGCCTAGGCACATTACATCCATGACAGACAGACAGATGGACAGACTGACAAATAACAACTAGTACCAATAGCTCAATGTTAGTTAAGTACGGTCGGCTAAAAACCTACCGTAACTAACTACAACATTAACTGAGTGAACTGTCCTGGTGGTTCTGACATGATGACAGCACCAACAACATTGGCATTTACTATCTAACTAAAGCTGCTACCAATTACAAATTTTTAATCAATTAATTCCCAAAAAGTAATCAAAATTAATGGATAAATTTTTGTAGTAAAGAAAGACAACAAAAGCTGCAGAATTCAACAACTGGTTGTTATCTTTTGCAATCTAAGGCAAAATCGAAAAAGCAATGACGACACAGTACCATACACAAACTATGTAGTCAAAAGCTCACAAACTGCAGACTGTTACACTAACACCATACTTGTTCTATGCAAAAACAAATCAGATTACAAATGCTGATCATCAGTCATTTTAGGCTGCTAAGAAGTCCAAAATTTTGATCAAATTTTAAGCGACTGAAATAATTCTAATGTCTGCATCTTTGAAACAATTAACTGTTAATTAGTCGGTAATTTCTGCAGCCCAATAAATAACTAACTGTCCAGTTTACGCCAGAGACTAACCGTGTCTTGCTAGGAATGATGCCAGGAATCTGTGTTTCATCACCGGTGTCTACTAGTCGGGCTTGCCACCAATCGTCGTCGCTGGCGTTTGTCACGTGCAGAACATCCCCGCGAGTGAATGCCAGACCACGACCAGGAAGACCGCTGTCTTTAGATGGATCGTAGCTGAACAGTGCCCTACAAGATAACAATAAACAGCCACATTCCGTTAAGGATAGGAGCTGAGTTGACCTCACAGCGAATGGTAAATTGCAGCCAAACAGAACGGTGACTTTTGACAGAATATAGTTGAGGAATGCCCTAAGTAGAACAATAACCACATCCCACGGAAAGCAGAAGGTTGAGTTTGCCTGAATGCCAGACGTTGGCCCGGTATACCACCATCTTGTGACAAATTGTAGCTGAACACTACTTTGTAAATGACCAAATGAGACAGTACTCCAGCTTTATTCCCTTGACAATGGATTAACGAGTTGAATGGCATGTACACAGAAAGCACAGAAACCATGTCTATTTATTTTCTTCTTATTACTATTAATATTACGTCACAGACAGACCAAACGTTCATCAGGATTTCTAGTAGAAATCTATCTCCGCAATGCTACACATCGACGTTCTACTGGCATGTTACATACATATACTGAGAGATCTATGGGTTAAAAAGACTCAAAAATTATGTTGAGCTCATCTCAGAGTTATAAGCGTCACCTGCCATATGGGATCACACAGCGTTACTTGCCACTCAATGCAGGTGAATGCACCCTGTCTTAACCATAGCTAGGCAAGCCAGTACTCAACTTACCTACCCCAGAGGGATGGAAACCTTTTGACATAATGTGAGCAATGTCTTCTCTCTCTGCATCTGTCTGTCACTGTATACTATTACCTGACAAACAGTGTTCTCTTCTGTGTGGTTTTCAGTGTGCCACTGTTCAGCTCCATTGTCTGTTCCTGCAGCATCTGAAGCCGAGACTCAAATCGACCATACTCTACAACATTTTCACATCATCAACGTCTATATATAATACTAATATTTCCTCCACTGAAGGAAGGTTAAGGTAAAAGTACATGCGACAGCAAACGTTACAGACTTGTGGTCAGAAACGCTTCACAACTTAGCAGCACCAGCTAAAAGGCATCAGTTAACGAAACCACGGCACATTAAGCTGCAATCCATTGCTTGCACCAGCAAACAACTGGACCTGCCAAATATCCAGGAGACGTACCACTGCCCCAATCAACCACACTACACTGTGTCCCAAAAAACACCCCTGACATTTTCGACTGTAACGTGAAGAAGGATTATCAGATTTTAATAATTTCCGGTACGAATATTTCTGAGACAACTTGTCGTCAAGTGACAATTTAATTTCCCATCTCACTCAACATCTGTTTCTACACTACCTGGGGAAATATAACAAACAAAATATCACTTTTTTATTCAATGCAACATGATTGCTTAATTAACATAACGCATAAAAACACATTTTGTTCACATTTCTGACACTGTGGCTGACATTTCATTCAGTTATCCATTTTTAACTGCCTACAGTAAAACTGCTTGAAGTGTTGGCCCACTATGACACTTGTACACTAGCCCACTTGACAGCTGCAGTATCGATAATGTTCTGCTCCTGACCAATACAGGCTCTACCAGTCACTTCTTGACGTTACAAACATTCTTAAACTTCTTCTGGTAGACACACTGCTGCAAGACAGTCAAACCTTGTAATAGACCTGCTGTCGGGGCCCACAAATTAGAACAGATAGAATTTATTGACATTTTTCCATTCATTTTAACACGTATTATGCCTGGTCTGCTTTCCCCAGGTAGTGCAAAAGCAGACGTTGGGTGAGGTAAAAACTAAAACACTTATTTCATAGCTAGTTGTGTCATAAATATTTCTGCCAATTATTATTAGAATCTGCTAATCTTTATTCAAGGTAGATCGATAATGTTGGGGATGTTTTTTTTCAGGTTTTCTGTTTATTTTAATGCATATTTCGCTTGATCTGCTTTTTCTAGGTAGTGCAGAAGCATACATTGGGTGAGGGGGAAAACTGAATGGTCATTTGATGGCAAGTTTTGTCAGGAATATTTGTGCCAAAAATTATTAAAATTTGATAATTTGTTTTCAAGATACAGTTGAAAATGTCGGGGATGTTTTTTTGGGACACAGTGTAGATATGTTTGATGCTGTGTTCTGATCGACAGTAGCAAAGTTGAATGCTCACGATTTCGCGAAACCAATTCACCGTTTCTACTCTCCAGCATGCCTAATTGTATAAGCATTTGTCACAATGGTCTGAGCAAGATAGTGATTGCGTACGTTTAGTATAATTTTTACCCGCTTCATGCTGTTGCATTGGTGGGACTGGGCCGTTACTGATTATTGTGCGAATTAAAGTTATGCATTAAAATCGCAAAATATTATAATACGAAATGTCAGTGTGTGAACAGGGTGAATAATAAATGCAATGGTCGCGTGCTTTTGGGATAGCTAGCGTGATCAGACTGTAATGTCGTCCTGCGGCATCTTGTAAGCTGCTGCTTCACGAACTATGCCGCGACATGATTCCGCTCTCACTCGACGACGGAAAGCGAAGATAATTCAAATGTTAGCGTATAGTTGATATCCACGAAGTACACGGTGATTTATGCAACTTTTCCCTGAGCTATTGAACTTACTAGCCTACATCATTCTGTCTGCCGGCCAATTAAAAGAAGCTTATTAGCGGCTTATCACGCTACTTTAATAGCCACAATGAGAAGACACAACAGCACATCATCTCTTTTTATTTGCCTACGTCCAGTTCGCAACAAAAAGACATCTGGTTTTGCGACCGCAACTTTGTTAGCGATAAACATGTTTCACAATTTTGGCAAACATTAATGTCACATCTTACTCTTAGAAATTATTCGATGCAAATAATTTTAAAAACTTAACCTCGTTGTGATCCTAGCAGTTTTTACTTAGACCACGTTAAAAGTTTGTAATGTAATGTAATGCAGGGCTTAAATGATAATGATCGTTGTATATATTTGCTGCAAATAACTTCAAATTTTCAAATTATAATCTTTGTTTTGCGATAATCAGAACTGTGATTATCGATATACACAAAAAGTATTGTTTATATATTTAATAAGAAAATATTTTATCCGAACGACGGGCCACTCAATGTTTTCATTTTATCGAGGCCTCAAAATTCTCCTCTCCTGTCCTGGCATCAGTGAAAACGGAGTAAAATTGATGGCAAGTAACTGTACAGTGTACATAGCCGGGTGTCATGTGTATGGCGCGCTCGTCTGTAATCAAGTCTCTCATGACAGCGGTTCTTATTTAGCCGGCACAGGCAGTTTGACCGACAGATGTGTCGCCCGACCGGTCTTCTATAGCAAACACAATCGAGACACGTAAAATTAGACAATATACGCCGCCCTGACACCGCGGAGCGACAAGGCAAGCAGAGAACGAATGGGAAGGAAGACACAGACAATTTGTGACCGCTGTCTGTCGTCTTTACATTGAGGATCGTACGTGGCAATTACAGGTAGGTCCTCGATGTGCTGCGCTGCGCTGCGGCGCACAGTTGCTTATCTGGCCGCGCAATCTGGATTGCAGGTCGCGAAGGAATCGTTTCGCACCGTGAATAAGCGTTGCCGACGATAATGGACCGTTGCGAGCAATACATGTAGTCCGTCATTCGGCCTGACAGGGCAATAACAGCGCAGACATAATGCCCCCGGACGATTTGCTGTAAGACCAATCTCTCTCCAGCGGCGTCGTGATAGGTTGTCCTCGGAACGGCCGCCGTTCGCCACCGCCGATAAGCTAGCGGTCTTAGCAGTCTAACGACATTTTACATCTTACATTTACATTTACATCTGCTGAAAAATGAAGTCTTTAAAATATCTGACTGACACCGAAACAAAACGAAATTCCCATTATTCTACTGTCATACTATGTTGTTTGGCAAATAAATGATGATAATGATGATCTTGCGTAGCAAAGGGTGAGGGGGTTGTCACAGGTGAGACTTAACAGAGAGGGGGGTTGTCCGAGGGGGATGAAGTTCGTTTCGGCCGGCGAGGCACGGAGATGCAATGAGTGATAGTAGCGGTGAAGGTGTCGCACTGGACAGGACGGTGATGAACGAGCAGCGACGCGACATGTAGAAACATGTAGATGGATATAGATAGTCACCGCTCGACGATATACGATAGGCCTACACGACGCCCAGATATGATCTCCCGGCATCGTGTGTTACACACCTATATAGGTAGGCTATACACCGTACGTCACGCCGGTCTCGCGGTGGTGTAACTACTTATACGCTACAATCGGTAAATAAACAGATCAAATCACCCGAACCACCAGCGCCTTAATAACAGGAATTGCTTTATGAAATCTATCGACTTTAGGCCTAATTATGTTTCAGTAAAATATTGCGCTGTGAATTTTATGTTTTCTGTTAGCTTACAGAAATCGCGATGGTAAATCACAAGTTACAATGCTTAGGTCTGTACGAAACAATTTTTAGTTATTAGATATTTATTTTTTATAGCATTCAGTATTGTTATTTTATTGTAATAGCATATGCGTTGCCTTTTGGCGTAATAAATGACTGATTGTTAAAAATTGCAGAGTCGACACAAGACACTAAGAACCTCAGCAGTAACAGACTGGAAATCAGTCAAATTCTGCGAAAAAACGCAGTTGTACAGGGTGCGGCAAAAAAGTGACCCCTAAAGTTTTTTTGCCGTTGTCTCAGAAACCATTTAGGATTTTAATATGAAATTGTACGCCTTTATTTACCAAAACATTCTACATCTAAACAGTTACCGTTACAATTGCAGGACCGTCGTCTATGGAACGCCAAATCTACGGCACGCCAAATGTTGAGTCGGAAAATTTTACACCACCTGAATTTTTTATTGACTTTATTTTATCAGTGAAAATTTTAAAGCCATATATTTTACACGCATACTCGGCGTGCAAATCTACGCCAAACTGCGCAGGTATTATTCGAATGCCTCTAGGTATTTTGTGCCGCAAGCGATGCAAGAAAAGTACGCAAGCCAGTACGCAACGAACGCAAGGCACGCAGCTGACGCAAGCAACGCAAGGAACACAACAAGCTGTGCCTATTCATGCGTTGCATGCGTTGAGTTGGATGAATTAAACCAAGCTTTTGTGGCTCATGGTGCATTGCCTCCACAACATCCAAACACAAGAATGTCTTTAGCAGCCGTTTTGACCGGCCGATAAACTGTAAAGTGCAAAAAATCATCGTCTTCTTCATCATCATCACAGGATAAAACTGTCGTGGTCCATAGCGCGTACTTTACGTTACACGGTTCTAAAATACGTGTGTCATACAAGTGTCATAATAAGTTCTTTCGTACAGATCCGGTGTCGTGGGAAATTTGTCGCACCTGGAGAATTCTTCCCACCTCCGTATTGTCATAATGTAACTAACGCTAACCCTAACGCTAACTCTAACCCTAACTTTAACCCTAGCCCTAATCCTAACCCTAATCTTAACCCTAGTCCTAACCCTAACCCTAACCTTAAATTTAACCATGTCCTTAATCTCAACCCTAACCCGTACTGCTACGTGTGGGAATAATTTTCCGGTGCGACGAATTTTCCACTACACCGGCCCACGTCTTCATCGACTGTCGAAATGCCGCGACAACAGGCGCTGACGTCACTGACTCCAGCGAGGCATTTCATTCCCGAGCAGCTGCGGCTAGAAACGCTAAACTGCCGGTTGGAGGCTGCGTGAAACAAAATGCTTTTCAGTCAGCAATATCGTAGAAATGTTTTGCGCTAGACTATAGCCAAATTACATCTTATTCTGGCTTCCCTTCGCAATAAGTCGTTTAAAACTGCTGCAACAGCATCGTAGTTGACAACACTGTTAATGATGCTGTTAATCGCAGGTGCTGCTAATTCGCTTGACGAACATTTGCTTCGCGTGTCAGTCACTGCAATCGATATACCGATGCGTAGATATTCGACGTAACTGTCACATTTATTAATAATTACCAACCGCATTGACAAATACGATGACAAACACGCTCGTCATTGAGCAGGTACACTGTACTGTAGTGTGATGCGATTTCGGCAAATGTAGTATCATCATCGTACTCTTCACGTCGTTTCAGTCGTTCAGTCACGAAGACATTAGGCCTACCGTAGAGAGGTACAGATTAACTTTTACCGTTAAACGTAACAACTAACGTTAAACGTTGCAAAAATCGTTAAAAAAAAGTTAAAAGTAGGGCGTGCATAAATTTACAGAGCGTTCTGAAAGTCTATCTTCCAACATTACAACTCAGAAATAACTCTTGTTGCCAGAAAATTATTGCTGTTACGGCGTTCATCGCTGTTACGGGCTACGGCTGTCGTCTGTCTACGCTATTACCGTAGTGTCGTGAGTGAGATGCATGTTAAATATTTCGTGCCGTCGTTTAATTCGTTTAAAAATTAACTCAAAGCACATGACTTGCATGGCGCAAAATATTGAAAATACGATAAAATATGCATAACGACTGGCTTTTAAAAATATTTTTATTAAAATCTGTATGTAGACGAAATTATCGAAATATCGCTTCACCGATGGCGTGATAGCTGACGACTGGTAGAACGTCAGATCAAAAAGCTGTGGTCCGACTAATTACTGTTAGTCTATTATGCAGCTGCACACATCAGATAAAATAGCAGCAGTCAGAACTACAAATAGCACAGCATCGAATGTTTGCTACAGTCAACCGCTTCGCTGCAACATTGTAAGTAACCAGCGAGTTAATGCATTGTTTGTTTCTTTAAAATTTGTAGAAGTCGTAACGGGTTCGTTCTAATAGTTGTAAAAAGCTTGCTTGCTATATGTCTAACTATTATTTAGTTCCGTTTTACCGGAACTGAATAATGCGGTACATACGAAAGTAAAAGTTGCCGAGTTTTATGGCTTCATCGAATAGCGTACTAGGGCCTAACTGATTTTCAATTTTTTTAATAGCCACATCAGTGGTAAATTAAAAAAAACACTGCTAGGTTGCATACAAACGGTAAACCCTCAATATTAGTGATTTTATGCTAAAATAACTGCAGCACGCACATTAGGACTCTGATGAAACTTCATCGGACAACACTGGGGTTGTTGACGATGAAAGCGACTTCAGTTTGCAACCGTAGATCTGTTAAACTTCGCATCAGTGTTAAAGCGCGTACAGAGCGACGTAACTGAAATGAACAGAACTGACATAGTTTACATTTGACGATCAATCCTGACCAATGGGCAATCAGTAATGCATTACAGTAGATGCCGTCTATCGGCGTCAGTGACTACGTGACTACGCGCACGTACGCGTCAACCAATGACAACTGGGCTCGCCCAGCTCGCCCATGGTCGGTTCGTCAAAAACTATACTGTGTCAGTTCAGTTCAGTTCAGTTCAGTTACGTCGTTCTATACGAACTTTACCATATCCCACCATAAGTAAATAAGTAAGTAAGTAACAATTTATATAGCGCAAAAATCTCACAAAAGAATCAGGGAGCATGACCAGGAACCGACTGTTTCAAGTATGCTGCAGTAGTTCTTAGAAGATTTTTCTATAGCGTGGCGTGAAGGTATGCGTAGAGTATGCTCGCTGCCTTCTAACATGACATTTGTAAGCAACTGATGTTATTTCCATATTTGATGAGCTGAGTAAGCGCTTGTTAAACTTCCTGTCATTTTGTTATCGCAGTGATTCGGCTGTCGTTAGATTTGTAGCGAAACATGAAATAGATGCTCGCATGAACTCTTCTCTGGGTCACAATGTTACGTTTCGTTTTTTTGCGTTGTTTCGGTGCATGACTCGTGTCCACTTTGACTATACCGTTGTCAGGCTCGTTTTTCAACGAAAATTTTCGCAGGAGATTTTGTACACAGAGTGATGATGATACACGAAAGTATTTTATCCGTGCTCGGGGAGCCGCCAACCGCTGAGACTGTATACATGTGTTGATTGGTTACTCGCTGTCTTAAACTGCGGTCCGGCGTATGTGGTTTTATGTTTTTATTGATTAAGCTTACAGTTCTTGATATTGCGATGTTTTGCATTTCTCTCTCTTTTATTTGTGTTTGTTTATAACTCAAAGAATTAATAATAGTTTGTGAAAGCTAGCTGCTTGCCTTGGATTTATCTTGTCAATCGTATAGCACTATTTAAATTAAAACTGGTAACGCTTAAAATATTACACTAGTTAACTTTTCAAAAAACGACGACCAATTAATTATTAACATCCACTGGAAATTAATTGTGATTATGGTCCAATAATACGTAATTTTTGATTTAGAATTGTTATGATTTTCTCAGCTAACAGCTGTCACAAATGCAGTAAGACGCAGTCGGTAAATGTTTTCATCTTTTTGTAGGCAGACTAAAGACTGTTCATATTCTCTGAAGAAATAGATGATGACGTTTTTGACAACGTATTCCGCTATTTCACTAAGCTGCAGAGTCGTTTACGAAGAATGCAGAAACGCGCATTGCATTTACTATAGGCACAATGTTTTCTTAACGATGAAACTTTATTCAAACATTTTTACATTAAAAATGTCCTTAACCATTGACACTTTTCAATATTTAATAGCGCTGCTTCGATGTAAATACACCGTGGTCCATAAAAGTTGTGCCACTTATTTTTTGAACAGGTCTATGAAACATTGGCCGATTTTGATAATTTTTGGCAGGTGACATCAAAAAAACTTGACGCAGATGACTGCAGCTTTGGCCATTTCCGCTTAATGCTGCCGCTACATTACCTTGTAAAATGCAAAAGTCGAAGTTTGGTTGTTTACAACAACGAATTCAAACAGGATAGTGCATGCGTCGGCTTAGAAAATATTAACTGAATAGCGACGAACACAGTTGGCAATTATTGTTGTACAAAGTCACACGTACGTGTCACATCACGTCATCTTTATTACAGCATGTGCTCAAAATGTCCTCTTCTAGCACGAACGCAAGCGGTGAACGTTGACGCAACTCGTCAGCAGCACGTTTAATAACTGCATGATTTCTGCATTTTACAAGGTAGTGTAGCGACAGTATTGAAGTGAGGTAGTCAAAACTAAAGCCGCTTGCGTCAAGTTTCTTCTTGATGTCGCATGACAAAAATTATTAAAATCGGCTGATCTTACACAGAGCTATTCAGAAAATAAAAGTGGCACTTTTATGGACCACGGTATGATGTAATGTACTAACATTCTCAAACCCCAAAACTATCACCACCACCGACATTACCATAATTATCACCATCGTCATTATAAATCGTCATTTTTTTAGATTTTTAGCCATTAATAATTATATAATCGATAAATTAAAGATATTAGTGAATTGTTGTAATTACAATTATTTTGAAAAATAGCTGTGTGATTTTGGCGCAATTATCTTAATTATGTCAAATGAGAATTCAGCCGCTAAAAGTAATTTCCGCAGCGCGTGACTTCTTTGACGTCACTTCTTACATTATTCTGTGATTACGCTGGGAGACTTTTCTTTTCTGTAATTGTTTCCTTTCACGACATCTGGTAGATCCATTAAATCCATGCTATTTGATAGTAGGATTACCTATGTAACAGACTGGTGACTGGTCCAGGAAGATTTAACTCTTATTTTCACTCATGCACGGTTTTCAGCAGGTCTATGTCACAACTGTGCAATTTGCGTTAAGGGAACCTGAACGGGACTGCCACTTCAACCTGACTGGGTCCAATCACGATTGGGCCGTTTTCTACATCTCTGTAAGATTTTATGAAAATCAGTTCACAACTTTCTTAAATACACTGCAAACTTGGACAAAGTGTCAGTTTAGGCCACAGTGGCAAAGAAGATTAACAATCCACAAACGAATCGAAATAATTGCAACAATCTAATCACTTCCTTCTTGGGCCATGCCCGTTCACGTCTTTTGAGTAACCCAGATGACAGACAACTAGACAGACAGACAGACAAACCAAAAACACAACCTTTTTCGGCAGGGTAATCATGACAGTCACTGTGTCTCAGTTACGGAGCCGGGACGATATTTTATCGCCAGGGGCGTCTACAACATATAAACGTTGGAATAAATGTTCCATGAAAAATAGGGGGAGGTTTTTTAGGAAGTCAGGGAGAAAAATAAATATTATGAATCTGCATTTTTGATATATTGCATGTTATATCAGAAATGCAGAATTATAATACTCAACTCTCCCTAATTTGCTCTTAAAACTTTCTCCTTGGAGTGTTTTGCATGTATTTGCTATATCATTAATGCAAAATTATAATATTTAATTCCCCCCTAATTTCTTAAAAACCCTTCCCTCGTAGAAAGTTTTCTTGGGAAATTAGGGGGAAATGTACACGCAATACATCAAAAATGCAGAATTATAATATTCAATTTTCTTAATTTCTTTTTAATCTCTTAAAAAACTTTCTCCTGTAGGAAGATTTTTTTGGAAAATTAGGGGGGAAGTGTACATGCATAATATCAAAAATGCAGAGTTATAATATTAAACTTTTCCTTAATTTTCCAAAAAATTCCCCCTAGGAAGGTTTTGCATGTGTATGCAAT
>Ga0209454_1002936_pt1 | contig 11926 bp, 3 predicted proteins | sample WorMetHERISLAND1_2_FD_187400 | JGI IMG/M metagenome (GOLD analysis project Ga0209454, IMG submission 187400) | Marine gutless worms symbiont microbial communities from Max Planck institute for Marine Microbiology, Germany - Olavius geniculatus... | ecosystem: Host-associated > Annelida >...
GTATTATTATCATTAGCATATTTATAATATATTTATATATGGTATACCTAACATGTTACGTCATCCAAAACACAGCTTTCATCTCGGACAGCATAATGACATAACAGTGACTGTTCTTACAAATACGGTGTAGGCATAGATGCATTAATTCGAGCTAACTAGACAAAGCTCGGTCGTTCGGTGCAGGCTCCGAAGTTAAAACGATAAATTAACTGTATAAAAAATCAATTTAAAATTGGTGCGTATCGCCAATTTTTCATCAGAGAACCGCTGAAATTGAAATTGACCCATCCCTAATCTTAGTCGACGCTGAATTTACTGAATATATATTCTACGCTGCTTTGTTTGTTATTGTTTTTGGTAAATAAACGAATAAGTGGATTTTTTAACGGAACTGTTTGCACATTATCGGTGTATTGACATGGATCTGGTAAAGGCTACAGGTGCGGTTGCAGAGTTTGGCGTGGAAAACGCTCAGGAATTAACTCAGCATGATACCGGTTCCGTCGAGGATTTCGTGTCAGAGCTTTCGGCTCCCGCCAGTTCTGACGAACAAATGGCACCGATGCCACTCGACTGCAATGCTACAACTTCCGGCGAACATCTGAAACTGTCTGACGAAACTCCGGAAGAGCTGGCGAATCGGTCATCTTTGTCCGGCCTTCGGTCGGGTCACGGTGAAGATGACAGTGTGACTGAACAGTCGTCCGAAGTTTTAGTAGACCTTGCCCCGGTGGGCCAGCAGACCCGCAGCCAGTTAACTACAGCTGAGGTCAATAATGACAACAGTTGTCGTTTGGAGCGCTCAGAAGAGGCCATGCGTCAGTTATCTACGACCATGCATGTCATGGAAGATAGCCACCCACCTGTGCTCAGTGACACCCAACACCGTCTGGTGAAAGATGAGTTAGAAGATCGTGTGGATGGTGATGTGGGCGTGGCTAAGGAGTCTCATGCAGTAGAAGGCAGTGGTGAAGACAGTCAACAGTTACGTGTTTACGAGTTGCCTGGTACTAACAGCCAATCACATTTGAGCATTGAGCTGCTTGGCACCTGTAGCCAATCAGAATCGATCGCCGAGTTGCTCGGTATTTGCAGCCAATCAGAGCTGAGCGCTGATCTGCCCAGTAGTCATAGCCAGTCACAGCTGAGTGGCTGCGAGCTGGTCGGTAGCCACAGCCAATCACAGTTGAGCATCGGCCAGCTGGGTAGCCACAGCCAATCGGAGTTGAGCATGGAGCAGCTGGGAAGTCGTAGCCAGTCACCGTTGTCTTATGTCATCCAGTTGAATGAGGACAGCGAGTGTTCCCTGCAATCGCTGCCATCAGGTGAATGCGGTTTGACCAACTTCAGCGTGCAACTTGGCAGCATCGACAGCAACAACATACTAGGACCCTCGGAGTATCTCGGCACCGGATTGGGTCCCCATGCCGGCATACGAGCAACGGCAATGGAATACCTAATGGAAGAAGGAGAAAGCAGCAGATGCAGTAGCAGCGAGAGGCTGATGAATGATGAAACTGACCTGCTAATGGAAGTGGAGACAGGAAGCAGCATGAGTGAGGCACTTGTCATCAGCGAGCCACTTGTTATTAGTGAGGCAGTGAGCATCAAAGAAACAACAAAGATTAAGTCTGGCGGTGGCCGCTCGGAAGACCGGAACAACAGCAGAATACGCAGACGACTGATGGGTGATGCTGTGCCACTGGACACTGGTGATGGTAAAGAGGAAGCAACAGCCACGCAAGTATTTGAGTACCAGTGGCCACCGAATGACCGATCGGCGGAATGGTTTTTGTTACAGGAGCACATCAGCGAATTCCTCGGAGTTGTATCGTTCAAGCGCAAATACCCCGACATCTACCGACGAGCCGTCGGCATTCACGAGCGACAGTTTCTTCAGGACAGCAAGGTCGTTACTGAGATGCAGTGCGATCTTGGATTGACGGTGCTTAAGGCAGATGAGGTCTATGATATCATGGAGCGTGATTATCCAGATAAATTCAAGGAGTATTCATCAATCATACACAAAAGACAGCAGCAGCAGAAAACGGAGAAAGCTGCCGAAGCTCCGACGGAGAAGTCGAAGCTGGAAACGTTGGTCGCAAAGTCGGTCAAGTCAGCCGCAGACTTTAACGCAAGTCTGATGAGGGAACTGAGACATGAAAGACGAGCCTATTTTGACCTTCAGACATCTGAGCTGCACTATCCTCGAGGTCAAATGAGAGTCTGCCCACCAGAAGCTACAAAGATTGGCAGATATCCACTGGCCGTGTTACCAGGACAGTTTCAGCACTACTACAGAAGGTCTGTATGCAAATACATACTGTGTTTATTAATATTTACTCTTCAGCATTTTACCATTTAATTTCATTATCCTTACCGAATAAGGTGGAGGTTGTGCGGCAGTGCTGTCCATCTGTTTGTTTGTCTGTAGACCTGTCTATCTGTCTCTGTTTGTCAGCTGTATAACTGAGACAGTTATCAACGTATTTTTGTTAGTTTGTTGGTGTAGATGAATTTTTGACGAGTGAATTCTAGCTCAGAGAGGGATTGATTAGCTTTTGGAAGCAATCTGTAAGTCTTTGTGGATTCTGAGTATGATTTAGGGTCATTCATCGTCATTAGTAAACAGGCTGTGAAGTGATAGTTTCTAATGTATATCAGCATTCATTTTAGCAAGCTGTAAATGGGTATCAGTGTAATTTTTATGCAGAGGTGGAGACTAATCTTGAGTAAGTACTATCCAGTTAAATTTTGGCAATGATAGGTTTAAGATTTGGATTCAGGGTTTCACAATCCATGAGTGGATTTTTTGATGAAAACGAAATTTTGTTATGTTTGTTTTCCACATGGCAGCACCATGCTTAGCAGATGTCTGCACTGTTCTGGCACCAATTTTCTAGTTTATTTCAATTTAATTTACACTGCTACTACTACTAACTATGGCTGTACCGAATACTCTATTCGTATTCTATTCGGTCCGAATAGTGTATTCGTATTCGGCCAAATAGTTGTGCCGAAAATAGGCCAAATATGAATAATAAGCACTGCACCATCATCGCTTGTTGTTCCAGCATTTTGCTTTAGACAGTTGCAGTTTCAGCAGCATAATGCCCGCATGTGATGCTCTATAAAATGGCACTTCCTTCATCATTTACTTTGCTCACTGTCAAGATTCTATTGTGAATCACCGTCGTGTTTTGTTAGTGTCACTATTATTTCTTAGTATCATTCGTTTAACATGGATACAAATTACAAACTGTCCGATTTGGAAATTTTTCAAATGTCCGATTTGGAAATTTTTGACTGCACCTTGCTGAAACTAGGGCATTGTGCAGTGTGTTTTAACTTGTGTCAACTACTCGTATTCTGTTCATATTCGGACGAATAATATCATAAATTATTCTGATTTGGTTGAATAGTGAAATCTACTATTTGGTACAGGCCTACTACTAACTACTGCCAGCGGCATTATGGGTTTAAAAAGGTAGGTAGGGCAGGACGTTGGGTTCTCAAAATTTTATTTCTGGCTCTGAATATCCCCAAAATTTTACATTTTGAACCTAAATTTTTTGACTAGGATATTTTCTGATCATTTTCCTACAGTCCAAAACTTGGTGGGGTGGAGGGCATTGAAAAATGTTCCTCTCTACACTTCTGCCACAATGCCACAGACTACTACTTCTGCAGTCATTCTATTATAACTCATAGCACTGTGCACGTGATGCTGTGGTAGGTATACGCCGGCCGAGCTGAGACGTCTGCCTATCAACACGGTGATGAGTGACAACCAGCCCCAACAACCGGACACTGAAACACCTCAGGATGCTGACAATGAACAGAACGAGGTACAACGGAAGCAAAAGGATGAGAATGAAACTTCTGCCACTGATGTTACTACTGACAATGATGATCCTGATAACAAGGACAGTGCAGAGCTACAGACTGAATCAACTGCAGCATCGGTTGTGACAGTGTCCAGTGGCGTGCAAGTTGATCAGCAGTCAGCTTCCGCAACTGATGCCACACCAGCAGAGGCTGATGCCGATGCAGTTACCATAGAGGATGCTCAGCCTTTTCCCGCCACTGTTGTGGCTGCTGCTCCTAAAGTCAAGCGACGGAAGCAAGCCGTGGCAGACGAGGACTCTGAAGTCGCGGTGGCGGAGAAGAAGAAGGTCATCATATGCGTGTCATGCGGAGGGTCGAATCGGAACCGGCTGGACGAGCCGGAAGACATGATCTGCTGCGCGGTGTGCTCCAGCTCCGGGCACCCATCATGCCTGGATCTGACTGCCGAGATGATTCCGATCATTCGTAGCTACGCGTGGCAGTGCATGGATTGCAAGACGTGCGCACGCTGCATGAATCCGCACGACGAGGACCAGATGATGTTCTGCGACCACTGCGATCGCGGCTACCACACCTTCTGCGTCGGACTCTGCGTAATCCCAGCCGGGCGCTGGGAGTGCCCCAGCTGCAACCCAGACTTTGTCGCCGCCCCACCACCCAAGCCGAAGCGTGGCCGGCCGTTTAAGTATCCGCGACGTGCAGCGTTCATTCAAGTACTGAAGCCCATTGTCAGTGCAGAACCGACAGTGACTGCTGAACAGCAGTAGTCAGAGCTCTTTGTCTTGTATTCAGTGGCGTTATAGCAGGGAATCAATTGCTCCCTCCCAAATTTTTGCCTGTTGGAAAAGTTTTTCCAAAAATGTAAAATTTAGTGCTAAAAATCCCCCATTTTGGGAAATTTGGTACTAAGCAGAATTGAAATTTCCCCATATTTCTGTTCAAAATTTGGAGCTGTCTGTCCAAAAAATTGTAACTTTTTGCTTCCCACTTTTTAACACATGATGCCACTAATTTTATGAGGTCTTATCGTGGAGTCAGACGGTAATGCAGCTATATTAGTCCGTCATACATTGTGGACAGTCTGTAGGTAGAGAAAATATGTCAGTCTAGTGCCAACATAATGTGTGGCCATCTAACTAGCTATACGCTGCATTGCAGCGTGCACACTGGGTTCAGAGTTCAGACATCCAGGCACATACCTTAAGAAACCGACTTAAAAACCATCCCAAAGCTCACCACAAACTTAATCATAAAATTGTTTTTTGTTCCACTGTTTATGAAATATTTTGTAGCAGTCGAAATTTTAGAATTTTTAAACCATGGAATTTGGAAAATTCTGAACATTCCATTTTGTTGTTGAGCTGTGAGCTAAAAATGTGGACACTGTATAGCAGTGCTCATTCTAATGATATAAAACCCATGTAAAACCCCCCAAAACAGGGTTTAACCGCTAAAACAAAGAATCAATAAAACCCACCAGTTGGTTTCTGGCTTTTAAAGAAAACTGCGTACAGGTCGATTGTGCAAACCTAACCCTGATCTTTGTTGATATTTTGAGCTGCAAATTATCACACTAGATCTGGAGAACATACACAATGATTTTGGTCTTTCTGTGCAGTTATTTTTTTGAGTTACGAGCCCATGTAAGATAGAAAGATGTGTAAGACCTCTGATGCAGCTTATTATTAGAGTCCCACGTACAGTGATGGCTGTTTCCCACACACTGCTAAAGGTCACCTTCCATATCATGCAAATTCGAGTTCCTTCTACAGTGGCCACTGGTCCTGGCTCATTGTGCTGTGACTACTAAAATATGCACAGAAATCAGTGTGTCCTCCTGATGGTACTGATTTTGTTTAGCAAACATGTTAATAAGCCCTGTGTCTATGTGGCTCAGTAGTCTAACGGTAACGTGTCGGACTTGTAATCCTGAGGTAACTTAGAGGCGCAGGTTCGACTGCGCATTGCGACACTGCCGGGTAACGACCTTAGGCAAGTTGTTCACACACATGTGCCTCTATCACCAAGCAGTATAATTTGGTACCGGCTTCACCGCTGGGACGTAAACAGGCACACTGCGCGATACACTGGCCCGTATTCGTGGTCTCGCAGTGTAAAAACTGGTGTCCGGCTGAGGGCCTTAGGAAACGGAGATCAGCACCGCCCTATGGGCCGTAAGGCTCGGGAAGGACTACTTTTTTTATGTGTCATTGTACGGAAACTGTTTCAATGCGCAATTTGTCTGTTCTGAGATTCAACATATATAAACTGATGACTGATCATAGAATATTGAACATCTCGTCAGATCTAGTGACAGACTCACGGTAGCTTATATACAGGGTGGGCCAAAAAACTGAGGGTTTTTTGTGTTGATAACTTAGCCATTGTTAATGACAGAAAGAAAGGTGCATGATATGCCAAGTTTTGGAATTTTGTTTAGAAAATGTGTATAGATTGCTTGCAGATCAGTATGTTTGAATATTCTTTGCCTAATTTGCATAAATTGTCATCCATGGAATCATGCTCAACATGATAGTAATGTATGGATTTAATTTATTTTCATTCTATATTTTTGCGAACTTTGTAAGTGTCATTTCACAAAGCCACGTAGTGCTCCCTGGTTGCTAGAATGGCACATATATTGTGACTGTTTAAGCCGTTTCATTTTTCTTTTGAACGTAGTCAATGTTGCAGACAAGGTGTGACTGTTCATTGTTTACTTTGATACAATATTGCTGTTATTGTTTCTAAGTGTGTAGGCCTATGTTATTTTAAAAATTAAATAACGTTTGTAAACGTTGAATAAAGACGTCAGTAATGCTTTGATTTATGTTCATAAATATTTTGGAATTAGAATTATTTTTATACTAAAGCTTTAATCTTTATATAAAAAAATAAAGGAATTCTTTGGGAAAATTAAAAACTCGTTAGCAGTTTCCGTCTTGTGACACAAAGGCGTTTATCCTCCTAGCCGTTGGAGCAAGTTCTTTCATTCAGCCATGTCTTTACCCTTTCTCACTTTTTTACATTCCCCCCTGTCCGGTGTCTTCTTTTCTAGTTATGAGGTCTGGACTAGATTTTTTATTCTATAAGCTGCCTCAGTGGGCCTGGCTCAAAGCCCCAATCGCCGTCAATTTTGTGACATGACAAGCCAGAAAAAAAAGTTAAAAATCACTTTAGAAGAGAGGCTGAATGTGGCCCATGTATGAACATATTTGAGAATAGGTCTTTCGACGATTGTGGTTATTTTTTGTAAGTGACTTTGCCTATGTCTTAAATAATTACGCTGGTCTATATAATAATGTTTTCAACTTCAGAGACAAACCGGCCTAATAGGGTTTTGCTTCTTCAGACAGTTTTCCGATAAGCCACAATATACATGCACATACGTGTCCTACGCTGCAGACAAACGATGGACAGACGGGCACGACATTGTACCATAAACACAACCGTTAATACGGCCGCGTTGGCTAACAAGAAAAGCCCTGCTAACGCAAAAAGGGACGCGCAACAGCGGTGCATGTTTGGAAGCCCAGTAAAACAAAATCAGTCGCCAGAGGGCGCCAGACGACCGGCGGCTATAGTGTTTTACTTGTACTCACCAGTCACCAGAGGGCGTTACCTGTCTCGCTCTGCCAACGCCGTATCGGCTGGAAATTGCAAATATTACTCACCCCTTCTCATTTAGCGCCATCGTTCGGGGTGACCCCTTTCGAATTTATGGAAAAGCTTCACGGTTTCTGAAACTAGAGTATTCTAGGCAGCCGACGGTGAAGATTTGGTGATTTTAGCTTGCACCGTTTTTGACTGATCCACCCGTGTGACGGACGGACAGACAGAATTGCGATGGCTAAGACGCGCTGCAGCAGTAGCTGCTGTTGCGCGTAAAAATGGGACGGAATAATTACAAATTCAACTTTTCGTGCCCCCGTGTTACATTGCCGTGATGGTAAGCCTGTCGTACAGCCTACGACTTGTGGCGAACCGCTGCGGACAACCATGCAAATCCCATCAGAGCGAATTGAGAGCTATTTCGGTTCAGATACATTTGCGTCGCATTTCGTTCCTGTAGCAGGATTAGGTTAGGTTAGCACTTTGCGGTAGCCTACGTTGAGATGAAATGAGAATATTCGTTCTGTTAGGATTTCATTCATTCTGGCAGGATTTCGTCGTGACGCACCTAAACCTCTCGACTGTCTGACTAGAAGGCTTTCTGTGTCAAAACAAACCAAATATTTCTTTTATAAAAAGAACGACGGACTGCTCTACAACGGCGTCGTGAGTTGAAAACTAAGCGGTTTGAAAGGAAGTTGAACATTTTTTCGACAAGCGGCAAATTTTTGACAGAATTCCGACAGAGCCGCAAATTTCCGACAAAGGAGATTTTGGGTGCTCGAAATTATAATTTTTGCTCCCAAATTTTCGCAATGTTTTCGGCCACAAATGGACGAAAATTTTCCGACAATGAAAAGATTTTCTGACAACTTTTCGACCGCCCGAAATTTAAGGAGGGGAGGGAAGAGTGGGGCGCACTTGCCCCTTCTCTTCCTTTTCGTTTTGTCCTCCTCTCCCTGCCACGCCACTGCCGCTATTGCACAGTGTGAAAGATAAAGAACGCGATATATTTTTAAAAAAAAAAACAACAACGCTGTCATGTAAATGAGCAGATCGTAATTATGTGGACTGCTGCCCGACTGCATTGCCTGAACAGTTTTTTACGCGCGAGAGCTAGCTAGCTATAGCGCGTATTAGCTAGAGTAAAAATTCTGTCTGTCCGTCTGTCCGACACGTCCCGGTACCGTTCCAAGAACAGGTGAGATAGAGACTTCTGATTTTCACCGTATGATAGCTTAGAGTCTCTTAGTATTTCGTAACAAAATTTCATGCTCCTGGGTAAAGGGGGTCCCCACGAACGAAGGGCGAAATAGGGACACCTTTCTTAAAAAGGCGTTATTCCGCCGCTATTGGCTCCTCCAGCGTGAAAATGGTTGCAAATACGCACATACATGCTGCTTATCATAACAAGCACTGGCAACGAGCTTCTTAGAAATTCAACATCGTTGACCTTGAATCACCTTGAACCCCCAAAGTAGGGGGTTTTAGTGAATTTTTCGCGATTTTGGGCTTCGACATGCATTTCAAGGGTAAATTTCGCCGAAATGGCTGGAGATAGACCAAGACAACCTGCGTATGAAATTTTCAGCATGGAATGTAGATATTAGCGGTCCAACTCCGGACCTTCTATATTCAAGAAGGCATGTCTGTGCACGCGGGTATCAAAGGGGGTTACCCCTCTAAAAGTGGTTATTTATCCGCTGTTGGCTTGTCTAGCGTGTAAATGATTGCAGATAGGCACAGACATGCTGCTTATCATAACAAGCACTGACGACAAGCTTCTTAGAAATGATGACTGATGACCTTAAATGACCTTGAACCCTAAAATATTGATTTTGTGTGATTTTTTTGGCGATTTTTGGCTAAAAAAGTGAATTGCGACGAAATGGGTGAAAATAGACTAAGATTACCTGCGAACAGGAACTCCCATTAGCTCTCGCGCGTTTCATGAGCATTAGCTCAGATTTCTTGTTGTGTCTTGTATAGGACGCGTTGCTCTCAGCTGACGACGAGTAGTTTCGGGAAGATAAACCAGCAGGCCTAATAAGGCTGTTTGTTTAATCAAAATCAACTCGGAGCATCAGACATTATTCTAGCTTGCAAAATTGCAAAAAAATGTGTAATTTCTGTATTCATTCGTTGATTTCAAAAACTATCTAGAGGAATTTTAGACTTCTATAGGCCAACGGGAGAAGAACTATGGCCAGTGGCGTCGTCGCCGATTAGGAGAAGGGGGCCATTGCCTTTTCCGCTTAATTTAGGGCTGTCGGAAAATTGCGACTTTCTGACTCACCTACTTTTTACGCGCGAAAGCAGCTACTGCTTTAGCGCATCATAACCATCGCAATTCTGTCCGTCCGTCAGTCACATGGGTGGATCAGTCAAAAACGCCAAAATAGGGGTGTTTGTGGATTTTTTGGTGATTTCGGGCTGCGAGACACATTTCAAGAGCGAATTGTGCCGAAATCAATTGAAATAGACACGGAGAAGCTGCGCATGAAATTTTCAGCATTGAACGTAGATTTCGACGGTCCAAGTCTGGATTTTCTAGGTTCAAGGAGACCTGCGCATGAAGGCATCAAAGAGCGGTACCCACGTAAAAGTCGTTATTTTACCGTTGTTGGTCTGTCTTTCGTGAAAACGGTTGCAGATAGGCATGGGCATGCTGCCTATCACAACAAGCAGTAGACCTAGTGACGAGCTTCACAGTCGTATCAACATCGATGACTTTGAAAGACCATGAACGTTCAACATGAGGGTTTTTTTTATTGATTTCTGCGATCTCGGCTGCAGCGCACACTCCAAGAATAGACTGCGACGAAATGGAAGTTTGCGAACAGAAACTGCTATAGACTTTCGCGCGTCACGTGAGCATTAGCTCAAATTTCTTGCTTAACCCGAGACGCCGCTGGCTACGGCGCTCTTCACAGACCTCCTCGGGTCTCCTATACTTCGCTCGGGTGGACCATCGGTTTTTCCGTCGTCATCCAACGAGTTGTAGTTTTGTTGGACGTCGCTACAGTATATTATAACGAAGGCGAACATTGCTCGAAGGATATAAACAGTAATTCGGCTGCTCAGTGGTTTATGCAAGAGTGCTGTCAGCTCCAAGGCGACGTCCGTATGTAGGGAGGGTCCACTCCTGTCTATGTGATGTAGAGGTCTAGCTGCTGATCAAACTCGTTACGATCTTATTTCCGTAGCCGTACGTCTCCGCTTCAGCCGCTGGCATCGAATGGCCATTCGTCAACAGTCGCTCGTTCGTACGCCTATGGGGTCCTAGCTGTCTGTGTCCGTCCGTCTGTCTCTGTTGCAATTTCCCGCCACCGCGTTCTACCTTCAGACGCTTGCAGACTTAATTACGACAGCGACCGGAAGTCCCCCGAACCCATCATTAATATTGATCACAAGTTGAATCATTACGTCACCAAGCCGCCTGGCTCAAGCATCCGATACGATATGTAGCTGCCAATCTATAGCAGGCCGTAGGATCTGACTTTAAACTGCTTAATATCAGTCAGTATTATTGTAGCACCATCAGACTTAATTATGACGTATACGTCTCTACCTACGTGATACGTCTCATCGTACATGTCATGTCATCACCGACTTGGCACAACCCGTTAGTTAAGACTTATGCCTATGTTTCTGCCGACTATTATAGTCCATGTGATTTCTAAAAGTTCATTTGTGTAGCTGACTACGGTGATGAGCAGTTAGTAACAAAACAACAGTAGGCCTAGTTAAAATACAGCAGTTAGTGTTGATTAGTTTTTTGTTTTATTAAAGTAGCCATTTATTTTGAAAGTTAGTAGCCAGAATGTACAAAAGTAGGCCTAGTTAACTACACTTTTTGAGTCGTGAACGTACGCGACTAGGGAGTCTATGTCTTTGTCACAATATTGTCAGAAACGGTCATTGACCTGTTTTCAAAAATTGCCTCACTACCACATTCTACGGGTATAGAGTGTAGACATAATTTGTTAGGTTGGTCGTTAAACAGGTGATCATACCGAACCTCAAATGTTACAGTAGGCCTATATTGTAAAGTATTAGGAAATATCGTAAGAGAGGTTATCTAATTGGTGAAATGTATTTAGGCCTACGTTATTTAGTTGCATAAAATAAAGAACATTTTACTCAACACTGTCTGAGCCAGTGCTGTTTTTATTGTCACAATTAGCCTCATTTTCCGTGTTTAAAATGACCATCGTTCACTCGCACAGACGCTTAAGTCAATCTCGACATTCGTTAAAGCATGCAGTGTACGTAGGTCTATAAAGCGAAAAAAACTAAAGCTGTCGCCGTTAAAATAAAGCCTCGACAACACTAGAAGAAAATAATTATTAAACCGAAGGAGATGTTTCCTTCTTTTCGCGAACTTGAGGACAACATTTTCTTCTTGAAAAAGCCATCATGCATGGCAAATACAGTGGCATCGGATTCGGAGCAAGGGAGG
>Ga0209454_1002937_pt1 | contig 11923 bp, 6 predicted proteins | sample WorMetHERISLAND1_2_FD_187400 | JGI IMG/M metagenome (GOLD analysis project Ga0209454, IMG submission 187400) | Marine gutless worms symbiont microbial communities from Max Planck institute for Marine Microbiology, Germany - Olavius geniculatus... | ecosystem: Host-associated > Annelida >...
ATTTGTTGCAATGCCCCCACACTGATTAATTCACAGAATTTAAATCTGGATTTTTTGGCAATGAGTTTTTGAGTTCAATGAACTCGGGCTCATGGGGTAATGAAGATTTAGGCAAATTAGGCAAAGAATGTTTAAATGATTTGTTATGCATTATGCAAGTTTAGTCTTTTTTGTCTACAACATTCTAAAACTTTTTACATATCACACGCCTTTCTATGGGTAACCATCGCAGAGTTATCAACGCTCAAACAGGTCTGGTTTTTTTGGCCCACCCTGTATTTGTTTTTATGGCCAGTTATTGGGTATTGAGTCTGTTTGTGTGTTGGTGTGTGTTGCACAGCGTATTGTGCGTATGAATAAGACTGAGGACGACGAAATGGATGCAGAGGAATTGACAGAAGAAGAACTGAAACAAGTTGCAGGTGCTTTTTTTCACACAGCTGCTCTTTTGTTGATTAGTTGTTGTTGTAGACTGTTGTAGTAAAGTTGTTATTGTAGTAGTATTAGACTGTAGTGGTGGTGGTGTGGTGGTGTGGTAGTAGTAGTAGTAGTAGTGGTAGTGGTAGTTGTAGTGCATTGCTGTCTACATGATGATTTCTATGAAAAGCTAGTTTGTGGTAGTTGCATTAGTTGTCTGTTGTTGTAGTAGTAGCAGCAGCAGACATTTGTAGTTGCAGATCATTGTAGCAGTAGAGTGTTGTGGTTGTTGTTGTTCCAGAGGATGACTTGTGAGAAACTGGCTTGTGGTGGTAGTAGTTGCAGCAGCACAGTATTAGTAGTAGTAGTAGTAGAAGCACAGTGTTTTAATAAATGTTTTTCAAGTCACTCAAATGTCAAAAATAAGTTTATTGCGTCACATTAGCATAATGCGCTGATGTTGTTTTTGTTGCACAGAGGATGATTTCTATGAGAAGCTGGCTTGTAGCATTGCTCCTGAAATCTTTGGTCACGACGACGTCAAGAAAGCACTGCTCTTGCTTCTGGTCGGTGGAGTGGACAAGTCACCAAAAGGAATGAAAATCAGAGGTTCACTCAGTTTTTGGTGACTTACTGATTGGAATAACATGCTCTTTTTCCGTCTTTTAGCCTCTTGAACACATTGCTGGACTATCTGAGAAATACGGTTTTCTTTCATGACACTCACACGTTGTTTCAAAGTCTTTGCTCATTACTAATCTTGATGCCACAACACATCAGAACCTTTTGTGCCTCTGTGCTGTAAGAATTGGATGCATATTTTACTGTAAATGGTGTGCTTTTATCAGTGCATTTTGGCTGTCGTATCTCATTAATTGTGTTCCATCGTTGCAGGTAGCATCAACATATGTCTGATGGGAGACCCCGGTGTAGCAAAGTCACAACTGCTCAACTATATTGATAGACTGGCACCCAGAAGTATGTTGTAGTAGTAGTAGTAGTAGTGCTAGTAATGGTAGCGGTAGTTAGTGGCACATTTGCTCTTTGCTCAACTTAACTGATGACTTGCGCTCAGAAGTTTGTTGCTGCTGTTTTATTTTGTCTGCAGATGAAATTTTCTTGGCTTTGTGTACAGGGTTAATCACGCAACAAATACTGCTTACTTTTTATGCCTTTGTCAACACACGATGTGGCACGAGGCTTTATATTACTGGGTTGTTAGTCTGATAGTTTTTTCTTTCTCTGTACGTGTATGTCATGAATATTACTGGTCAAAAGCTCGGCAATCTTTTACTGTTGATGTAGTCTGGGACAAGGATGATTGAGTAAAATTCTGGATCAGTGTGTTCATTATGTTGAAGACTATGCAGTTGTGTCTGCATTAGGACGTGGTTCATCCGGGGTCAGTCTAAGCGCAGCAGTCATGAAGAATAACTTAGTCCTGGGGGGTCTAATTTATCGCCTGTGTGGTCTGCCCGTTAGGTCAGTACACAACAGGCCGTGGTTCTTCTGGGGTCGGTCTGACTGCTGCAGTAATGAAGGACAACTTGACCGGTGAGATGACATTGGAGGGAGGGGCTCTCGTGCTGGCTGACCAAGGCGTCTGCTGCATCGATGAGTTTGATAAAATGATGGATGCCGACCGTACAGCTATTCATGAGGTCATGGAGCAGCAGACTATCTCCATTGCCAAGGTAAAGCGTCTGCCAGCAATATTATTATAATGTAACTTCATGTGGTAATGGATGCGAATAGTTTACTTCATAGCTTTATATCGTTGTTAACAGTATAAATGTCATATAATGTGGTATAATTAAATTGCTCATCATGTTAGTTCTAGTTATTTATAGTTCCAGTTGTATATTGTATCTTGATTTTTCCAATATGTGTCCAATCGTTATTAATCCAATTAACTGATGATGCAGTAACAATTGTAGTTTGTAAACTGTTCCAGATGTTAGTTATCCTGCAGGTAAAGAATATTTCCAGAGACTATTGGCATCTTTGATGTTGTTTTTGATGAAATTAGTTTATGTTCCCAAGTTATTTGAAAATTTGAAATGATACTAATAAACGGTTCTGTGAGCTGATATGCTGTTATGAAACTACTCACTCATGAGTCTGCACAATTGTCAGAATTTTAGTTGTAAGTTCTGAAGTACTTCTTTGCAAATTTTTGACATTATCTGTACAACACACGGTTTATGGTTTTACTGAAATCTAGTTTTTTTCTTACAATTTAATACTGAGGTTGTTAAACTTTGCACATTTTGGGGGGAAATACACATTTTTAATATCAGTGCTTAATTTTTCGAAGTAGTTGTTTAAAATTTGTTGTCTGTTTTTTTCTGCATTACATCCAGTTTGCATGATTGTATAAAACTGCATTAAATTTCATATTGGATGAACAATTTTAAGTTGTTATTTCTACAGAACGTATACAGTTGTCGTATATTCCAGGCTGGGATAATGACAAGTCTGAATGCTCGAGTTTCAATCCTAGCGGCAGCTAACCCGGCGTACGGCCGATACAACCCTAAGAAGACCGTGGAACAAAACATCCAGCTTCCTGCTGCGCTGCTGTCAAGATTCGACTTACTCTGGCTCATTCAGGACAAACCAGATCGTGAGAATGACCTTCGGTCAGACTAGTTTTCACCTACTAGTATCAGAATTCCGGATGTGCCTTTATAACATGCCAACCCTAGCAGGTTTTGGGATATTAGGCGTTTTGGTTTCAGCATACAGGCTACTCACTACTCGTAAGATACGACGTATTTAGTTTTAATGGTATGCAGCCATCAGTAGTTTGTGCAACCATATTCATGGCCGAAAAAGCTTTAAACTTGTTGAAATCAGGGTTCCTACAGGTCAGGGAAAACTGAAAAAAGTCAGGGAATTTGTGTGGTCAGGGAAAGGTCAGAGAAAATATTTTTGAAAAGTCAGGGAAAATGATCTCGGATCAAGCAGACTGCAGATATCTGTGGTTATTTGCATCTCTAAATATTAAAAAGCAGCCAAATTTGCAGCTTCCATTAAACGTACAAAAGCTTGAAGTGTTTCAGCTTCATAGGGGCTTTGCTTCCCTGACTCCCGAACTCCATTAATACTCTTTAATTACCTGGTGATATAGTGTGCCATTTATTTGTGCAATGGGGTTATTGTTTCGATAAGGTCAGGGAAATTGTCATTCCATGACTGGAAAAGTCAGGGAGTTTTGCTACAGAAGACCTGTAGGAACCTTGGAAATATTTTTACTCTTGGAATGAGAAGTTGAAGAGGATTTAATTTAGGAGCGTGTTTTCTGGGCATGTATCTTGCTTTTTGAACTGTGGAGGACAGTTAGTGAAACAAAGCTCATTTGTATGTCGTGGAAGAACGTTGATCATCTGGTCCTAGAATTACTGATGACATGCACTCAGTTATCTATTAGGGTAAGAACAGTACTACCGAACAAGCTGCTGAATACCTTGTACCCAATATTGTTGGGTCTTCCAGATACCAGTACATGGTGTAGCATTGTATTTGTTTTTAAACAAAACAGTTCTACTGATACCATGGCTATTATAAAATCTTACAGCACTGTTTGTTGTCTTTCATTATGAGTTTTTGCGTTTGCCAATTTTCAGTTTGGTGCCATAGATCCGATCACACGGTTACTTGTCTTTGGTATTGGGTATGGCAGCCGATAAAAATATTGTCTATTACCCAATGCTGCTGAATATTGAGCAATGCCCAATACCTCAATGCCAATATCGTTCTAACCCTGTTACCTATGTTCACCAAAATACTGTGTGACGTCACACAGAATCGCGATTGTAAACATTAACATGAGTTATGAGTTAGTCTGGTGCAGCACATCGCCTATGTTCGCTGGCGTAACATGTGATGTCACCGAGAATCAGGATTGTAAACGTGAATAAACACTGTTGTTTGTTTCAGCCTGGCACAGCACATTACCTATGTTCACCAGCATAACGTGCAGCCACCAGCACATTTCACTCCCCTTAACATGAAACTTATGAGGTAATTAAACTCCCAGCTTTGGTCATAGCATACTCTAAGTAAATAGTTACCAACTGTGGCCAGCGTTATCCTGGTTTACAAGTGATTCAGGTCCTTTGCTGAAGCTGTAGCCCAAGGTCAAAATAGTTGTTGCCAACAGGATAGTTTTTGTTATGTTTTTTTATGCTAAGTTGTATTTCAAAGATAATTAGTAAAAGGTAAAAGTCGTCAATTTGTATAGCGCATCGTCGCAAACACTCCTCTAATGTGCTTTCGTCACTAACCAAACAATAGTGAATACCTTGTACCCAATATTGTTGGGTCTTCCAGATAGTGTGTGAAAAGTGAGTAAATATGTCAAATGTCAGCACAGTTATGTTTTAGATTTAATTGTGGTGTAATTACTTGTTCACTTTGAATAATACACTTTTACATTCAAGTGTTTTCAACGAAACTGTATATTGTAATGAAATTTGCTTCATGTATAGTCTTTTTGCTTTATATGTGCTCTGAGTCTTCAATGTAAATTTGATGAAAAATCTGCTATAGTTCCAGATATATAATTTATTTTACTAGGGGATTGTTTTTTATTGATGCATATTGCACAATTGCAGCCCATATTTGGGATGATTTAATTGTATTGTTTCTCTGCAACAGTGTAGCCCAAGTAATTGCTGAAAGATTTTTACCAATTTAATGTCTTTAATTTTTGAAGCGTTTTATTTTATGGTTATTTTGTTTTGTTGGCGCCTCAGTTTCAGCTCGCTGACATTGTGCACATTATAATTTTTCATGTAGTAGTGGATTAATCTTAAGCCTCTTCTTTTCCAAAGCACAACTTTTTATAGTGCTAAAGAATATTTCTGCTGTTTTGCAGAATATGATTTGCGCTGGTCATGTTAAGTGCATTGAGTTGCATTGTGGTTAATGTTTCTGTGTGTATGGAGCAATCATTTTTGCTTATTCGTTCATTTCTTATATAAAGCAGAACTTTCTGTGATGAAAAAAAATAATACACGTTGCATGTGTTTCAGACGCTATATCGCACTGTGCAAGAAAAAGAATCCAATAATACCGGAGTCGCTGACGGACTACATCACCGGTGCATACATCGAGATGCGTAAAGAGGCTCGTAATAACAAGGATACAACGTTCACGTCTGCAAGAACGCTGCTTGCTATTCTTCGTCTGTCCACTGCACTGGTAATGGCCTTTGTTTTATGGCCAACTGTTGTCTGGAAAACCGGGAAATTGTAGCAGAAAATTTGACACCTGCCATTCCATCCTTTGTTAATACATCACGTAGTGTTTAAGCACGCTGAGATATATAATTTTTACCTTCGCCAAGGAGGTTATGTTTTTGCCGGTTTTTGTTTGTCTGTTTGTCTGTTTGTCTGTGTGTTAGCAAGAAAACTCAAAAAGTTATGGACGGGTCTTTCTGAAATTTTGAGCGAATGTCGGGCATGGCATAAACTACCAGTGATTACATTTTGGGGGTGATCTGGCAGGAATCCTGGATTCTGGATCACTTTGAAATTTTCGTTACCATTGCGCTAAAGGGGGCATAAGGGAACCGCTGGCAAAACGAAGATGGTGACGCCACCTGGCGAATAGCTTTGCCTTGGCGGAGGTACCTGCGCTTTCTGAGTGCTTTCTGTAGTTTGTTACTGCATCTAAAATTGTAACGGCATATCATGATTAATTTCTGTGTGTTAATATGATCATTGGCATGGCTTGTGGACACTAGTGTCATTATTTCTTTCATAATGATGTTTAGCATCAACTGTGACTGTTGTTGGTTACTGAATGCTGTCATTCTAACATCCTTCTGTTTTGGTCAATATTCAACGATGCCACCCAGGCCCACTCAGCCCGGCCATCCCTCGGTAGTGTACTACTTTCATGTGTTGTCCATGCATAGGCTCGTCTGCGGCTAGCGGAGGTTGTAGAGAAGGAGGACGTAAATGAAGCAATGCGTCTGATGGAAATGTCAAAGGACTCCCTCAATCCTTCCGTTGAACACACGCGGTTTGTAATCTGTCAGTCAATCAATCGGGGTTGCCTTCAGAGAAGAGCTGCTTTGTGGCTATTAGCTAACTGGGAAACATCGAGCTGGTGTGATGGTGATATCTGGGTATCATTTTCTGTACAGTCGGGTTTTGAGATATTGGCTGTATTATGCATCTTGTAATCTCCCAGTTCGACTGGTATGCAAGATACACCAGGCTTGTGTTGGTGTCACAGTTATATGTTACGGTTATTGTATTGTTATTAATATTATGTTTGTTTTTATAACTTTTATGTGGCTGTCCTATACACCACATGTAGCTTGTCATAGTGTTTGTATGATTTCTTCATAGCAAAAGTTTTATCATTAGAATTTGTTAATTGTTGAGTATTTTTAGCGATTAAGTGCACGATTGATCATTAATGCTTTTGCTGCTGAATTTCTACCTGCAAAATGCAAATGCTGCATACCACCACAGCGTTTACTTCTAGAAAACGAATGAAACTATGCCTACCTATATGTCAGCTGCAGTTGCCAATGGCACTGGGTGCACCTTTTCGACTAATCACTGGGGAACTGACTCGCGGTTGACTGCGGTCAGCACCGACAGTTAAACAGTTAATTCCCACAGTCCTGGTGTCAGTGTCTGTGTGTGTCCGTCAGGGTCCAGAACGTGACTGATCAAATCTACTCGGCAATCAAGGACATGGTGTCGATGCTCGGCGGCTCGCGCACGGTCAAGATGAGCGATGTGATGGAGCGCTGCACCACGAAGGGCTTCAAACCGGACGCTATCGATGCTTGCATTGATGAATACGAAGAACTGAATGTCTGGCAAGTCAGCCAGAGACGAGACAAGATCACCTTCATCTGAGCACTCAGCTCAACGCTGCAACAACTAAACACTGCGTGTTGCCCGGCACTTCAGCCTGTGAGGGATCTATGTGATAAGTCAACACTAAATGTCGCCTCTAGACACTGTAGTCTGCACGTTACTTGGAACTGAATTACTTTTATTTTGATTTGTGAAGAACGTAAAAGATATTTATTTATATTCTTACTTTGCAGTTTAGCTTTTCTTCCCAGTATCTTTGCATTTCTGCTGTGTAACAAATTTTCTCTTCTGGAAGAGCAAACACTCAACAACTAGGCGACATTTGCTTAGCACCGTATGTCCTGAACAAATAAGAATCGTAATGCATCATAATGGTGTTTATCTTACACTGTGCCTGCCTGTAGGCCACACAATGACGGTAGCGACATCTAGTGAAAGTTTGTCTCATTTATTCCTCACTGCGCAACAGAGCTGCACTGAGTGGCTGACTGGATTTACTCGTAGCTGTTTTACTGCATAAAATACATTGTTATAAATTAACTATGTACTGTTCTTACTTGGAAATGCAATCTGTAATTGAGATTTCGCACATCGCTGTAATCCACAAAACTTTTTCTGCAAGATATGATCGAGAGTGGCGTTGTCTTTTATAATGAATAGCATATCTGGTTTTATTGTTCGTTATTTCTTGTTAACAAATGTTGTCCAGTTTTGAGTACTTTGCTCGTCACTACTGCCTGTGTTGGTGTAAGCAGTGTGTTTCGTTTATTCTCTCAGCAGACATGTATCAAGCAGCAAGAGTATTTCAGCCATTTCATGTTGTAATTTCCTACACTTTTTTAATTATTTTTCTAGGTATACTCACTTGATGTACAGTTTTGTAGCCCAGAATGTAGTGTTGTGAACAAGAAAAATGCGATTCTTTTGCAGTACTTTTGTCTGTGCAGTAGTTACATACTTGTCCATCACAGATGTGTTCAGCATAGCCGGAGTATTAAGCACTGTTTTAGGACCAGTCTGCAGCGTGTAGCCAAAAAGGAAATTCACAGAAATGAAAGTAATGTTAGAGTCAGGATTAAAGTATCATAATTAACACAGACCTGTGAGTGTGGGGTTTGTTAAGTTGTTAGTTCAAACAGTTAAAAGTGAAGCAAGCGTATAAGGCAGGGCTGGAAACAGGTAGGTTTTGGACATGATTTTTAGGATTTAGTCTACTAAGAAGGCCAGACACAATCCTACGCGCCTTCACATCACATCGGCTGTGTAGAGTCGCCATTGTGACGTCATAACTTCAAAGTCATGATTAACAGGATTTCCAAAAATTACACGCCTGCTAAAAGTCCTGCAGTTTGGTCCTGATGTATGTGACAATTTTTGCTTACAAAGAACTATGTGGATTGGATTGGATTTCGCTCGGTATTATAGTTGCAGTAAGTAGGCTATCTGCTGTTTCTCTTCATGTTTAACCGTTGTGGGCTCCGAGAGGGTCCCAGAAAACATTTTGATGGTTCTGGAAGTCCTGGAAATTTTTGTTAGCAAAAAGGTGTGGGAACATTCGATTTGTATCATAAATTTACCAACAAGTAAAAAATAATTCCATTTGGTATTCAGGTTTTATTTAACCTAAAGAAGCTAATTTTCCAGCCCCGCTGTAGATCGAGCCTAGAATCCCCACTTCTTCACAAATTCGATGATCTTGCCATGAGCTTCAGCGCACAGCTGTGGAAACGCTCCTACACAAACAGCAGTGTGGCGAACTTCAACAACGTCTTGAATAAACTCAGCAATCAACACATTAGTTGCTACAGAAATAAGGCAGAGGCTTACAGGAGTATTGGTAAACAAACTATAACACCTTAGTGTCGCGTTTGTAAGCATAACGCACGATGTACCGGTAGGTACAATTTTGTAAATAGCTGTATCGTAGTAGTAGCAATAGTAGTCTAAGTATAGCCTTTTTTCAAAATTAACCGTCTCTTTCTCCCGTCCGAGAAATGTCAAGTGCTAGATTTAACGTAATTCACAACTTGTCCAAAGCAGCTGACTAAGACTAGGCTACTTGACAGGGGCAAATACTGCGTCAGCACATAAACCAACAAAACGTATTGTAACGACAGCTTTAGACTTGCTAATTGAATACTACTTGAAGAAAAACGTCGATTGAGAAAATTGTTAAACCTGGCATAGTGCAGAAGCCGTGTAAAGCGCCTTTGTACAGATACAGTTCGCAATGTACGCCAGCCGCTTTCAGCTTCTTTTCGTATTCTTCAATTAACAAACACGATTCACTATAATTCATCATATTAACACAGTTCATATCATCCGCCGTTGGGGGATCGGTGATATCAGGCTACCGGGATTTATTCAACGTTTCAATAACGTGGGGTGCGTCAGTGACAGGATCTTGATTGTCAGGTTCGGGATAACATTTTCGCGGGGCCCTTCAGCTCTGGAGGGAAACTTTTTGAATTGTTCTTTTCAAAATGGTGCATTCTGGTGTATTTTGTATTTCTGAGCGACGGCGGGGCCCCCAAACGTCGTGGGCCCGGGGTAGCTATAGCTTAACCCCACTACCCCACCCTCTCGACGGGCCTGTTGATTGTCGGTCAATATTTGGCAGCTACGATCGTACGTGTTTGGTATCGTTTTTTAACTGTCGGAGAAATAGGGTAGACCATTTAATAAAAATGCGAAAACTTGCAATTATTGTTGGTCTTAAGTGGGATAGAAAAAATATTTGCCACAAAAACAATCTAGACAAAATCCACTTTTGTGGCCGGTGGCCTGGATGCTAAAAATGATGCTATTAATCACTAACAGAAAGTCGTACGGGATGTATTTGAATTGTTATTTTAGTATTTTAATACGAAAATGTTCAACAAATTGAACAAGTAATTTCAGCAAAACTCACGTAACACACGACAGCATCGGACCTGCCACCTAGGCAATTTTACTGTGCAGCGTACAATAAAATAAAATAATAATGCGTCTTGAGGAGTACACAAATTTGAAAACTCCGAAGGGAAAACACCTTGAGCATACCACTCGTAAAAAGTACAAACTCTAATGGTTAAAATGTACGTTTTATGCTAAAAAAAATCCTTACGCACGTTGTCCGAATCTGTCTCTTGCAATTTCGGCGCAGTTCACGCGTGAAAAGTGCGCCACAGCCGAAAATTAAAAACACTATTTTGTGGGTTCAAGGTCATTCTAGGTCATCGATGTTAAGTCTAAAGCTCGTCACTACTGCGTGTTATGATATAAGTAGCATGTTACCTAACTGCAACTGTTTTCATGCCAAACAAGCCAACAGCGGTTAAATAACCACTTTTAGTGGGTTCCTTTCCTTGACGCCCGCGTGCGCAAGCCTCCTTGAACCTAGGGCGTCGGGACTTGGACTGCTAAAATCTACGTTTAATGCTGAAAATTTCATGTGCAGGTTGTCTAGGTCTATCTCCAGCCATTTTGGTGCAATTCACTCTTTAAATGCACGCGTGTAACAGCCCAAAATCACGAATAATTTATTAAAACCCCATACTTTGGAGTTCAAGGTCGTTCAAGGTCATCAGTGTTGATACCACTAAGAAGCTCGTCGCCAGTGCTTGTTATGATAAGCAACATCGTCTGTGCTTATCTGCAACTGTTTTACGCTAGACAAGCCAATAGCGGTATAAGAACTTTTTAGGTGGGAGCCCCTCTTTCACGCTCTAGTTTGAGGAGAACCCTTGTACTCAGCGGCACCAAATTTTGTCACAAAACTAGGGTCCTTGGGGCAACCCACAGCGAGGATGTCGTGATCCTAGCTTGCATCTTTTTGATACAATACAGCTGTGTGACAGACAGACGGACGGACAAACTCACGCCTAGACCATTTCTAAGACGCTCGAAGTATTCTGCTGTCGCTCGTAAAAACTTGACAAGCAAAAAAGAACACCGAGAAATTTTGGTATCTTGCCTGCTGAACGAGCAATTACAATCATCTTAATTAAAACTTGGCAAAAATTAGTTTAGAGCAAGTCGGCAAGTTGCCAGTCTGTCTGACCGTAGCTGTCGTCTCTGATGATGTCACATTCAGCGACTATGAAGAGCGTCGGCGGCAAATGATCAAAACGAGGTCGTAGCAGCGCAGCTATTCGCGGGTTCTCTCTGTCCTTTGCCTCAACCACTTTATCCATGAACCTGTAACGCACGTACCCACGTCTTAACCAGTCCCAAAAGCACTGGACATTGTGCATGCATCCTGGACTGGGACAAGTGAGCAGCCTACTAGGCCCTGATTATTAGCAAATCAACTTACACACTTCAGACGGTGGTTTTAACTGTCACTTATTTCACGGTCGTCGACGGTCAGTCGTGTAAGCTATAGGCCTACATTCACGTATATCGGCGTTCGATTTGGTCACGCTTGAGTTCACCCACGGATTTATCAACCCGTTACACTACTGCAGACATAGGCTAATAATAGCTTTTTACACAATTAAAAGTAACTCACCATTCAATTAGGCTTTGTCCAACCCCCGGTCCGTCTTTGTATTCTTGATTAGATCGGAGGTTGGTTGCGTGTGTCGCAGTAACTTTGGGATAAATTAGTACCTGCCACGCGCGTACACACCGCATACACTACGTATATACAGGTACATAATGACATAGGCCTACAT
>Ga0209454_1002938_pt1 | contig 11922 bp, 2 predicted proteins | sample WorMetHERISLAND1_2_FD_187400 | JGI IMG/M metagenome (GOLD analysis project Ga0209454, IMG submission 187400) | Marine gutless worms symbiont microbial communities from Max Planck institute for Marine Microbiology, Germany - Olavius geniculatus... | ecosystem: Host-associated > Annelida >...
GGGTGACATTAATCCGGAGTTTGACCTCAAAAAGCACACATAACGCATTTTAACGAATGTTGAAATCAAAAATAACATATTTTATGACACAAACGCGCACATTACGGTATATAGCTTACTCGATAAAAGTCTAGAAGAAAAAGACACCAGTAGACAGAGGCCTGCCTTACTATACCATTAAGTTATATTTTTATGGGCTGTGTTGACTTGCACCCCAACATTTCCTACACGTATAGGCCTACCCCGTGTACACCAGTGTCTAAACAGTCATTTAAGTGCCACACCTCCCTTATTGCTGGGAGCTAATAACTTCTGCTTACTCTGCTATCCGCCTACTGGAATGCTTTGCGTAACACTACAGTTTCGCGGGCCTGGTGAGGTCAGCGGGTACGAAGGTTACCACTGGCCTTTGACTGCGTGACTGACATTATTGGCCTCAAAGGGAATGACTTCACCGTCGCAAAGTCCCACCGTGAGACAGCAATAATCACGCAAGACTTAGTAGGATACTCTCCTTCTCTGTTCCTCTCTGACTGAAGTCTCTGTTCAAAGCGAATCAGTCACGACTTTGTATCGCATCAAAATGCTCCACCGATCATTACCACACGCTCTGTCGATAAAGCGTACATATTTCAAACGTTTTAACTTTAAAAGTCTACTTGACTGCAGCCTGCACGCATCCTATCACGCTGTATGTGCACTATGACCACTCGCTGAATTTAGATTGAAAACAGAGGAATTGTAACCTGCTGACAGTGTCATTGCAAGTAGCTGTCCACCGTGAAATAATTAATTAGAACGATATGAACACCCGTCATGTAGTTTTTTTGTGCTAACTCCGACAAGTATAAACAGATTTGAATAATATTCCTTTTACTGTTGCATTTGAAATAAAACGTGGAAAAAGTTATTACTCGACCGCCACCGTGCCTCAAAGCCTGCATGAATCTTTTTACGCGCGAAAGCAGCTATTGCTTTCAGCGCGTCTTAGCCATCGCAATTCCGTCCGTTCGTCTGTCTGTCCGTCTGTCTGCCCGTCTGTCTGTCACACGGGTGGATCAGTCAAAAGCGTTGCAAGCTAGAATCACCAAATCTTTACCGTCGGCTGCCTGGAAGACTCTAGTTTCAAGAACCGTAAACCATTTCCTTAAGTTCGAAGGTGGCCACCCCGAACGAGGGCGCTAAATGAGAACGGCGTGGGAAAAATTTGCGATTTTTGGCCAACAAGTTGCTGTATTTCAATAACGGTGCGAGATAGGGCCTAGGTTACTATTAATCACTAACAAAAAGTCGTACATTGGCTCTCGAACGCCACCGAATTCAATGACCTTGGATTACCTTAAACGCTAGAATAAAAGTTTTATGGATTTTTTGGCGATTTTGGGCTGCGAGACACATTTAAATAGCGAATTCCCCGAAAGCAATTGAGATAGACATGGAAAAGCTGCGTATGAAATTTTCAGTATTCAATGCATTACAGATTTTGACGTTCAAGTCTCGATTTTCTAGGTTAAAGGAAACTTGCTCACGACTCACGAGAACATCAAATCGCGGTACCCCCGTAAAAGTCGCAACGAAATGGCTGGAGGTAGATTGACAGTTTGCGAACAGGAACTGCTATAGGCTTTCGCGCGTCTCGCGAGCATTAGCTCAAATTTCTTGTTGATAAACGGTGTAGCTGTACTTCATCAAAGTCAACTGATTCAATCTGCCGCCTCAGTCTGTAATCTATACGCATAGAGTTTGTATCGTCTTTCTCAATTAAACAGCTACGTCTCTTCTTTCCAACCGTCCGCTGTTAACAGTGGCGTAGCCAGGAAGAGTCGGTAAGAGACGACCGCTTCCACGAACTTTAGTTGTCAGGGGAGGATCCAGAAATTTGCGAAAGGGGGCGGTCTTTTTTCTTTTCTTTCCCTCCCCTTTCCGTCTTTTTCCTCTTTCTTTTCCTTTCCCCCCTTTTCCCTTTAATTAGCTGAAACTTATGTTTCATGACACACATGCTTGACACTGGAGGTTTCCGTGTTTTTCTGTGTATGGCTACTGATTAGTGACCTTATAACTGGAGTACAGTGACGGCGTCTGTCCGTCGCCCAAAGGGGGGGGCGCAGCCGGCTCGACCCCCTCTAAATCCACTAGTGGTTGTGAATGCAAATTTCGGTAGTAAGACTAACAAAATGTAAGTTATACTCGCTGCATGCATTTTTGAAGTTTTTCGTGCACCAAAATGCGTTTGCAGCCGAGGGCCCAGCTGGGGAAACTTTCAGTGCTACCCAGCCCTCTCATCATTAACTTTGGCCTTTTGAGCGAATTGGGCCTGAGTTTCCCCCTCCCAACTCCAATTTACGGCTACGCCAATGGCTGTTCGACTTACGGTCTAGTTTCAGATATCGTATTTTCTATTGTGCGTGCGAGCACGGATTAACAAACAACGTGCACAGCTGTGCGACGGTGCAGGACTGCAGATCCTGATCCCGTGGACGTCTACTCCACACAATGTATTTGTTCGATCGATCTTCCACATACGATCGTCGCTCGTATATATGCGTTTAGGCAAGTCGGTCTCGGATCGTTAGAAACGTAAGCGGTACGTGAGTTCGCATGCAAACGACTGAAACACGTTCAACTTCGACGACCACGTCGTCACGGTAGTTTATACCCCGTTTACACGATCAAGCAAACGTTAAACAACCATCAAGCAAATGTAATCAAAATACACGTGCACGACGTGTGCTCTAAACGGGGTATTACGCAGCACCACGCCAGCGGGCGCCTGCACAAAATTTTTGTTGGAGACGAAATAGTTCAGTACGGATTTAACTTTAATTTCAATGCATTACAGCTTAGCCGAAAATAAAGTAAAATTTTACCGGGATCAATATGACCCTCTGTTTCCTGAATGTGTATACCCTATGTTCTTTCATCCTGAGAGTCATGTTTACTAATTACGCCCGCTGAAGCGTACGTCGACATTACTTGGAAAACGGTGCTTTGTAATCGGCGCAGTTACGTACGTTTATGTGTAGTGCCTCCATTTCGTCTAATCCCTAAACCTAACTGTGAAACTAACTTCAACCTTAACCCTAACCATTTTTTGTAGGCAAAATAGTATCAGGTTTAGGTGACTGGGATTAGGATCATCTGTACCGTACCGCGTCTGTGCATAAAATTAACAGCGAAATAACTCCAACGAAGTAAATATGCTTTTGAGCTGATTGTATAGATTGCAACCGTGCAAAACTACAAATACCGATTTGTGAATGCAACATATGTTTTCGTTCTGCCTAACACAGCTTATTTATTGACTGTTATTAACGGAGGTAACACCGGGGAAAGGGAAAGTCAAACATTACAGCTTTTACACTATTGATAGTATAGTCTTGTGGGAAATTTGCGTAATGCGGTCGTGTGACAGACAGAATCTGCATTACGCAAATTGATGGCGCACACATTGATTTAGTAGGCTAATTATGCGCTAATATTGCTACAGCAGTGGAAACGTTGGTATACGCAAGGTACAAAGTACATATTATATAGTAAATTAAAATTCACAAAGGGTTTGCATTTTGCCTGAATGTGACATTAAAAGATGTTTGAAGTCGATTAAAACTGGATTTAGCGCTCTAGTTCGGGATGACCCCCTTCGAATTTATGTAAAAGCTTCACGGTTCCTGAAACTAGAGTCTTTCAAGCAGCCGATGGTGAAGATTTGGTGATCCTAGCTTGCACCGTTTTTGACTGATCCACCCGTATGACGGACGGACAGACGGACAGACAGACGGACAGACAGAATTGCGATGGCTAAGACGCGCTAAAGCAGTAGCTGCTTTTGCGCGTAAAACTGCAGGAGATTGTAGTCAAACTAATACTATTTAAATACGAAACAGTTTCGGAATTCGAGTGATGCAAAATCGTACAATGGTGCCATCGACTCCGCAGCTTATCACGTTTAATTTTCACTCTTCGTACGTCGTTCTGACGGCTTCGGCTGCTGTTATACGGCGTGGCAAAAAACTGTCTCCTATCTACTTAATGGACCATTTAACGCTGGCGGTATATGGACACCATTATGGCCAGACGATTATAATGAAATCCAACGTCAGGCCACTGCTGCTACTGCTGTTGCTGGGGTTTCGTCGCGAAATAAATCAAATTCACTCGCATCAGAATGTCACCAGGTCAGTAAAAGTAACTAATAACGCAACTCATTGTCGTCCATTGTAACCTTTACTCGGAACCGAATTATCCAAAAGAATTCGCTAGTTGTCGATAACAGTTCTGTTGCCATGACGTTTCAATTTAGATCGCGTTTGCAGGACAAAACTTTAATGGAAATATAGGCATCATTGTATGATATGACTGATACATTGGTTTTAAATTAGTAGTTTTTATACTGTCAGTGAAGCAAAAAAAGACTAGGCAGATATAGGCATATCTAGCCTACACTAGGTCCCGGTCTGCCTCTGCACCGCATTTCAATCTGTCCATTAAAGTCCAGCGCATAACCACGGTTATTATCTGCTACATGACACGAGTGTACAAATCGGTTAAACAAACATTGTTTTATTCGTTAAAAAAAGAAACCGTAATGTAATTTTGTCTGCACTTCAACAGCAAGTTGAGCAAATTGATGCATTAGACTAATGCCGACGACGTGACTCGAAAACTCACCGACTAAAGTCATGAAACGTGCTGTATATGTGTTGACTTATATAGTAATAAATATAGACCTATCACGCAACAGAAGGCATTAAATACAGAACGGATTGCGCTTGTCTTGAACGCATTTTTGTTACCATTTTTATTTGCCGGAAATAATCAGAGCAAAAAATAGAGAAAAACTTGGAACGCATTAGGAATGTCGTCTTAACTTAGGGATAACATATACTAAAACATCGTTATGTGCAAGTAACTTGAAACTTCATGGGTGCACGCAACGATTTTAGCGTGCACCGTAAGAGCAGCACTAGCCTACATGTATAGCGTCCGTTTGTCACAAACTGCAGCAGCAGCAGCTACAGCGGCGGCAAAGATACTGCTCGGCATTAACGAACGATGCTTGTCCGTCCGCAAACAGCGTAGCCTACACTCACTCAGACGTCCGCTTTGTTCGCGAAAGTGCCGCGGAAGTCGCAGCCGCAGAGCCAGACGTCGGACGTGACTAGTTACAGGCGTTTATCGTAGCATGAAGTTTGACGGCAGCTGAAATGAGGATGTCGCCACCACGTCAAGTGTCGGTGCATGCGATTGTGACGGCTTTAATAACGTCTTCATTAGCGACGTCGCTGACGCTGTTGGACAGCACTGACGTCTATTCACTACGCGCGATGAATGTTTCATATTATTCGTCGCATCACTCGTCGACCACTCAAACCGACGACGGCGACGCTGCCTCTGAACCGGTAGTCACCAGAACGCAAGCGTTTGTGATACCGGCGCAGCGGGCAACATCGTCGCCGAACGTTGGCGAAGAACGAAGTGACAACGCATCGACGAACTTCACTGAATTAGTGGCTTCGCCATGCCGCCCGAAGCTTGTCGACGACGACCGCACGGTGATGAGACCGAGCTTCGACGAAAACTGCAGCCCGGTGGGAATGTCGTCGCTGTGGAACAGACACGGCGCCAAGTCGGCCGCCGCCGGCGCTCGCGCTGACGCGGATCCGGTCAGCGTGATTCTGAAATCGTTCTTCCAGATTCAGAACGCTGCCTGGACGCCGTCTCTGCCGGCATCCGAGCAGAGTAAACAGACGAAGTCTTCGCGCGTCGACAAGCAGCAGATTTCTTACCACGGCGAAGATCCGGCAAAAGACAGACACGCATTTCTGTGGAGCGTCGAGGACACAGCTGGAACAGGCAGCGACTACCAAGACGACGTTTTGGTGGGATCCGATCGTCGACGCAGTACCGCGGTGGAAGACTTTACCGTGGATCCAGCAAACAACTGCGCGCGGAACCATCGACTGACCGAAGGAGCAATTTTGCCGCACGACTGCAGTGTTATGCGTCTGACCGACATCGACAACAGTTCGACGGTCAACGTCAGCCAAGAGAACGGCGACGACGACGGCGAGTTCTCGAGCGTGGCAGCGGGTGAGATGGCGTCCTTCTTAGCGGTCGGAGTCGTGCTGAGCGCCATCTGTTTGGCAACAGTGGTCGGCAACGCGCTCGTACTTGTTGCTATCGTGAGCAACGGGCACCTGCGCGGCACGACGCACTACTTCATAGCCAACCTGGCCGTCGCCGACCTACTCCTCGGCGTCTCCGTGCTGCCGTTCTCCGCCGCGCTGGAGACGATCGACCGCTGGGTGTTCGGAGAGACGTTCTGCGACGTCTGGGCGGCCATGGACGTGCTGTGCTGCACGGCGTCCATCCTCAGTCTGTGCGTCATCAGCGTGGACCGCTACGTAGGCGTCACCCGGCCCCTCCAACACTCGACCATCATGACCGAGCGTCGAGCAGGCTGGGTCATCGTCGCGGTCTGGCTGCTGTCCTTCGCCATCTCGGTGGCGCCGCTGTTCGGCTGGAAGGAGCCTCGTGAGCCGGACTCCGATCCCGGCATCTGTGACGTGACGAAGCAGACCGGTTATGTGCTGTTCTCCGTGGCCGGGTCCTTCTACATCCCGCTGTCAGTCGTCCTCGTCGTTTATTACCGCGTGTACCGCGAGGCCGTGCGTCAGTCCAGATTCCTTAGCACCGGGGTCAAAACGACGGACTTTGACTACTCGGGCTCGACGTCTGAGGTGACGTTGAGAGTCCACACGGGTCGACTGGCGCCAGGTAGCACCGGCGGCAGTCGCAAGGGCTCGATAGCTGTCGTACAGGACTCAGGGCACCAGAGGCCGACGCACCTGCGCGTCACCGTGGCGGGAAAAGTTGCCAAGTTTAAGCGCGAGAAAAAAGCGGCCAAAACGCTCGGTATCGTCGTCGGCGTCTTCGTGCTCTGCTGGTTTCCGTTTTTCTTCGTGCTTCCATTAGGTAAGAACTCTGTCGTTTGTTTTACGCGTTAAAAGATTTATTTAATTAGATACTGTTGACCCATCTATTTTATCAAAATCAGTTTAGGCCTGTCGAGAACTGCAAATACCACTCGCTGTTTAGGTAGTTATTATCAAACGTCTTAAACGCGCAACAGTGCACGCACGCGCAGTTGCAGGGTGCCGTTGAAAATAATCCAATGGCTAAAGTTTGATATTGCATATCACGTGAATTTTGTTCAGGCGTACGCCATATTTATGTGCTTGTTTGTCTTGTTATCATTTTCATCAAAGTAACTTTACAAAAATGTGATCGGCGTAGCTACAAACCTAACGTTTGAGCGTTGCAACTCACCGTTTTTGAAAAAAAAGAGTTTCACCGATCGCTGAAGTGAGATTGTATGCAGAAAATGTATAGAACGCCTTTCTTCACAAGGCTGCAGCGGAGGTTTTACGCAACTTTTTTATGATCATAAATTTGCATCCAAGCAGTCACTTTTCAGCTAGCGAATTTTTATGGAATTCTTCCATCCATCTCCTGTTATTTTAATTCAAATTGCAAAGCACACGAGCGCAAGCGACAAAACAAGAAAAAAACATACCTGAACAAAAATTACGACAAATTATAATATGTACATTAGTATTGACAATAAATTTGTAAAAACTCTGGTCTCAAAATTTCTAGTGATTATCGAAAATGACAAAACGCTACATCGACCAATTTTAGAACTTCCGGAAAATATTTTACGATAAGGAAAAGCTTACACAACTCGTGCAGTGCCGCGTACTCATTATTTGTTCGATTAGAATCGGTACCGCAACATATTAACTTCAGTTAATTTCAACAGTCTAAATTCAACCAGTATTAAGCCTAGTCTCAATTAGTTCTGCATTCATAGCATAAATGCGTTAAGCTCCGCACTGTATACGACGTTATGTATTTACTGCTTAAGCGAAACAACGTCAGAAATAAATCTTTATTTCTCAGTTGGGAAGCAAGTCTGCAGTTAAACGGAGAATGGATTGGATGATCTGAGACGACAGTATATCGTCAGCACGTCATCGATGAACGGTCGCAAGGCCGCCGACCTCTATCTATTTGCTGCTACCACGTAGCTTCATCAAGCCACGCCACAGACATGATACAGCGACTGCGGGCCGCCGCGTGATCACCTACCGGTCTTTCATCGGTCTAGATCGCATCTTCACTGACGTACTACGACTTTGTAAACCAACTTTCGACAAGCATTACCGTTGAAGTTACAATCGTAGAATGTTGTACGAGTTTTGTTAGCATCGCTGTTGTTACTAGTTACTGCGATAACTTGATATATTTTGTTTATAAAAGTTTGCTACAGAAGTCGTTGAAAGGCCACATCTAGTGTCAACTTTAATATACAAAGAAAAAAACAAGTAGCCTAGCAGTCGCTAGGATAGCCGACCGTACTGGTTGTCAGTGACCTTCAAGGTCATCCAAGGTCGATGATTTCCATCTCATCTAAAAGAGCGTATGCCACTTCCTATTAGTGATTAATAGTAACCTTGGCCGTATCTCTCACCATTTCCGAGACATGGCGAGTTTGCCGTTAAAAACGCACATTTCCCCCCTCCATTCAACCCCAGTTTGAAAATGTTTTACTTGCTGTGGATGGCTGAAATTTTGCATGTTCGAGTTAAGCATACATCACTAATTATTCGTGCAAAACATTTTTTCCTATGACCTAAAGCTTAGCCACAATACATCCGTGACAGACGGATGGACGCAGGCACGGACAGACGGACGACAACCATGCCAATAGCTCGACTGTTACTTAAGTACGGTCAGTTAACAGCACACTGGAAAATCGGTGCGCTGCGGTAGCATAACAGCCGACCTAAGTGTTGATTTTCGGTGCGTCCAAACTGTGGTCTTGTTTGTTGCTGTCTGTAAATCAAATTTCACTAAATTCAGGCGTCGTACGCGACAGAGCATGTCGATGTTTTTTTTGTTCCGGATATATTTACGAACAAAGTCGAAAGTTGTCCTAAATCGCACCGAATTTTGAACGTTTTTGCCTCTCCCTAAAGTTTATGAGAAAAACTCAAATGTTGGGACATAGCTGTTAAAGCGCGATTTATAAAGCTTCTCGGCGATCGGTCTAGCGACCTCGTAGATTAAGTGCCGAAAAAATAAGCGTCAGCAGTAAAACAGAACGGCCCGTCCTTACGTGTGTAAGTGCGGTCATAAAATATGACGCAGAACGGTGCTCCTTTGTGAAGCCTCGCGCGACGACGTCGTTAACAAGAAGAGATGTCGACGGAAATTTATTCAAAGATGTCGGCGTCAATCACCGACGCAACATGCGGCCGTCCGCGATATTCTTACTATAAGCATTATCATAGTTATTAAGCCTAATTAGCCACTAATGGAAATCTTAGCATTGTATTTCCGTAACCTGTTCCTTGCTACTGTGCAATTTATAGCGCGCGGCAAACGGTGAACAGTGATGCAGTATGACTACATGGGCCACGGCCGCAATGTTTTTGGAGTCTTTGGGTGACCTTACCTTTGAATTCTGAAATCGGACATTAGCACATTTGTTACTCCTGTCCTGTGAAACATTTGTGCCAATTTTCCACGATTTTTATGCTTTTTTTCGAGATAAGAACCCGTATGGGACAGACGGACAGACGGACGGACGGAAAAGTCGCATAATGCGGCATGCATGCAGGACCAGCGCATAACAATATGCGCAAAGCATCGTCGATGTGCGATTATAACGCCCGGCGGCTAACTGTTTGCAGACCGCAGATGATAGTGTGCTTTGGCCGGGCGTCAGCGCCTGTCTTTAGCGGCGGCTTAGCGCGAGGTCGTTTGGCGCTCGGCAAAGACGAGCGACGGCGCCATCCACGACAGAGGAGAGGAACGTGCAAATTCGCCGGGTGCCGCAAAGAACAGTCTTTAAGCTCCATCCAGTCTTTTGTTGATTGATGTCCATGTCGGTACTTGGAAGCTCAGTTTATCGCCCGGTCTTTCGCCGTAGGCCTATACCAGCAGCGCCAGTCCTGTAGCAAAAGTATCGCGTAAGTAAGTAAGAGTTATGACTTTGATTACCATCGGCACGTGCTTACACTGTCAACGCGTTCGTTCACGGCTGCCGTGAACTACGATCATACGACATATTAACGTCGTTATATCCCATTTCGCAGAAATGGACTAACGTGATAATTTCGAATGCTTGTTTTTGGCTTGGATTACAGAAAATCACTGCGGACCTGGGAAATGCAGGATTGAATGTCTTTACTGCACAGCCATTCATTATCTCCGCCAAATGAACGTAGTGAACATTGGAGGAGATTAAGAGATTGGTCGTTCGGTCCGTCGTTCTGTGTTTGTGTGTACATGCACGTTGAGGCGCCATATCTCTATAACAATGCCAGATAGACGCATGGTCGCAATGGACCACCCATAGGAAGTCGACCACCGCGAGTCAAATGGTCACGTGACCGATGACGTCACGTGACCCCGAAAGATCAAGGTCGTGACCCCGTTATCTTTAGCTGTAGCTGTAGGTGTAGTAGTAGTAGTTGTTGTTGTAATGTTTGAACTACTTTACTTGGCGGAGATATGCCCTCTTGTAGTTGATTCTAAAGTTAACGACATCGGTCACTGAGTTAGACTTCGTTGTTTCACCACAATTGCTGTTGCTCAGCAGTTGCTTCGGTAGGCTATACTTATCGACTGTCCCACACTCGAAGATACAAAGTACTCGAGTAGACAGTTACGTTAGAGTTCGATCGACACTATCTCGTTCAGTGAAGTAGCGGCTTTCGGAAATATTTACAAGAGCTCTGGCAGTGATATAGCCTAGTGGTAGGCCCAAATCTGCGAAAGTCTGGGAAGAACCGAGACATGAGCAGGCAAGTCTATCGCATATCTCAGTCACGATCTGTTGGACAACGAATTTATCGACGGCGGGGACCAGCTGAGATGAGTGGGCGGAGTCTGCTGATCAGAATTACAGGCGCTTCTCACTCGAGCGCGTGTCGTCAATATTGAATTATCGAAGGCCAAGTCATGCTACGTCAGCGAACAGCTGAGTCTATCCATCTTCGCTCGCGACGTACATACGCGACAATCTCGCAAACATTTCGCTTTCTCAAATCCTACTTCCCGTAGACACCTCCGTAACACTTTTTCTCGGACTAACTTTACGGATCTCTGGATGTTGTTAACGGATTTTCTTTGCCTGCGTTTTTGTCGATTCGGTTTGTTTTTCATTTTAGTTCTCGTTATTCAGTTCCTTTTCAGCTTTTTAACTCTAGGTTTTTATCTATTTTGTAACTTATTTGTTTTTGGTTTTATGCGCCCTGATTCTATCTGAGACTTTGGCGCTTTAAAAATCATTTACTTACTTACTTAATTTGAAACAATTTTTTTCGTAGCAGGACGTGTTTCATTTTTTGGCTTTAGTTTCGTTTAAAAACCATAAGTTTAGTTCTTTTAGTTTACGTGCTATATCATTCAACTGATAGTCAAAATTGTCGGCAGACATATAGTGCCAAAATTTTTGCAACTAAAAAACTTTTTCGAGTTATAATAATTGCATTAGCCATCGCAATTCTGTCTGTCCGTCTGTCCGTGCGTCGGTCCGTCCGTCTGTCACACGGATCAGTCAAAAACGGTGCAAGCTACGATCACCAAATCTTCACCGACGGCTGCCAGCAAGACTCTACTTTCAGGAACTGTAAGGCTTTTTCATAAATTCGAAGGCGGTCACCTTGAACGAGGGCGCTAAATGAGAGGGGTGTGTGCAAAATTTGCGATTTTTGGCCAATGAGTCGCTGTATTTCAGTAACGGTGCGAGATAGGGCCTAGGTTACTATTAATCACTAATAGGAAGTCGTACACTGGCTCTCGATTGGCGCCGAATTCAATGACCTTGAATGACCTTGAACGTTAAAATAG
>Ga0209454_1002940_pt1 | contig 11919 bp, 5 predicted proteins | sample WorMetHERISLAND1_2_FD_187400 | JGI IMG/M metagenome (GOLD analysis project Ga0209454, IMG submission 187400) | Marine gutless worms symbiont microbial communities from Max Planck institute for Marine Microbiology, Germany - Olavius geniculatus... | ecosystem: Host-associated > Annelida >...
GTTGAATATTGATAACAAAATATCTTCGTTACCAATGTGCGTTACATAAGTAAACCCCGCGATTACAATAGGCTACAATTTTGTAACTTTAACAAAAATCACCCAATTTTAGCGAAATTATGCTTCAGTAGTGCGCCATCCATTGCAGTCAAAGTGCCAAATTTCAGTTAAATCCGCTGAAGCAAACAATAGTTACAGTGGTTTATGTGAGGTCAACCTAAAACACTTCAGTTTCAGGTTTTTGTGGATTACATCATACACAAAAGACAAGCTGAAACTGAAGTGTTTTAGGTTTACCTCACAAAAGTTGCTGTAACTATTATTTGCTTTGGCAGATTTACTTGAAATTTTGCACTTTGATTGCAGATAAATAATGCGTTGTTGATACGGAATGTTGCCAGAATCGGGTGTTTTTTCTTGGAGTTACGAAAATGTACATTATCCACAGGGTTTACTTATAAAATGCCACATGGTAACAGTGATATTTTGTTATCGATATTCAACAATTTGTAACTCCGCTCAGAAATAATATTTTTAAACGAAATTTGGTGATCTTTTTAGTAAATGATTGGGGATTAATCGTACGAAATTTTATTTGAATTTGTTTATATTTGACATTTCTATTGTATGATGTCTAGGGGGTTACTTTTTTCCAGACACAGTGTAGATATATAACCAACACCAAGTCAATTCTATTTTCCATCCCACTGGGCTAGGTAAATTGAGCATCGGCCTCTCTGCTGGTGTTAAGGCAGGGTGTTGGGTGGCATGTAATACTGTGTAATCCCATATGGCAGGTGACGCTCTGTAGTACACCACCTTCAACTTTTTATTACCTTTAACGATTGTCACTAAGGCACAAGAGTTACTGCATTCATTTATTCGATTATTTTATTTGTTTATTTATCGTTTATTCACCATTTATTTATTTATCCATTTTTTAGGAAGGTTTCTGCATGTGTCTGTGTGTGTGCGTGAAAGGTTGCGTGGATGTAGTGACTCGCTGCTTGGCAGGAGGTATTGATGTTAACCACCGTCAGCCTGACACTGGAAGCAGTTCACTCATGATTGCTGCTGAAAAGGTAAGAAGGCTTTTTTCCGAAGTCTGATAAACAACTATGCGTACTTTGCTGCACATTCAGACAGCTTGTGTACTGGAAGCAATTGTGTCAAAGTAAAAAAGGTCCACATATGCTATTTTCCTTTCCGAGCCATTTTGTTATTATTTTAGTTTTATTTTTATCATATGCCATATTGCTCTTCTCATTCCCGTGGGTGTTCTACTTCGTATGCTAACTTTTTCTGCCTCAGTCGTGTGGTAAACATTTGGAGCACATTGCCGTCTCGTGCTGACCCATCTGAAGACTGTTGCGACCCTTAGAAAAGTTTGCCAGACGTATTGGTTGTTTGGCTCTCAATGTGTGTTGAGTTTTGTTTGTTAATTTTTCTTTTGGAGCACTTTTGCTTTCTGTGAGTGACTTTCTGTTTATTTGGCAGCTTTGATTCTTGTTTGTCAAAAAATTTATTTATTTATCGATTGAGTAGCCTGTTACTGCACCATAAATTGTCTGCATTCTGTGTATCTGTTCGTCTATCCATAATGTTGATATGTCGTGTCCATATATTTTGGGTTACTTAGAAAGTAATTAGCCAACACTTAGGATCTTCACTTCTCAGAGGCCCGACATTGGCCACCTAGTGCTAGGCAAATAAAGCTTATCCCAGAAGCTAGGAACATAAGTATGAACAATGAACATTGCACATCTTTTTTATAAATTGACGCAAATAATACCCAAAGGTGTGTAGATAGCGACTAAACCACACTGAACTGAAATAGGTCACTATAGTTCAGTTCAGTTTCGTTCAGTTTGGTTTATTTTTGTGACTGCTTGCTTTAAGGACATTGTGTTTTCTGATAAGTTGGTCAGAGTTATACTGGGTGGCGCAAAAAAAACGTCCCGAACATTCGCATGCATTATCCGGCCGAGTGGTCAGAGTGAATCAACACGAAAGCATTTGTGTAATGACCAAACATCAACGAATATGTGTAGGAATTTTTGCTTAAAACACTTTTGTATTAGACGTGATACAAACAAAATAGTGTTACACGCCATGAAGCAATTTTTGCAAGCGGTTCATCATTTGCGTTGCCGCTCATACACAGCCTATGCCAAAACGTTGCAGTAGGCCGAATCATCAGTAACTGATCAGCAGAAAAAATGCTAAATTGGTCCTTTATTTATTTTTGCCACTAACGTTAGACATTTTTTCCCACTGCCCTATGGTTTTTCTGATTCTGGCTGTCTGATGTCGACGTCATGCCATTTGTCTGTGATAACATTATGAAGATCTTTGAAGTTTGCATACGGCTCACGCTTTCCTTCACAGACAAGTTGTTGCAAGGTATCCCAAACTGAGTAATGTAGTAAATTCGAATCTGTTGAATGCAGTTTCCATTTCTGTGAGCTGACGATATCGGGCGTGTTGTGTCCAAAAAAATTTTGAGTTGCTTTGATGCGGTGTGATGGAATGCTGTCCTTATATAATTGGATTTTTAACTCGCTGTACGTCACTAAGCGACATCGAGTAATGTCATAAGTGAGGTCAGTGAAATTTATAAGCAAGTAAGAGTACATATTGGTCTACAAATGTGCAAAAGGAAACTTATCTCCTTAAAGTACATGCACCGTTATAGTTATGCAAAGTTTGGGGTGTTTTTTAGCGCCACCCGGTATTTCAGTGACTGTTATTGACAGGGTCAGCTCGAGGTCTTACATCAGCTGTTGGAGGTTAATTCGTACATTGATGTTATAGACAACACCAGACAAACTGCTCTGATCAAGGTTTGTGCCCCTGATACTTGTAGTACTGTTTTGTTTTAGCTGTAATAGTAGTTGTTGTTGTAGTTGTTGTTCTAGTAGTTGTAGTAGTTTATGTTGGCAGCCAATGCTGGTCATCATCATAGAGGTGTTTGTAAAGTGAAGTCTTTTTCAAGCCATAAGGCCTATAAGACAGTGCTGATCTCCATTTCGTTAGCCGACAGCTAGACACCAGTTTACACTGTAAGACCATGGATAGGGGGCTACTGCATTGCATGGTGTGCCTGTTTGGGTCCAGCTTTCACCTTTACACATTGCACCTACCCATGAAGGGATGGCCAGGCTGAGTTGAACTGGAGTTGAGATAGAGGGCTGTAACATGGTCTAAATAGGAAGTATGATGACTAAGACCATGTCAGTGATGTGTCATGTCATATAAGTAGTATTTTTTAGTTGTAGTAGTAGTTGTTGTAGTATTAGTTGAAGTAGTTGTTGAAGTTGAAATAGTAGTGCTTGTTTGTATAGACAGCCACTGTTGGTCATTATTCTTTCTGTTGACGTCTAGCCTGTAGTAGTATTTTGTTGTTGTAGTACTAGTAGTAGTAATATGCATGTGTAGGCAGCCACTGTTCGTCACCAGGAGACTGTAGAATGCCTTCTGGATCATGTGGCTAATGTACCAGTGTCTTTGTTGACTTTTGGCCTGTAGTAATATTTTGTTGTAGTTGTAGTAGTAATGTGTGTATACAGGCAGCCAATGCAGGTCACCGCGCAGCTGTAGAATGCCTGCTGGACTATGGAGCTAACGTCCCATTGTGTCTGCTGACAGCTGATCTGCCGCAACCAGTCACGGAACTCATGTCAAACCATCTCGTAAAGTAAGACACACTGGAAGTTATAGTATTACACTAATAGCGATGTCATTAATAGCCATGACGTTGTTTACGGTGCTGTCATTGTAGCAATGAACTGCCACTGTAAGAGTTCACTCGGTTCAGTTGGTGAGTACAGCACAAGCGCCTTTGATGCAAGCCAATCAGCCTGTGCCTCAGATCCGTTTAAACTGGCAGCTACAGTACTACACTCAGTGGCTTCTATCTCTATATCTGTTGGGCGCAGTTTGCACCCCACTGAAAAATAGGGGGGGAGGTTTGATAAGGTTGCAGATCAAAACTTTCCTCCTTATTTTTTACTTCCGCCTATTTTCACTGGGCAAAGTACACCCTTAACAAAACTTCCCCCTATTTTTTACTTTCTCCCTTATTTTTCAATTTGCACCCTTAACCAAACCTTTGTCCTAGATGGGAAGAAGCCCAAAATAAAGGGGAAAACTTGAGTCAGAAATTGGGGGGGACCTGAGCCCAAAACTGGGGGGGGAAGTTGCGCTTGATTTTGATTTCAGATTTGGGGAGGGATAGAAGCCACTGACTACACTCAACATTGCCATGGCATTTAGTACTTCTCATTTTGAAAGATACTCATTTTATCATCCCACGGATGGTATTTGAGGGCTGAGTGGTATAGCTGTCTGGGGTGAGTCACCCATTCCCTTACTAACCGGGCCCACCTTTGATTCGACTCAACGCATTAACGCTATGCCACACCACCAACCCTAGTGATAAGGTATGGTATAGCAAGGATAGCTTGGAGTGATAATTCGCAGATAACTTTTAAGAAGTAAGAATTATGTGTTTGCTTCTCTAGAAGAAAATCGAATACTGATGAACGCGTTTGGATGAAATTTTGCATTTTTGGGGGCATTTTGAGGAAATTCCATGTCACACAAATTGATGTAGATGTCAGAAGTAATTATTGATTTAGTGACTCTTGTTTTCTCGCACCTTATAAATATTTGGCTACTACTACTACACAGTGGGCCATAAAAATGTGGCACTTTACTTTTGTCTATAGCTTCACCAGTTATTGGCCGGTATTCAAAGTCTATTGACTAGCACACTCTACACACAATTTGCAATAATGTGATTATTATATATCACACCACACAGTGAATGCGTTTCTACACTACTCTGTGAAATATAACTGTAGGCAAAAACTAATGATAACAAAAATTTAGGTAAATAAAAAACACTCAAGACCAACATTGTGGTGAATGATCCATATGACACTAGACTGTTAGACCCACACAGTTTAGTGTCATACAGACCATTCACTGTAATGTTGGTCTGAAGTGTTTTTGTGCAATTTTTCCAAAAAGTTTGTTTGTTATTATCATTATATGCATATTTCATTGATATTTCACAAGGTAGTGTAGAGATGCATTTGCAGTGTTGTGGGAATCACGTTATTGCAAACTGTCTGCAAAGTGTGCCAGTGAAAGAATTTAGAAAACCGACCAATAATTGGCGAAGATATGGACAAAAGTAAAGTGCCACGTTTTTTTGGCCCACCCTGTAGTAGTCTGCAACAGTACTGTCGACAATCCCAAAACAATTTCTCCAGTGTCGTAGACAACGGGGGCCCAAGGGGCCTATATATAGCCCCCCAATCCTCCAGACAAAATATTTGAATACGTTTAAACTAAATTTGCTAATTTGGTCAGTTTATTTTTTGAAAAAATAATTAAAATTGTTGCCACCAGATCTCATCCTCTAAAGCTAAAATGCACTAAATTCGATTTCGGTTGGGTCTCCACCCCAGGCCCCGCTGGGGGTGTTCACAGTGCTCCCCCAGACCCACTAGCTGGATTTTACGGGTCCTACTTTTAAAGAAAAGGAGGGGAGGGAAAGGGGAAACAACAAAAAAAGGAAGGAAGGGGTAAAGGAGGGAAGAAAGGGAAGGGAAAGGAGACAAGGCTCTTTCCAATTGAAATTTCTGGCTACGCCCTTGATTTCTCTTTTTTTAAAGATGCCACATTTGCAGTGAAGCAGATCACTGACGTTCGCCATTGTTGGTATTGATTTCATAAAACATAGCTATGTATGCATTCATGCAGATTCTGCTTGGATAAATTTATATAGCTTTTTGTGTGGTCGTTCCAATAGGCCCTATTACGGGTTGCGCCAGTCTTTACATCTGTTTGTTTGTCCATCAAGGAATATTCGGAAACAGGCTGAAGGCTTCTATTTCCGTCCAAAGTAGATGACTATTATCACGAATATCGACATAAAAACTCAACTAGTAGTACTGTTATTACACTCAGTTTCATACAGGCTCTAACCTTGAGAAGAAAAGAGATGTAAAAAAATCGAAATATGCACGAACTTTTCCGGGCAGGAGCAATCTGTGTGCCAGTTTTTAGCTGAGATTATTGACAATCAAAGTCTGTGTCACAATTAGGGTTAAAGTTACGCAGCTTTTGGCAGATGACAGGGTTGCCAGATTTTTGACAGTCTGTTCGCATAGCGCAATTCTTATCTTTTATTTGTAGCCCTGTAAGAGCCAGTGTTTTAAAAGGTTGTGCAAAAAGTAGCAAGCAAGGCGCCAGACTTAAAAGCCAAATTTTAGGTCGCCAAAAGTTGCCCATTTGGCACTTTTCACCCAATCTGGCAACCCTGGTGGACGGCTGCACGTTACGTCGGCACTGGACCGGTATAAAGCCATGGTGTGTACTCTAGGGTGACTAAAGAGTTTGAATATGAGATACTTGAGGTGCTGTCTGGGGTTGGTCGGAATCTTGGGAGACTTTTTCCATCCGTTCACTGTGTCAACCTCATGGACCCTGGTCCATTTCAGTACGACTTCACCATCCGCTTATCATCTATTCGGCAAGGTAAGGACTGAACGTTCGCACAACGACACATGGACCCACCTCAGAGCTACGGAGCACTACCTGCCATATGGGATCACGCAGTGTTACCTGCCACCTGACACAGGCAAACACGCCTTACCGTAACCCCCAGCCGGACAGGCCAGTGCTTGATTTACCTACCCCAGAGGGATAGAAGGCCGAGTTGACAATGGTGGTTGGTTATGTACTGAGATGGTTCAGCTGTCTGCATACACATCCAGCATAAAGCAACTTATGTTCTTGGCTTCTATTTCATTGTGTGCATTACTTTGCTTTGCATTTTTAGCCAACCATACTTAAGTAACGGTCAAGCTATTGGTACGAGTTGTCATCTGTTCATCTCTCTGTCAACTGTAATGATATATTGTGGGGAAGCGTTAGGTTGTAGGAAAAAACTTTTGACACGAATAATTAGCCATGTGCCTTGAGCTCAGGCGTGCAAAATTTCAGTGGTCTAGTGCAGGGAAAACATTTTCAAATTGCGGGTTGAATGAAGGGAAGTAGGAAATTTTATGGTAAATCGGCCATATCTCGGAAACAGCGAGAGATACGGCCAAGGTTACTATTAATCACTAATAGAAAGTGGCATATTGGCTTTCCAATGACATGGAAATCATTGACCTTTGATGACATTGAAGGTCACTGACAACCAGTATGGTCAGCTATTTTAGCAACAGCTGGGCTTCTTGTTCAGAAGTGTAGAAGTAAACGTCTGTGAATTGAGGATTTCAAATGAAATTTGTAAATTGTTCTTTTTTTCTACTACTAGCCTACTACCATGAGTACTGCAACGGGTAGTTTGGTGCATTAATTCATGTTAACAATCATGTCTACTGTGGTTACAACATCTACAGGGTGGTCCAAAAAACCGGACCTGTTTAAAATTTGGTAACTTTGCAACGATTAGTCGTAGAAATGCAACATGGTCTAGGTGGTCCACCTACGTCTGGGTCCTCTTGGCCTGGCCATCCTTCTGTGGGTCAGTTTAGTGAGTACCAGCAAAAATTCTGCTGTAAACGGGCACACCGTGCGATGTACTAACCCCACAGTATTCTGTGGTCACGCACCCGGATCTCATCTTTTAAAGCTGAAATGCACAAAATTCGATTTCGGCTGGAGCTCACAGTGCTCCCCCAGACACCTCAGCTGGATTTTTGGAGGTTTTACTTCTAAGGCAAGGAAGGGAGGACAGGGCAAGAGAGGGGAGAGGTAAAAAGGGGAAAAGAGAAGGAGAGACAAAAAGGGAAAGAGAAGGGGGGAATCGAGATGATGCCCCTCCCAGTTGAAATTTTTGGCTATGCCACTGCTACTATTTTGTATGGTCCTACAGATACGCATGTGTTTCTCTTCATTGGACCAGCTCGGGTGAAATGTGAGTCGGTAACTGCTGGCAGCCTGTTTGACTGGCGTTTCTTTGACCACATTACGTTGAACTCGCACCGACTAGAACCCTTTGAGCCCCCGGCTGAGTCTATTTATGACGTGGACAAGAGCTTTCTGCAGGATGGACGAAACCGCCTTGTTCTGAACCTGCATAATGTTCTGTGCGAGCACAAGCATGTGCGTATTGTTGTATATACACTTAATCGTCAACATCGGTAGGGCCCACAATTTTCTGCAGAAAATTTTGACAAATTCCGCGGGCCAGCTCACTGCGGCAAAATTGTCCTAATTTTGCAGCTTACTGCAGCCTTCTGTTTGTGCCTAAACTGAGTTTTATTCTGTTTAAAAAGCTTCAGTTTTCACATGTTGGCATGGCGCTCAGTTATGCTAGCAACATACACGGATAATTATCGATCTTTTTTTTCAAAAGTGCAATTTGCAATTAGTCGCATTGTGTTTATTTACGATTGTGCCGTATACGATGGTGATTATTAGCAGGGACGCAGTTTCAAGCAGTACAGTTTGATTTTTCTCCGTGATATAGTTAGTGACATTATCAAGTTGATGATCGTACTCGTCATCTGTCATTTCTTAGCTTCTGCAAAATTTCGCGAAATTCTACGGCAATATCAAAATTCCGCAGAAAAGGGCAAATTTCGTGACTTGGCTCGAAATTCCGCGGCACGCAGAGAACTGTGGGCCCTAATCATCGGCATCATCATGGAAGGGTTTAGTTTGGTCTCAGTTGCTTTTATGGTTCGGTATTTTGTATAAACATTTTAATATATATATCCCTCAAGGTAAGCGTAGTGAACACTGGCGGAGATAATGTAATCGCTTTTTCTGTCTGTGCGTGTGTGCGCATCAGCGACTCAGCATGCATGTCATCACAAGGAGTCAGCCATGTAATTTATACTAAGGGAATCTACCCTTGACTGACCCCTGTTGCCATGGCAACGAAATTTGAGACAAAAAGGGCTATAACTTGGCTTGTATAAGAAATGCCTCCGAGATTTTTGCATCTAACAGAGTTTTGGGGGATGGGTTATTGAATGAGGCCAGTCTAATTTTACCGCAATTAACTCTTGTTGTCATGGTACCGACATTTGTGAAATTTGGCCAGAAATTAACAGAAGTGGTAAGTCTAGTAGTAGTAGTAGTGGTAGTAATGTTTGAATTACTTCACTTGGCAGAGATATGCACTCTCACGAGCATTTTCTAGTTTAATTATTTAATCTCAGGAACATTCTGCAGGAGCGCAGATATATCTCTGTATTCACCATTCGTCATCATCGTCGTCATCATCATAGAAGGGTTTATTGTAGCCTTAATTGTTTTATTATGGATCTGTATTTTGTATTTCTGTATATTTTACTTACTTTTAATATGTAACGTAATATGTGTGTGAGTGCTCTGCATTCCAATAGTGGTTTTTAGTAAACGCATTTTGCACTGTAAGTAATAAACGTTGGAAGCTTGGTGATGTAGTGGTTAGAATGTTGGGCTTGCGGTAGAGAGGTTATGGGTTCGACTCTTGGTCTGCTTGCTTTTTAGTGGTTTACTCATTACTTAGATGGGTGACTCGGCGGACAGCCAAAGAAGTATAAATAAACAACTACTAGATATATAGGGTGGGCCAAAAAACGGCACTTTACTTCTGTTCATATATTCACCAATCGCTGATCGATTTTCAAAATTCTTCCACTGGCACACTCTACAGACAATTTGCAATAATGTGATTATTACGTATGCCACCTTATCATAATAATCACATTATTGCAAATTGTCTGCAGAGTGTGCCAGTAAAAAAAAATTTGAAAACTGGTCAATAATTGGCATAGATATTGATAATTTAAGTGAAGTGCCATGTTTTTTATGGCCCACAGTGTATTATTATTTCTGGTAGTGCTATGGGTTAAATAAGTAAGCGGCGCATGAAGTTACAATTTGCAACAGTCAGTTGCAAATTTTTGACACTGCAGGTGATTTTATGGGTGCTCAAAATTTTAATTTTGCCCCTGAATTTTCCCCCAAATGGGAATTTTTTTATCGTATTATTTGCATTTTTTGACAAAAAATTTTGAACAACAACATTCACGGCCAGTTTTCCGGCAGCCCAAAATTTAGGGAATGGGCTGTTGCTCCCTTCTTTCCCCTCCGCTGTCACAACGCCACTTATTATTTCATGTCCCGTGGTTTCTGTTTCCCTGACTCTGGAATCGAAAATGGGTACAAGTTTCCCCCCACTTTTAGGCTTAAGCCTGTTCCTCTTTTGTGCCCCTTTTTTCTCTGACTTTCCTTTTATTTGCCCCCTTTCCTTTTTTTCCTACTTTCCATCTCTGCTTTGTCCCTCTTTCTCCACGTGTAGTGTAGATTGTCTTGTGAAAAATAGAGGAAAGGAAATGTAGATCTAGACCTTTGAGAAAACTCCCCTCCTTAGGCCTATTTTTCACTGAATGCAAGCTGCAGCCTTGAGGTACACCCACCAGGGGGTCTGGGGATAGAAGCCCCTGCTGACATCTAACTGTGTACGTGTGTCGATCTGCAGCTCAAACTGCTGATGTGCGCCTATCAAGTCAAGTTCAAACCATGATCACTTAACTTCATTGCTGCCACCAGGACGGACAGCTAGGAAGATATCATATTGTTCCCTGGCTGCGGATATTTTGACACTGGCAAGGCAGTTGTGGATAGTTGGAGAGTACCATGGATTTTTTAGAGCTGTCAAATTAACGCATCAACTTAACGTGTTGAAAAATTAACGTGCGTCAAAAAAAAATTAACGCATATCCATAAATTTACTTAATTTTGTGAAGCATGAGGTCTAATAAGGTCCAACATTCCATTAAACTACATCTATTCGATGATTGAATATTATTCAGGTAATTAAAAATTGTTTTGTTGCCATTTTATCACTACTGCTTCATGGTCCCGTGACACAGCTACGACTTTGTAGGCTTTATTGCTGTCACCCACACGATGTAGTCCATCTAGAATATCAGCAATATTAATGATGCGTTATTAACACATTAACGTATGCGTTAACAAAATTAGTGCTTTGACAGCTCTACTTATGGCTAGTTAACTGTTGAGCTGAGTTAACTGTTATTGTTCTTGTTGTTGCGTGACGAGCTTGTCTGGCAATGCCATTATGCGAAGGCAGTGTCCAAAAAAATAACTCGAAGTTCCCAGTAGTTATTGTCTATTGGACCTCTCAGAAATATTCGTGAAGTTTTATGCCCGCTTTTGCAGTTTTACTAAAACAAACTAACAAAATTGTTTGCATTTAGTCTTTTATGCTGCAGTATTTTTAGTCTATTCAGTTCTCTCCAGCATTAGTCAGTGTGTCAGTTTGTTTTTTTGCGAGCTGCTGGAATGTCTTGGAATGTCATAAAATAGAAGCAAATTGAAAAACGGTCATTTCCCTTCATTACTACTATATTTGCCAGACCTGAAGCAAAAAAAAATCTTTTTATTGCTTTGACACAGCATCATAAGCCGAATGTGTCTTATTATCAGGCTGTTGATGGACTGATACTAGGTTATGCAAAAAAAGCAAATTGTAAAGTTTATTCCTCAAAAACTAGACAGCTTCAGAAACCTGCTTATGGCATAATTATTTGGCATTTTGTGCAGAATGTTTGGCTACTGTTACTGAAAGTATGACTGGTGGTTATTGCACACCACACATTGTTTTTGGAAACTCGAAAAGTGGCCGCAAACTAAACACGTTTAATGTTTATTGTTGTTGTGTTATGACCATGGTTTTGGTTTCACAGTTAGCGAGGTATTTTACTTGTTCTGTTTGTTTGGATTGACATTTGTATTGTCTGTGCCGTGTGTGAACAATCCAGTACTGGGTGGTCCAAAAAAGTAAGCCGCAAGGTTTCCTGCTTTCTTTCGTCACTTTATCAGCTGTTCAGATTATCAGATTTTTATAATTCTTTTATTAGTATGCAGAAGAGTAAG
>Ga0209454_1002942_pt1 | contig 11918 bp, 9 predicted proteins | sample WorMetHERISLAND1_2_FD_187400 | JGI IMG/M metagenome (GOLD analysis project Ga0209454, IMG submission 187400) | Marine gutless worms symbiont microbial communities from Max Planck institute for Marine Microbiology, Germany - Olavius geniculatus... | ecosystem: Host-associated > Annelida >...
ATGTAATATATGTAAAAAAAACTTACTAGTTTAAAAATGTGTGTAAGGACGATGTGATGATATTAATCCTTTAAAACAGCAAAAATCACTTTGGTAACTCTAGATGAGGCTGTGTATATGGCATCCTTACTAGCTGACTCTAGTCTAAAGCCTTGTAAGGTTTTACATATATATTTGTCATTTTATTGCCAGAAGTCAAAACCTGTACCTTTACCTTTTACCTTTGTAAGTCAAAACAGTATACCTCCCATCGGGTACAGAACGTTGGAAGAACATCTACTACTGCTGCTCTTACTATACTGCCAGGGGTGTCTTTCCCCCTTGGACACACTATGCAAGGCCCCTCCCACACCGCCTCCAATGTTAACCCCCTCCCCCAACGTTGACTCGAACCTTTCCCATGTCAAGCTTAGTCAAGTGCTGCATTGACCCTAATGACGGACGACAGCATCCTTACTCATGAAGGCCAGCAGAAAATTTTCTAAGGGCAGAAGAGGCTTTGGTGTCAAATGAAGTGGTAATGGGGGTATTTCACCCAGCGGCAAATCCAGAAATTTCGATTTATAACTGCATGCATGAATGATCCGGCTGTCGTCTTGGCCTTACATTCGCTGTTAGTGCACTCAATTTTAGCCTGAGTAGCCTATTATGGCAATACTATGTTAGTGATTACCAACTAAACTCAGCTTGTAAGGATGCCATATGCATAGCCCCATCTAAGGTTACCCAAATGATTTTTTGCTGTTTTAGAGGACTGATATCATCACACTGTCTTTACACCCAGTTTTAGACTGGTAAATTTTTTACATAAATATATTTGCTGTTTTATTGCCAAAAGTCAGGGAATGAGTCTGACACATGTAAGAAGCGTTATAGCAGGACCCGTATCTTTACCTTTTACGTTTTTAATGCAGAGCAGTGTACCTCCGGTCGGGTACAGAACGTTGGATGTGTTTATTACAGCTGCTGCTTTTACTATGCTGCTGCTGGTTATACCTGAAAATCAAGGTTGGCTGTGGTAGACTTTGACTGACATCATCTAGTTGCCAAACCCTCAACCCACATCTTCGTCAGATGCAAGGATCTGGGTGATATTTGTTGTACAAGCCGAGTTATAGCCAATTTTGTCCCAAATTTTGTTGCCATGGCAATGGGGGTTGGTCGGGAGAAAATGCGATTGGCAACATTTAATGGCCCATCCCTGAAAACCCCCCTATGGATGCAAAAATCTCGAGGATATCTCATACACAAGCCAAGTTATAGCCAATTTTGTTCCAAATTTCGTTGCCATGGCAACGGGGGTCAACCAGGAGTAAATATAAATGTCACCGTTAATTAGGCCGACCACGAAAACCATATCCTAGAACCAAAAATTATGACTATCTTGCACACAATGGAAGTTATGACAGTTTAAAGAATTTTTAAATTTTTCTCAGCATTGTAATTTTTCGAATTTTTTGAATAAATAAGTCAAAAATTTAATTTTTATTTCGTAGCATTAAAAAGGCACTTCCTTGCATAGAACCGCACCATTTGGCGTATTAAGCATAAAAAATCGGTCTAACAGACTGGCCTGTAGGCAAGTATAAATTTCTAACAGGAGGTGTGTATATTTCACCTATATGGGGAACAAAAACCTCTGGGCGGATTGAGCCCAAATTTTTTTTGGCGGTAGGCGTCCATGACATAATCACGCCATTCAAATTTGGTGACGATCGGTCAGGGTTTTTTTGGTTGGCTGAGGGTCAAATTTTGCATTTTCCCATAAACTTTGAATTTCGTTCTTACAACACTCACATTACCGTGTGATGTGTGATTTGTCATTATTTTATCTTTGTTGTTTTTTTGTTGCTGATGTGTTCAGCTTTTGTTATTTTTTGTTTGTTGTGAGTTTGCGTTGTTTGAGTTATTTCATTATTTTTCATGCTTACTCTGTTCCAGATTTTTACCGTTTTCCATAGGTGTGGTGATGAGTCTTAAGCTGGTACAAGCAGAGCAATGAGGTAGCTGACGTCTACAGTAGAGGTCCAGTGATCAAAACATCGTACGACAATTGTAAAATTGCGTTTATCGTACATTTGTCGTAAACCTACCGCATGTCGTAACATCATCGTATATTTGTTGTACGATGTTTTGTAAATTAGGCCCCTGTGTTTTTTGCCTTCCTCGAAGCTGGAAGCTTTTTGGCTTTTGCAGTGATCATCATTGTTTGATAGACAATGTCAGAATGATAAAGAGATTATGAATGCTGACAGAGATTAATATCTGGTTTGTTAGTTTGACTTGTATTCATGTTTTCAGGACATAACACTGCTGGCACACATGCAGAAGTCCGACCACAAGACCCCGGTGTTCTTTGTGAAGATGTCTGGAGATGGAGCCATGGGAGAGGAGTTTGACTGGCCCCCATGCAGTGGTGCTGCTACCAGGTATTTATTACCAGGCTGTGGTGCTGAAAGGGGATCATCATTGTCGACATCGTCGAGGTTACTCGAACAGCTTGTGCAGCTGGAATTCTTCAGTGACGATGGCAGGTTACTCAGCGATGGAGTGACAAGCCGACCATCGAGCAGCGAAATTGAGCTTGGAAGTACTCTGGTTCTCCCTGAAGATCACCTGGCAGAAACACAGCAGTTGGAACATGTGAACTCCAACCATACCGGTCATGACACATTAACATTTGCTGTTCCTAATAGCATCATGGCAGAGTCCAAACGTCACTTGCAGCGATTAGTTGTCAGCTCCAATAATGCCATCGAAACACCGACGTTCGTCGTCGGTGATACCGACAGTTTAGTACAAGCAGCACCACAGTCCAGTCAGCAGTTTGCCATCAATTCTGACCATACCACTCAGACACAGACATTCATCATTCCTGACAGAAGTGGTTTAATGCAAGGAGAACAACCGTACAGTCATTATATAGAACAACCCGATTTGAAAGACTTCAATAATGCCAGCAAAACAGTGACATTTGCCATTCCTGATAGCAACAACACTTTAGTGCAAGTTGAAGCACGGTGTGATCAGCAGTCAGTTGTGAAAGACTTCATTAATGCTGCCAAAACGCCACCAAGTTTTGTCATGCCTGGTAGCAGCAGCAATGTTGACAGTTGTAATGCAACCAGTGCCTGCACCAATCATACGATGGTGCTTGGTGTATGTCAGGCCAATGAACTGAGGGATGTGCTGTGCTGCGATGGACCTCGGTTGTTAGTCATGGAAGCTGGCTCAGTGATGTCGGGAGGTAATGATACATGTTATTATCACATCTCAAAACTTACCTATGTACTTAAAATACCCATTTTAACGATACTGTGCTGCCAGTTTTTTATCTGTTCTCTTGACAGTGTACTCTAGTTTTTCTTTATTTTTTATTTTGTTTTTACTGTATGTTTTTGTACTTGTTGTATACATATAAACATGTTTATGCATCAGAAGAATGACAGAAACAGATAGATGGAAGATATATACAGATAAAAACAAAATTGACCGGAATTAGTTTAACTGTCGTTTTATAATATTGTGGCACCGTGTGCTATGGATGATGAGTGCCATAGTAAATTTTGAGATATGATACAGCAAGAAAGTGACAGACTGCTTCTACATTGCACTAATGCTCTGCCTGCCTCGCTGCTAAGTGGTCAAACGAATATAAACTTTTTAAAGAAAAAGACAGCGTGCTGCAGCAATATTTTGTTCATAACTCTGTATAGTTTTTATTTTAACAATATCTAGAAACTGTTGTTCCAGAACCGAAAAGATCTTTCTGGTATTGTTTTGCTCAATTGCTGTGTATGTAGTTTTTAAAACTTACTCTTATGTAGTACTTACATGTTGTTTAGTTGGTGGCAGGTCACAATGTCAAAAGTCAAAATGTCAACTCTGAAAATGTTGACAGTCACAATGTCGAAAGTGTCACACACACGCGGTTTAGAACACCGGGCCCAATAGGTGTGAGAAACATCTGTCATGCGTGCTACCTGTCCGATGTTTTTAGTTTATTGTACTTGTGTTTTAATTTCATTGCTTAAAATTTCGTAAAGTTGCATGGAAGTAGTTACGAATCAGAAAGGTGGACGAACTTTACTGCTTGATGGATTTGCCTACACCGTAGAACGTGAACGCAATGGAAAAATCTATTGGAGGTGTGAAAAACGAGACATTTGCCATGCTCGCTTAACAACAGCGGGACCACGGATTATTATGCAGCCTGGTAATCACAATCACATACCTTCAGCAAGTGAATGTGAAGTCATAAGGGCTAAACACAGCCTACGGGGAGATGCCACCACAAGTCGCGATGCCACCAGAAATGTTGTTGCTCGATCTTTGAACACATTATTGCAAGATGCTGCTGCAGAAATGCTCTCCGTGGATGCTATGCGGCAGTCGGTTCACCACAGACGGCATTTGACACGTGCAACACCAACTGCTCCAACTTCTTTGAATTCACTTCTCATTCCCGATGCGTTCAAGCAAATGACCAATGGTAGACGATTCTTGCTTCATGATTGTGGCGCGGGTGCAGATCGAATCATTATCTATGCGACGGAAGCAAATTTGGAAGAAATGGTGGATTCACGTCACTGGTTCATGGACGGTATTTTTAAAACAATGCCTCTGCTCTTCGCCCAGGTATACATGATTCATATTTTGAAACAAGGGCATACGATACCATTGGTATTCGCTTCAGACAAAACTGCAGCCACCTACGAACGTCTGTTTCATTTCTTACTTGCCAACAAGCCGGAACTTGATTCGGCATTCGTGGTGATCAACTTCAAGGCTGCGGCAAGGCAAGCTGTGTCGCGGGTTTTTCCTAACGTGTTGATACAAGGATGTCTCTTTCATCTGGGACAGTCAGTTTGGCAGCGAATACAGAACGACGGACTGCAACAACGTTATTCTGCAGATGCAGATTTTGCGTTGCAGCTCAGACTGTTGCTAGCACTGGCTTTTGTTCCCGTGGCTGATATGGAAACGGCATTCGACTGCGTTACTTCTAATTTTCCAGCTGAAGGCAACTCAGTCCTGGATTACTTTGAATTTTGAAGACATTTACATCGGTCGACTGATGCGACGAGGTTATCGTCGAGCAGCACTTTTCCCGCCAACCACCTGGAATGTCCACGACCGTGTTATTAATGATCTTCCACGTACAAACAACTCGGTGGAGGGTTGGCATCACGCATTCCAGCGCAGCATTGGATGCCATTATTCAAACTTTTGGTCATTCATAGAGGTACTTCAGCTCGAAGAAGCAAATCAACGACTATACTCGTACAGGCAACTGCCGGCAGCTCTCGGCCACGGAAACGCAAACGTTACGAAGCTCTTAATACACGAATCAGAAACCTTATTGACAACTATGTGCACGCTGAGATTGGCCACTTTCTGCGCGTGATTGCTGACAATGTTGAAATACACAACTTTCTTCTTTTTTCTTTACAGGTGTTGCGACAGTCGCAACATATTGCGCATAATGTTCGCCATTCTGTCTTTCGCCATTTCCATTGTCGACATTTCGACATTTTGAATTCGACATTGTGACTGTCGACATTTTCATTGTTGACATTTTGACAGTGCACCGTTTCGTTTTGTGCTGTTGTATATCATTTTTTCTTCATTAGGTGTTTTGTATTTGTGCTGTCCTTCGGTGTAATAAGGATTCATTGATTGATGTGACAGATGCAAGTAGCAATGCTGGTGCCGCTAGCGATGACATGGAGCATCCAACGTCAACTTCATCGGCCCTGTCTTGTGAGCAAAGCGACATTGACAGTGACAGCTGCCAATGTCAGCTGATCGCCAACAGCGAGCTGGTAGAGGGGCTGAGTGCAGGTTTCTGCCATTCACTCGCTGCATTCGCAGGTGCTGTGCTTCAATCACGCCTGCTGTCAACGGTCGCTCTCATGAATGCAATTCACCGACGCTGCCTGGAGACCATGATTAGCGTCGCCTTTGACATGGCCTGGGACGTCATCTGCACCCCGACGCGCATCAAGTTTGCACGCTCCAAGGAGGTGAAAAACATGGCGGCTCTGTGTTCTTTTAAATCATATGCAGTGGAGGTGGTTTGCTGGCTTATTCGTTAGGATGTTGTATTCTGACCAAGAGGTTGCAAGTTTGACTTGCAGCCAGTCCGCTACCAAGTAGCAACTTTGAGCATGTTGTTTACATGCCTCCTGTGAGGCTGGTGGTATGTCATCTGCACCCCAACACGCATCGTTTGCACTTTCCCAGGAGATGAGAGACAGGCATGGATTCAAGGCAGCATTTTTAAGACCAAGACGTTTGAGGCCAAAGCCAGTGGTTCTCGAAGCGAAGGCCAAGGCCACTAAGTAAGTAAGTAACTAAAGTAAGTATGGCATTTCTGTAGTTTATACTGTGCATCAAAAGCCAGCTTAATTTTGTTGAAACCTTAATGAACCACAAAAATGCTCAGACAAACGTAGTTTCAGCAGATGTATCATGCAAATACCAACAACTGTTTGCACAGAGCACATTCATTAGTGAATTGAGGCCAGAACTTTCTGAGGCTGAGGCCAAAATTTTTTGTTATCAAGCTGTCCTGGACATTCCTTGAAGATTCACATCCTTGGTGAGAAACAAGGTTCTGCATTTGGTTAGTGCCATGCCATGCCATGCAATTTTAGTGGCTTTGCAGTACAATGGTTAGAGCCTTGAACTTGTGATCAGCAGGTTGTGGGTTCAACTCATTTCAATATGTAACCAACCACCGTGGTCAACTCAGTGTACCATCTGTCATGAATAAGTAAATTGAGTAGTGGACCATTGGTTAAGTTCCAGATTCTACTGCACCACCACCATGTGTCCATTGCTCAACATTGTTTCACTGTGTACTGGTGTTAGTACTGGTACTGAGTATTGGTATCGGAAGGACTCAATAGTACTAAGCATTGGGTGGCTTGCTTGTTATCATTTTAGCTCTAATAATGATGCTGCTGCTGATGATGTTGTATCAGTTATTGCCTCCAGTAATATACTGCTGCTGGTGCTTTGTGTCAGCGTGAGCTGTATTGGTCGTTGATGCGGGTCGCTCTGAAGCAGCAGGATGAGATTAAGTCCATCATACAGGAGACAATCAGCTCTGAGGAGCAATCCGTTCTACAGTGTGCTGCCAACTTCCATTTCACCGGTCTGTTTATCATTCCTGCTATCGGCAGATATTGCTCACATTGTTCATTAGTTCACATACTGTTTAGATTGACTCCTTGACTGAGTCGCCGCAATAAAGTCGGTCTACCGTCTGTATGAATGTCTGTATGCATGGATGTCTATTTGTCTGTTTATCCACAAAAACTTCTTATGTTTTGTATGTTATGCTACCACAACGTGATGATATTCCATTTTTAGAGTCATTCGCTTTCATTGTACAATGGGAGCTGGCAGTAAAATTTGATGCCATCAAAATGGCAGTGATGCTTGTGGCTGAATGGTCTACTGGGAGCAATGTGACAAGTAGAGAAGACGTCGTCTCAGGGCCTGTTTTAAGTAACGAGATGGCAATTTGAATATTTATTGTAACTTATGACTACGGTGTTGCTAGTCAACAATTTGTTAATGCTATAATGTTTAATTTTGTGACGGTTGTTGTTGTTTCGTAGGAGTACTACCGTGCCATCTGTCTGTTGTGTGTCACATTTGTGTCCCCTGCTTAGACCATTTAACAGATGTACACTTGCATGGTCCAGTGGCACTTGTTATATGGAACTACCTAACCCCCACTGGAAGGGGAGATTTTGATGGGTTTAACTTTTAGCCAAAATTGCACTTGCCTATTTATGGCTTATTGGGGGCAGTGCTGATCAGCAGTTTCACCTCTAATGAACGCACTTTTGACTTGCTAGGTTACGGTACGGGTGCTCTGGAGCAGAGTGGAGAGATGCAGCCACTGACCAAACTGTACACAATTCAAGTTAACTACCTACATAGATAAATGTCTGGCGGTGGCAGTGGTGTATCATTAGTTGGTTATATAGTGCATACGTGCACGTATGATTGGTGATGGTGTATTGTTAGGTCATGGCACGGATGCTTTGGAGCAGAGTGGAGAGGTGCAGTCGCCAACTGTTGACTGTGTCAAACTCTACACTACGCAGATACAAGACCTTGTTATAGCACGACTGAATGCTGCAATCTCATGTAAATTGCTGCAGCTGGTCAACATGCTACATGACAGCTACACAGGTGTTTAACCTGCTATCTTGTATGACTACCATACTGAGCTTTCTCTTATTTAATGTACACAGGGATGGCCAGGCTGAGTTGGCCTGGATGACTTGGTCAAATACAATACTTGAAGTCAATTCTTAGTCACCTGCCTCACCGTTGAGTAACTTAGCTGATGAAACAAATGATGTTACTAACAAATTACTTACTTGGGCTTAGTCATAATGTCCTCAGCACCTAACATGCTAAAGATGCCTATGAATGATGCTTGTGTTCAGGGGTCTTGACTCGTTGCCTGGTTTCCCTAGAACAGAAAGACGTCGATGATTCAAAGTCAACTGAAACTTCAGATGCACTGAGAGAGGTTTGTTAAACATTTTCCTAACATAAAATACTCAGATTTCTTTATGTGTTTACATATTATATTAATTTTAGTGCTGATTATACTGAGATCACTGATGCAGTTTTTGACATCAAGGTTTCAGTCTCAAGACCCACAAGGACAGAAAAATAATAAAGTCTTGGTCTTGAAGTCAAGTCTTGTTTACACTACTGATTGATATTCGTCATCATTATCACATGTCACAGGCTCAGTGCTCGTTGACATTTTCTTTTGTTTTTGCAGTTTATCTTCTCAAATCAGTATTTTTCTAGTAGTTTTCTGACATTGGACTTATGGCATATCTGTCTAGAATGTTGTATTGAAATTGCATTCGTCATCACCTACCTTCCATTATCTGTATCTATTTTTATCAGTACATTATTGGGTGTGTAGTTGTGCCTACTAGGATGTCTGCAGGAGCATTGTTAACTCCCACAGCAGGATCCTGGATAGAGCTCTAACTAAACATAAATTTGCTGCTTTTTATAGGCATACAGGAACTTTTCCTACATCAAAAGCTTAAGCCCAAATTCCATTATGCTGACTTTCACCTGAACTTCTCCGCGTGGAAAGTCGTGGACACAAATCATGAAAGTCGCAGATGCAATCCGTGACAAATCATGAAGTTTTGGTGAAAGTCACCGACACAAATCATGAAAGACGTGGACACAAACCATGTTTGCGACGAAGTCCGTGACAAGTCCATGACCAACCCATTTGTGTCCCTCTAATGGAATTTAGTTCATTACAATGCACGGGGAAAGTCGGCAATGACTGTTGCGGGCACAAATCACGAAAGTTCGCGACACAAATCATGAAAGTTGGCGACATGATTTGTGTCGCGGACTTTCATGATTTGTGTCCACGACTTTCCCCACGGGGAAGTTTCGGTGAAAGTCGCGAAGTTGGTGTAATGGAATTTGGGCTTTAGCAAGCAAGCAAGAAAACTGTTGGCTTTTTTCCTCCTGACATGATTTTTGGTGAAACGATTGGAACAATCATCTTAGCTATGTTGGCTACACAACAGGACGTCCAAAGGTTAAGGGTTATATGTTATTTATGAACACGTTTATTCGTCATAAAGATAAAAACAGACAGCAAGAAAAGACAGATATGTGCAGATAAGAAATAACACCACCTATCTAATAAAATAGTCCATTATAAAAACAGCCTACAAATTAACATAACACTCAAAATGATCAGTTACAAGTTTCATGGTGGATGACTTGTTGATAAAAACCATGAACACATACTATCGCAACAATATGACAGAAACGACATAAAAACATTGTGCAAAATACAATTTCTTGACATATGCAGGCAACGATAAAAATTAATTTTTTGCATCATAATTAAATGTGTAATATTAAGACGATTTATGTGAAATAAAACACTCTTAGCAGATTCCCATTTGTTATAATTAAAAATCCTACGAATTACATTATTCCAACAAACATTCAGTTTATCAAGTTGTTTGCTCTTTAGAGAAAGATCTGGCATGGCATACATTAATACAGGCAGACTGTACGATTCTTGTAATGACAATAGGGCTAACTCATCAACATCACCACCGTGCATAAAAATACTATTACATGCAGCATAAAATGCCCATTTAACAGGCGTAATGTCAAATTTTAATGAACTTCCACCAAGCAAATAAACACCTAAATACTTGATTGAAGAACTCCAACACAGAGTCGTACCACCAAGCACCATCATAGGCAATGAAAACTTGGATGTTTTACCAGAAGCTACAGCACTACCATTTCAAACAACTTAGAGACTACTGGTGACAATGTAATGATACAGTAGTTATTAACATCATTAACATTACCTGTTTTATCTTTAATCAACGGGACAGAGACACCTGCACCAAAATTGTCTGGTACTGAGCCATGTAGCAAAATAGCCTTGAACAATATAACTAGTGTACAACAAGAGATGGATGTGCGTACAACAAATCCTCAGCAGATAGATCATCAGGGCCGCAAGCTTTACCCTTCTTCATATCACGGATGCATTTGTCTCTCTGTCTTGTTTATAGCTCTCAATTGCAATCTGTCACAGATTATCTAAGAAATGTCACTTGCCATATAGGATCACACCTGCCACCCAACTCACTCTGCCTGAACCCCAGTCAAGTAGATCGTTGCACAGTTTATCTACTCTGCAGAGACAGAAGTCAAGAGTCGAGCAACTTGACCTTGGTGGTTGTGGTTATATGTCTACATAGTAATAGTCACTTGATCAGTCCATTCCATTCCATTTATTTGAAAATCAGTCCACAAGGGACCATTGACACACACAGCAAACAACACATAAAAACACAAAAACACACACATAAAAGAAGTACACATAAAAGAAACAAAATGTAGTATGAACACTAAGAAATGCATTAAAAACCAGCATATGACCCATCCGGCTGTTGAAGCTACAACCTTTCTGTTGTGAGTTAAGCATTTTGACTGTTTGCACTACCAAGCCATTTAAATTTTGTGAGCCGACCCCAGGCCCCTCATTCGAGCCACCGTTCTCTCCCACAGGCTTGACAGTGACAGTGATTAGTGTACATTGGAAAACATTGAATGTGTTGACAGATTCTGAATGCTGCTTACCACGTGAGCATCTCACCGAGTACAGGAACGTCATTCATCAAAACACTGATCGAGAAAATGAAGCAGGTCATCACAATGTATTTTATTTGCCGATAAATTTCGCTGAAAATAAAACTGACAAAAAATGCCAAATTTTCGATAGTACTGTCCGCAGTAGAGTCACTAGTTGCTGCTGCCAAATTAATGCCAAACTGATGCAGAATTTAACTGTTACTGCCATATTCGAAAAATTTTGCCATAACAGTGCTAAAAGTTTTCTGTCTATCATCAGCATAAGAGCAACATTTACAGTTGGTTGCCATCGGTTGTGAAGGAGTATTCAACAGAATATAAAGACTCCATTTTAGAGGAAATCTGCTACGCCTAGACCTGCCATCCACTTAACCCGTGTTTTTTGGTCTAGCAAAAAAGCTATGGACCCTACATTCAGCAAATTTTCAGGGATTGTAGCGGAGGTCGTTTCAGGTTAATGCTTTATGACGTCATAAATTACATTGACATCACTTCCATAATCTGCTCATATGAATAGGCAAGGCAGATACCTTTTACTGATATATAGACAATAAAAAATTTTGTCCAATATATTGAGGCTCAAAAGTTTTTGAATGCTCTTTGTATTTGCATGAAGTCGTAATTGACTCAAATGCTCTTATTTGCAGCCAGCGCATATGTAGGCTATTGTATATTCACATATGCAAATGAGAAATTCACAAACGTATTTGTTA
>Ga0209454_1002943_pt1 | contig 11915 bp, 9 predicted proteins | sample WorMetHERISLAND1_2_FD_187400 | JGI IMG/M metagenome (GOLD analysis project Ga0209454, IMG submission 187400) | Marine gutless worms symbiont microbial communities from Max Planck institute for Marine Microbiology, Germany - Olavius geniculatus... | ecosystem: Host-associated > Annelida >...
GTGAGTTACTAGCCAAAAATCGCAAATTTTGCCCACCCCCTCTCATTTAGGGCTCTTATTCGGGGTGACCGCCTTTGAATTTATGGAAAATCTTTATGGTTCCTGAAACTAGAATCTTCCAGGCAGTCGACGGTGAAGATTTGGTGATCCTAGCTTGCACCGTTTTTGACTGATCCACCCGTGTGACAGACGAACAGACAGATGGACGGACAGACAGATGGACAGAATTGCGATGGCTAAGACAAGCTGAAAGCAGTAGCTGCTTTCGCGTGTAAAAACTGGTGAACTTTGATCTATTAACAGCTTAGCCCCATTGCTTTCAACGATTCTGAAAGTGTATGTCTGTGTGTGCGTGGCTTGGCCCATGGACATTGCAGTGCATTGGGTCAAGCTTGTGCTGCTGCTGCTGCTGCTGGTCGCTATTTATGATTATAGATTGGATTTTCAGAATACTCATAGTTTTTGGTACAGTGCTGTTGGCAATGTCAGTGCGTGCCTGCATGCTCATGTTATTTTTACGCGCGAGATCATGTCATGCTTCGCGCGTCGTCGCGATGTAATGCTTTGTGCATTTTGGCCATTGTCTGGGCATTTGTCTGTTCGTCTGTCCGTCTGTCACAATGCAGTACTGTATCAAACAGACGCGGGCTAGGATCACGAAATCTTCACTGTGGGTTGCCACAAGGATTCTAATTTATCGTGACAAAATTTTGTGCACCTGAGTGAGGGGTTCTCCTGTTTTTATGTAATCTTTAGTTTATGTGATTTTTATTTTTCAGCTCAGAGCTCTTGAGGTGGGCACTGCTAATGACGTACTGCGTCTGTCATTCTCTGCTAAAGGTTTGGACAATAAGGTAATTGAACTTTTCTTTTAATATAATTATTTTTATTTTACACTGTCATTGATGTATTGTTGTTCTTATGACTATTATATAGGTGTTATGTGTATGCATATGAATTGTCTTGACAGTCGGGTTTGTAAGCACAGATGTGAGTGAATAGCCAGAGAATTCTCTCATTAAGGTGAAATAATTGTGCAGTTATTTCTTATTGAATTTTATCTATTTGCCTTGTGTGCTTTATTATTTTTTAATAAATGTAACTGTAAAAAAGCAGTGTTGCAGCAATACAGATCAGAATTGCTTAGTCTGTGCAGTTTCAGTATAACATTGAGATCAATTATGTATTATTTTCAGGATTTCATGGGAAAGTCCGATCCATATCTGGAATTCAGTCGGCAGATGCCAGATGGGAAACTCCAGGTTGTTCACCGAACTGAGGTACAGCATACTGATTTTTTTCTGTATCATCGTGATAACATGATTTTCGTTTAAAGTCTGAGTTGAAGACTAGTATACTCAGCAATTTAGAGGTTTTTAACGATAATGTGCTATATAAATTTACATTCGACATTGACATTCACATTATATTGTTTGCTATGTATTGTATCAGAAATTATATTTTTTCGTACTTGCTTATTGGTGTTATGTATGTGTCATATTTAATGGAGTGATTTGGAATAGCTTCAAAAAAATTAATGGGTTAAACTGACTAGTTTACTATTTTTTATGACTGACCATCTAATTTTTTATCTGTCACAGAAAATCATTTTGTGAATTTATTCAGTTGACTCATTAGGAACTTTTAATGAATTTGTTTTAGTAATATTCTGGTTGAGTTTCGTGATTGCATTTTGTGCAGGTTATAAAGAACGATCTCAATCCCAAATGGCGTCCGTTTGATGTCAAAGCCAGTCGACTTTGTGGTGGGAATTATACTCTGCCAATTAAGGTGATGGACTTTTGCGTGTTTTGTGTATTACAACAGTATTTCATGTTATTCATTTGCAGTTGATTTCTTATTTTGTCATTATGTCACTGTGTGTTTAGCATGTCATTTTATAAACCTGCGCTTAGCACTGACACCGCTGTTATTACGGAGCTCTTTAATCGGCCTGTATTGTTCAATTTAGCTTTTAATGTGGACTTGCCTGCCAGATTATAACAGTGTAAAATGTGTTGAACAGAAAGTCTTTCTGTAGCATACAGTGTTTAGTACAGTATCAGATAAAATGTTACTGCTGGTAATTGTTCATACAATGTGGAAAAAAATTAGTTAGTAAACTTATCAGTTTATTTTACAAAGAGCTCTGTAATAACAGCAGTGTCAGTTTGGCTCGATAGTCTAGCGGTAACGTGTCGGACTTGTAATCCTGAGGTAACTCAGAGCCGCAGGTTCGACTCCCCACCAGGACACTGCTGGGTAACGACCTTAGGCAATTTGTTCACACACATGTGCCTCTGTCACCAAGCAGTATAATTTGGTACCGGCTTCACCGCTGGGACGTAAACAGGCACATTATGTGATACACTGGCCCCGTATCCATGGTCTCGCAGTGTAAAAACTGGTGTCTGGCTGAGGGCCTTAGGAAACGGAGATCCGCGCTGCCCTATGGGCCGTAAGGCTCGGGAAGGACTTTACGTTTTGTTACGTTATTTCACAAAATGTTCAGTTGAAATTCTTACTGCAGTGTAGGTGAGTGATGAGTTTCTTGCTTGCGTGTGCTCGTAGGTAAATTGCTACGACTTTGATGACAACGGAGACCATGACCTGATTGGAAGTTTCTCGACGACCGTTGAAGAACTGATGAAGGCTGCTAAAAGTCCTGTGAGTTGACAGAAACTGTTTTTTTCTTGATCTCACATTTTAAAAGCAGGAAGTTGACGTATTTTGGTCGCATCATGCATGTCTTAGTGGTTTAACAGTAGCATATCAGACTGGGTACAGCAAGGTAGCTGGTTTGACTCCCAGCCAGTACACTACCTGGTAATAACCCTGGGGAAGTTGTTCACACACGTCTCTCCACCAAGCAGTATAATTTGGTATCGGTCAAAGGTCAGTGACGCTCTGCGGCTGGGAAGGCAACTAGGTCTGGCATTGCACTGGCCATGCATCACAGACTCAGTGGTTTATCCACCTACGGGCTTAGTGGCCATAGAAAGGGAGATGAGCACCCCGCTTACACCTCTTTTGCAGTATGGCACCCTTACCTATGCGAGGCGAGGACGAATGATGAATTATTTGTTTTTCAGTGCAAATCATTTGTCCTATCATATATCGTGGGATACAAGAGACTGCCTGGGATTAGCTAGGTTTATTCGTAAAATGGCTGATAGAAGTCTGTCGTGTATACGAGTGATTTTGTGAGTTTGCTGATTCTTGCAGGTGCAGTGGCCATGTATCAACCAGAAGAAGGCAGCTAAGAAGAAGTCCTACCAGAACTCAGGAGTCGTCCACTTAGAGTCTTGCCGAGTGAGTCAGTGTTACGTATACATTGTTTCTATGATCTTGTTTCCACTTGTTTCGACTTGTCTGCAAACTTGGAAATATTGTGGAACTTAAGAGTGACCAAGGAAATGTCATGGATTGAACCAGATGTCTGAAAATTTTCAGGGAACAATTTTGCAGTAAGAACTAGTCTACATTTGGGCAATGCCATTGTTCGGTAGCTTTGTAGTAGTATAATAGTGTATCTGATGTATTTCTGTTGTGCATCTATTTTGATCATTATTATTACTACTACTATATTCTGTTATCGTTACTAATAGGAAAGAAAAATATGATTCCAGCTGGTTTTTTTTGAGGCCACCAGTACAAACCAGAGATGTGCGGATCCTGAAATTATGGAGTCCACGTCAGTCCGCAGATTTTGATTAAGGATCCACTGTCAGTCCGCGTCCGCAACAAAAGAGAGATATTGGATCTGCGTTCGCACTAATTAGGCCTAGGCCTTTAGTCATTAGTATGTAAGGTAGTCCGCTACGGCTGGGCCTAAAGCAGATTGCAATTTACCTGTTGAGGTACTTCGGCGCTACGCAAATTTCAATACACATCACTAATTTCTGTTTTTAATTTTTATTAAGAAAAATACACTCATCACATAACAAGTTCCGCGTCAGTCCACGTTTGCAAATTTTGTCACAAAACAGGATTCGCGTCAGTCCACGACCGCAAAAAAATTCTACGGATCTGGGTCCGCGGACTGACAGGTCCGCAGTCCACACATCTCTGGTACAAACTCAAGAAACAGAGGTGATGGCTGGAGAGTGGAATAAGCTGCCTGCACATGTCCTGGATGCTGAAACTGTCATAACATTCAAGAACTGTCTTTAAAACTCTATCATACGAGGCAATTAAAGCATCAGCTTCTGTGCCCGCCATCAACAAGTAACAAGTACACAATTTGTGTTATCGCAGCATGCAATGGAATGTGCCAAAGAGTTTGCAAGATTTCACAGAATTTTTCATGCTATCTTTATTCATATGGTTCATTTTAATCATTAAGTGTCCAAAATGTGTTTATTTCTGATAACAGGTTACCAAGAGCTATTCATTTCTTGACTACATATTCGGAGGCTTGCAGATCAATTTCACGGTATGGTACTTTCAGTATCTACAGCTTCGAGAAATATTCAGCAGAGTAGTTCTAAAAGTTTTTTCGACAATTTATTAATTTGATCATAATTTTAGTTTTGCATTTGTGATTTTTTTTGGTAGGAAAATTTAGTTTTATGCATTTTCATTGTGTTCCGTATAAATTATTTTCCATCATGTTTAACCACAGAATTGAGTAGCACATTAGTCTTCTGTGATTGAAACTTGATATTATTTAAAATTCAATCGATTTATTTAGCCCTGTTTAAGACAGTGGCTGTCTCCACCACTTCCATTTAGTCTTTTTACAGTATTTTTTGTGGGGCCTACTTTAACCATTTGATCATTGCACCATTTGTGTATGGACCGATATGGCTGCTGATACTACTGTTTTGTCAAACGGTGAGAGCTATTTTCGGTCATAGGTCGGGATTGACTTCACGGCTTCAAACGGCAATCCAACTCAGCCGAATTCACTTCATTTCATGAATCCCCAGGCGCCCAACTCTTACATGAAAGCTATTCATGCAGTTGGCTCCGTCATCCAGGACTATGATAGGTAACAACTTTTCTGAGATTGATTTCTGTTCTGTTAAGGTCGAATATGTTTAACAGTCAGTTTGTGATTATCAGTAACAACAAGAAAAGCCCTGCTAATGCAAACGGGAACATGCAATAGCGGTGCATGTTTGAAAGCCCAGTAAAACAAAGCCTAAGTCAGTCGCCAGAGGGTGCAAGACGACCGGCAGCAAATTATCTATAGTGTTTCACTTGTACTCACCAGAGGGCGCCACCCGTCTCGCTCAGCCAACGCCATATCGGCTGAAAATTGCAAATTTTTCCCACCCCTTTCTTATTTAGCACTCTTGTTTGGGTAACCCCCTTCGAATTTATGGAAAAGCTTTACTAATCCTGAAACTGGAGTCTTCCCGGCAGCCGATGGTGAAGATTTGGTGATCTTAGATTGCACCGTTTTTGACTGATCCACTCGTGTGACAGACGGACAGACAGAATTGCGACGGCTAAGACGTGCTACAGCAGTAGCTGCTGTAGCGCGTAAAAATTATGTTAATCAAATCAGTGTGGCTATTTTTAAAATTTAATTTATTTTTTTAATGATTTTATAGTGAATGTGCATTCGTACACTGCAAGCAATAAATGCTATACCGGTATCTGATGTGCACATTAAAAATTCTATTTAACTGAATGTGCAATTAAATAAGGTTGTTAATGTCAGATTATTTAGGTACAAGGTGGTAATCACCATGTACCACAAAGGTGAGACAGTTTCCACAGTTAAAAACAATTCAGATTAGCTTTATTTTCAGTCTTATGTGTTAACTGATCTGTTGCAAATTACTGATGATTTTTTACGAGATGCATAATTTCCCGATAAATATCATCTGGAAAGAGAATTTAGCAATGTTTGACATCGTTCGTTTCATCTTTGGCAGCAATGTGTTGTTGTATTATACAGCTATTTTAGAAATAATTTTTGCACATATTCATTTCAGTTTTTTGCATTTTTTTGCTGCTGTTGTGGCTAATAAAAGATGTCTAACACATTATCGGTCTGTATAATATGTTGCCAGTGATCAGATGTATCCCGCCCTCGGCTATGGCGCCAAGATTCCGCCATCGATGGAAGTTTCTCACTGCTTCGCACTCAACTTCAATGCATCCAATCCTTTCTGTGCAGGTAACGTATCTTTTTCCTGAGTACTTTTGCAGCAGATTATGAAGTCATTCTCGGTTAAGGTGACTTGCCTACTATTGTGTCTTTATTAGCTACTTAAGTGAATAGTGCTAAATACATGATCGTTTTTGGGCCAATTGCTGAGTCCGTATAAAGCTGACTGACAATAACAGATACAAATGCAAACTATGATGTCACTACTAGTTGCCACTTTAAAGGGCACCTGATAGTGCATATATATATACCTTCACTGAGGATCTTTTGTTTTTGATGTTTTATTCTTGGCTGTCTGTAGGAAGCATATATCAGCAAAATGTATATATTTTGCCTACTTATTCTTGTATTTACTAAAAAAAACAGTTGTTAGTATACTTGGTAACCTCACTACTGCATCGCATAGATACTTTTTTTTCTGCCTCTGTGCTGTACAGATTTATTGTGCATTGTGTTGTATTGGTATAAATATTGCAGTTTAGTGATAACTTGCACACGAGTTGTGTGCAATATAGTTATATGTCTCTGTGCACTGGCTTAGTTGATAATGTCGTTGGTCACATCAACAGAGTTAATCAATATCGAGCCCAGTTAGTACTTGAGGATGGGTGACCATCTGCACGGGAGTAAACCATCTCAGTATGTAATCAGCCACTCAGGTCAACTCAGCCTGGCCATCCCTCCGTGGGTAGGCGCCATGAGTACGTGTGAAAGCTGGGTCATAAACAGGCACACCGCGCAATGCACCGGCCCCGTGTCCTTGGTCTTGCAGTGTAAACTGGTGGCAGACTGAGTGCTAAGGAAATGGAAGTCAGCATCATACTGTTCTCTTTATGACTTGGGAAGGACTTTACGTTTACGTTTTGCGTTATGTGCATGTTAATTTTGTTCATTGCAGGAGTGCAGGGTATTCTGAATGCCTACCAGGTTTGTTTGAATCATGTTCAGCTTTACGGCCCAACGAACTTTGCACCAATCATTTACCACGTTGCTCAGTTTGCCGCTGCAGCTAAGGCTGATCCAACTCCCAAGGTTCGATATACGATGAATGCTAAATTAATGTATTATACACTATGAGGCATAAAAAACGCAGCAAAATTTATCGATCGTAACTTGAAGATGGATTATCAGATTTTTATGCCTCACAGTGTAGTTGCTCCTGATATGTCATTTACTGTAAAGAACTGACACAGTACTTAACGTATTACAGTGAGTCTTAAGGTAACATAAATATTATATCTGACATTTTATGTGACATTTTCTGTGATTTGCATTGTATGTATTGTCACAATCCAGGCTGCAACACTAATAAACATTCATTCATTCATTCATTAACAAGATCGTTATTGATGACACATTTGGCAGCATGGCAGCAAGGAATGCAGATCGATTTCCATTTTAGTGTCAGTATTATTCTGTTGTCTTTCATGTGGCTGTTTTAATAGGCTGCATTTTTTTCATTTTTTGTCGGGGGCGGGGAGGTGAGGTGGGGTCACCACCCCAATCTTCTGGAAACTTCATAGGCGTTGGACTCGTCGATCGGTTTGAACTTGAAGGTCCATGTCTTTCTGATTGTGTGCCGGACACTGGTTGCGAGTCTTTGTCTGTCTGTCTCTGTCCATTGCATAGGGCATACAGGCTTCTAACTCAGAAACTGAAAATTTGCACGAAAACTAAAATTGTTCTGAACGCTTTCCAGGGCCGGAGTAATTAGTGCCCTAATTTTCTGCTCTACAGGTCAAAGGTTAAAGTCGTCGAGCGTCAGAAGTCTTTGGAACATGGCACAAAAATGGCTCACATGCATGGCTGTCTTCGACCAACTGTTTGCTATGCACAGTGCAGTGGGCAGATACATTGGGCGACTTCACTTTTTGACTTACATGCAAAGTTTTGTTAAGACTTTTGCTGAGCCAAAACTTAGGTGCAAGTCCATGCTTTTGTCAAAAAGTGAAGTGATTTCTAAAGTTTGGTCTAAGTAGGTACTTGCACTAAAGTTTTGGTCTAGACTTAGACCAAAACTTCGGTCTAAGTACCTACTCTATAGACTTTGACCAAAGTTTAGTTGAACTTTGGTCTGAGTACAGACTTTAGCATTCTACTTTAGCTTTGGCTCAGCCAAAGTCTACGTCAAAAGTCTTAAGTCAGAAAGTGAGTTCACCTGTTGTGCAGTGGGCAGTACATGGATGGCCGCATGCATGGCAGCACAAGGCGTGGTAATATCTTTGCTCATTACATTGCATTGCAGAACTACTTTGTGCTGCTGATAATAACGGACGGAGTGATCTCAGACATGGCTGATACGAAGCGAGCGATTGTTTATGCTTCAACGTTGCCTTACTCCATCATCATTGTGGGCGTCGGCTCGGCTGACTTCTCAGCAATGGATGCTCTCGACTGTGACTCCGGTCTGCTGAGAGATCACGACGGGCACGTTGCCCAGCGAGACATCGTACAGTTCGTACCGTTCCGCCACTTTGAGAATGTAAGTTACGGTGGCATTTCGGTCACTCGCATGACTATGTTTACCTCTGCTGTGTTGGTTATATTTTTGGAGCAGCATGTGTGGAAAATGTCTCAAGAAGTTTGGGAAGGGATTTTATTCAGTTTTCCAGGTAGGGACAAGTCAGTTAGCTGCTGACCGTGTCTCTGTCTTTCATCGATCCTGCATCATTTTCCAGTAATCTTTTTCATTAGCAGATAAGGTACAAACAGATGTTATGATGATGATGAGGATGAGTGAGTAGAGGTTAAGCATCTTGCTTAACACATAATAGGTCATTTCGGGGATGGCCTTATCAGGCAACGCGCACATAAACACATAGCAGTGAAACACAAAATTTAATCTTTACGGTAAAAACCCGATACGGAACATACGATACACGAAATATCAGTGTTGTATTTAAAATTAAAATTAAAATCGTAAGAACTGTCTGTTATGAGTGTGCATGTATAACAGTAATTATGATGGTGATGATGATGTTAACACATGCAGGCAGCGCCGGGCGCACTTGCCAAGCAAGTTCTGGCCGAGGTGCCCGACCAGGTCTGTCGATACTTTCAGCTCAACAACATTGCTCCCGGCATTCGAGCTGGCACTGCTCCTGCCACTGCGACATCTGTGCCACCTTCCCAAGTCCAGGCTGCAGCCTACCCACAGATTCTGCAAGTGCACCATTAGTTTACAGCTAACCATACTGTTCTACTGCTTACGGTGTGGATTTTATCATTTGCTTTTACCATGTATTTATGTCGCTAAACAAAAAATGCATAAATCTCTGTAACAGTAAAACTTTGGTTAATGGTATGTGAGTTAGTCATTTGGTAGCGCGCTGAAAAAGTAAAAATGGTAAAATGTGTATGCAAATACCTGCAACTTCCATTTCATGCACAAACTTGGAAAGGCGTGTCTGTTGTCCAAGTATTGTTATTAAGAATTGTCACTCTTTTATAATGCATTGTAATTAGTATGGACGTTGTATTAATAATTTAATGGTATGTAATGTTTTAAAATGCTTTTTACGCGTGAAAGCAGCTGCCTGGAAGACTCTAGTTTCAGAAACCGTAAAGCTTTTCCATAAATTCGAAGGGGGTCACCCTGAACGAGGGTGCTAAATGAGAGGGGGTGGGCAAAATTTGAGATTTTTGGCCAATAACTTGCTGTATCTCAGTAACAGTGCAAGATAAGGCCTAGGTTACTATTAATCACTAATAGAAAGTCGCACACTGGCTCTTGGTTGGCGCCGAATTCAGTTGCCTTGAATGCCAAAATAGGGGGTTTTATGGATTTTTTGGCGATTTCAGGCTGCGAAACAAGTCTATATCATTACAATGTGGCACCACGCTGCTATTGTTATGCGATCCAGATAGAGAAATTTGGTATTTGTATATTAACTTAGCGTGAACACCTCAATTTTAAGCTAAACTACTGAACCGGAACTGCTGTAGGCTTTCCCGCATCTCGTGAGCATCAGCTCAAATTTCTTGTTTATATTTAGCAATTGAGTGGAGTTTTTAAAAAGCTTGTATATTTTTAAACGGTTGCCAACTTCTTTTTCCTGTTAGAGGCTTTGCAGTGTTTTACTTTTTGCCAGATATTTTTGTACCGAGCATGTTTTGTGTGAGCTGGGCACTAAGTAGCACTAGTTATTGGCAGAGGTTTATGCCATCCAAAGAGTTTTAGTTTACTTTTTGTAGTCTGATTTTACCCCTGTCCTCCCATAGACAGCATTATGAGATTGATAACTCTCTGGAGGATAACAGGGAAGATTATTAGAACTGCCATTTTCGATACATATGCACAATTATAATCGGCAGTTCTTACAATTTTAGGTTTCCGTTATTTTTTTGTGTTTTGTGTTTCATAAAGGTTCAACTTTCTGTAAAGGTTTAACTTCTTGTTCCTTTATTATGTGTATGTGCAATTTTGCCTGCAAAGGCTGTCCCCAAAATGACCTGTACTGTGTTGGGTGGGACGTTAAACCCTACTCACTCACTCACTCCCTGAGTAATGCCTTTTGATCTGCAGCTGTATGAATAACAAGGATGTGCACGAGACCTTCTAAGCCGAGACCGAGATGAGACTTGAGACCCATGTCTCCGAGACGAGACCGAGACGAGACATTGCAGTTTCCGAGATGCTGGCCAAGACCTTAAAGCTACTGAGACTCTCAAGGGTCTCCAGAGCTTTTTTCCGTGACGTATGATAAAACACATTGACAATGAAAAAAATTATATGGATTAATTAACTCGCACCATGGTAAGCACTTTTTATTTGTGATATTGTGGGTTTTTGCAATTTATTTTGACAAATATCACTGAATAATTAACAGCTTGCACCATAAAGAATTACAACTGCAGTGCTGTAGACATGAGCCATTATGTGTATCGCAATTTGCAAGCAAACTGAAATTAGTAAACTACAGCTGATTATAGCCTTATACGTCATCTACATTTGGTTGATAGTATTCATTCTGGCATCATACACTTTATCTTCATTGCGACTAGGTCATTTTATGATGAAAAAAAGACTGACGTGACATAGGCTTAATTGTGCTTTATAATAAATAAGTAAATGAAAGAGTAAAAAACTGTAAACGAATATGTCTAAGCCACAAATTTCATGCTGGTTAGTATCGCTCTAACTGCAGTTACCATATTATGCACAGCGCACGCTTGCACAAAACTCTCGACGAGACGCAATAGCCCGAGACCCAAGACAAGACCTGAGATGCATCGGTCCGAGACGAGACGTTAGTACGTCTCGAGACCGAGACGTCTCGACCAAGATCACATCCCTGATGAATAATTTTATCTTGTTCAGAAGCCTAGATGTTCAGTGCCACACCTCAATTTTAAGCTAAACTACTGAACCGGAACTGCTGTAGGCTTTCCCGCATCTCGTGAGCATTAGCTCAAATTTCTTGTTTATATTTAGCAATTGAGTGGAGTTTTTAAAAAGCTTGTATATTTTTAAACGGTTGCCAACATCCTGCATGATCAGTCTCCCTAAACACCACAGATCATTACAGATCAGCTGAAATAGCAGATATTGTTTTAGTTTTTCAATTTCAGATCGATATACGGCATCATAGAGTTAAGATCGGGTTAGGGTTATCGTTAGGATTAAAGTTAGGTTTAGGGTTAGAATCTGGGTGATCTTTGGTGTCATACACCGATCTGATGTTTGCAAACTTAAACATTATCTGCCATCTCAGATGATCTATGGTGATGTGCGGTGTTTAGGCAGACCCTGCATGATGGTTTGGTGATATTCAGTAATAACAGCAAAAAG
>Ga0209454_1002944_pt1 | contig 11915 bp, 8 predicted proteins | sample WorMetHERISLAND1_2_FD_187400 | JGI IMG/M metagenome (GOLD analysis project Ga0209454, IMG submission 187400) | Marine gutless worms symbiont microbial communities from Max Planck institute for Marine Microbiology, Germany - Olavius geniculatus... | ecosystem: Host-associated > Annelida >...
ACATTATACATACATACGTACATGCATTAATACTTACAATATATACAATGCAATAAAAAAATAGTCAAGCGTAAAAAAACGAAATAAAAACATAACAGTGTATGTGTAACGTTGCGCGTTTACAGCGGCACAGCGGGCTGTGGAGGATCGTGAGGCTGAGAGAAGAGTTTTATTGGAAGAAGATGAACAGCAATATCACACACCCTATGAAAGTTAGATTGAATTCTCAACATTGTTCTTTTGTCGCCATCATCATCATCATAAATGTGTACGAAGTGCAATATAACACTCCCGATGAAAGATAGAATAGCTCACACCGTTGTTCCTCTGTCATTGCTACAAATGTTTTTTGTTGCCATTTGCGAATTTTTTATCGGCTATCTTTTGCAGTGTTATGTGTTGTGCTTTGTTCTTTGGAACTAAAGCAGTTTTTCATTCTCTAGGAGTAAAATTTTTCCACTTACTGTGAAAATACACCGGCAACTGAAACTTCGTGTCTTGCAGCATACAATAGGTTCATTTTTGTGTGTCTAAGACATGAGTTACTACCATAATTTTACCCCAACATGTCGCTGTTAATTTTGCATTCATTTAAACTGTCATTTACGTTGTGATGTCTGAACTAGCAACTGCAGCATTGCTGCATGCGCATGGAAGCTTTGTTGAGTTGAATGTCTGTTCTGCGTTCTGTGCAGGTTCGCCAGTAAACATCAGCTACCCACACAGTCCTCAACGATATGGTGCAATGCCACCCCAGGTCAATGCTGGAAATTGTCATACGTATAGTTCTTCTTGTCCACAAAAAAGTTATTTATAGTGGATTAATGTGTTTAAAGAAAACTGGTAAATGAAACACTTGCTTTACCATTTTTCAAAACGTAATTGTGGAAGCAAGTTGTTATGCACAAATATATGTTGGGACTTATCAGCCATCAATGCACTATTCACAGTGACGTTTTAGTTACTTACTTACTTACTTACTATGAGTAATGTGATGTATGAGCAGCGATTGACGAATGAGTTTCATAAATTGTTCGCATGGATGCAGATTCATTGACTGTTTGTGGCCAGTAGTAGTAACGGTAGTAGTAGTTGTTGTTGTTGTTGTTACAGTTGGTGAATGAGTTTTGTGAGTTGGCTGAAGATGCATTAAAGCAAGCTCATCAACATCAACTGTTTGTGGCCAGTAGTAGTAATAGTAGTAGTAGTAGTACTAATAATAATAATAATAATAGTTGTTGTAGTTGTAATAGTAGTAGTTGTTGTTCTTATTGTTGTAACAGTTGTTTCTGTGAGTTGGCAGGGGTGTGTGTAGAAACAGGTTTATCAGTTGTTTGTAATCAGAAATAGTAGTAGTTGTGTATTAGTAGCTGTTGTTGTTGTTGTTGTTGTTGTTGTTGTTGTTGTGACAGTTGGTGAATGAGTTTCGTGAGCTGGCTGAGGATGCATGGAAGCGAGTTCATCGGCTGTTTTTAGTGGATGATGAGTGGAGGCTGGAAAGGGATGTCGATGATGTCCGTGTCTACAGCCAGCATTCCAGCAGCCTTGGCAAAATACTCCGACTGGAGGTCAGTAGTAGTACTCAGTAGTAGTACTGCATTAGCAGTAGTAGTAGTAGTAGTAGTAGAAGTGAGAGCCTTATTCACTATTGTCTGCAGACTGCAACCCTTAACATACACACACGCACGCACACCGACAGACACAGTTTGACAACACTTGCTAAAACTGCACACAGTTCAGCCTATGGGTGGCCTGTATCTTGATCACATGAAATGCTGTCAAGCTTCAAACCAACCGACATCAGATGAGACCTGAAGAACGTGGACACTAGGGGAAAAGCCAAAGAACTGGTGACTGACAGAGCAGGACAGCGTCAGTATGTGATCCAATGCATCCATTTGGGTCTAAGGTAAGGCAGCGTCACAGTACATATATAAGTCAAAGGCGTAGTATGTGCACGGCCTGTTACGGCCATGGTGGTGCTATTTTACTTGAGTGTGCGTATTGACCAAGCCATGGAACATGTGCATAGCAACATCGATGTCACAGCATCACAAAGTACTGCAAAAATCCTTTGTTATGCAGTGCTTGAATACTGCTAAATAATCATACATGTACTGTCGCATCATATTTGCTATTTTTCACAAAATGTTGAGTCCAATAAAGGTAATTTAACCCAAATTAGTGTGAAGTTTTGCAGCCCGCCAGCTATGCTATGTATGCAAACCAATGTACCATTTCGCTCATTAAATAGTTCCATATAAATTGCACTTTATTATGTGTTTCAGCACATACTTTATGTAGTGCAAATATAATAATAACGCAATAAAGTTAAATAAGTGCAGCACAGTATTATATGAGCACACTACGCAACAAAAATTTGCATCAACCATAGCGGGCTTGGCAGCTACAGGAAGCCGAAGGTGACTTCTACCAAAAATACAGCTTGTTGCAAATAATACACACCTTTGGCATGTATGGTGACGTTACTGTCAATGCGCTATTCTGGGAGAAGAGGAAATCGTATGGGGTTGATGATGCTGTTGTTGGATAGTGTGCTGCCAATACATCACAGGCGCATGATTGTGCAGCACCGTTAATTTCGAGATGCTAAGACAATGGAGAATGGCAAAATTCGACCCCTCGCAGGTGGTGCATAAGAAGTAGAACATGTATGCTGCATATTGGCATGATTGAGGAGTCAGATAGTTTTGGAAACATTTAGTCGCAGTCATTACAGTAAAGGATGGCTGTGTTGAACACTTGAACATATTGTTTAGTATGACTGCCAGTTAGCTTTGACAATTATCGAAGCTAATTGTTTTTCGTAATACAGCAGAAACTGATTGCTTGATTTACATAAAGCACACTTTATGTTCCACATTCATGTGACACTAGTAGATACTTCGATCATTAAGCAATGCAGTTATTGTGGATTTGGTTTAGGTAGAGAGGCCTAACATGCACAAAGGTGTGACGTACTGTCATCTGCTGTATATTACATCTTCATTCACATCATGCATAGAAACAGATATCTTATGCATGCTTATGGCTATTCTGTGTCTGGCAGGTGTAATGATGATAGTATTTTGATTGTAATGTTTTTAGACGTATATGGAGGCAAGTCCAACGCGAGTATTTGAAGAATCTATAATGAACTGTGCATCAGTGTCTTCATGGAATCCAACTGTCTTAGACTGCCGGGTATGCAGCATTATGCATTGGGTGACTTCACTTTTTGACTTAGACTTTCGCTGAGCCTTTTTGCTGAGCGAAAGCTAAAGCTGAACACTAAAGTCTGTACTTAGACCACAGTTCAACTAAACTTTGGTCTAAGTCTACTGACTTAGACCAAAACAATTAAAAATGACGGAAAAACAAGTAAACCTAACAGGAAATCAATCAACCATGTACGCTTGAACTTGCATATTTAATTGCGCCGCGCAAGCAAATAATATAATTAGTTAATTACGTAACATCTGACGTCATTGAATGTTCATTACGGCGCTTATTTTTGGTACCAGACTGCTTTAATTTACTAAACTATCCGTACGCATAGGACTGTGAATAGTCGCCATGTTTTCGCTCAGCTAAAGTCAAAGGTTGAAGTGGATTCAGGCTTAGCGAAAGTTAAGCCCTAAGGGCTAAAGCTATCTCTTCCATGCAAATCGAACCGACTTTTGCCAGGTTAGTTCGGCTCAGCTTTAGTCTAAGTAGGTACTTTAGGCTCAGCGAAAGTCTCAGCGAAATCACTTCACTTTTTGACTTAAGTAGGTACTTAGACCGAAGTTTAGGCTCAGCGAAAGTCTTAGCGAAAGTCTAAGTCAAAAAGTGAAGTCGCCCACTGTATCTCAATAAAAAACGTGCCACTTTTATTTTTTGAATAATTCCGTGCAACATTGGCCGATTTTGTTAGTTTTTTTGCAAGCAACATCACTAAGAAACTTGATGCAAATGACTGTAGTTTAGCCCATTTCACCTTATTACTGTTGCTACACTACCTTGTGAAATTCAAAAGTCGTAATTTGGCCATTTACAATAATGAATTCATACTGGATAGCGCATGTGTCGGCTCAGAAATGATAAATTGAATAGCGACAAACACGAGTAACAGTTATTATTACTCAGAAAGTCTTACATATTACATCACATCATTTTTCTCGCTGCATGTGCTCAAAATGTCCGCCTCTAGCACGAACGCAAGCAGTGAATGTTGACACGACTCGTCAACAGCACGTCTAGTAACGTGTGACCTAGAGTGGCTCATTTGCTGTTGATGTGTCATTTCAGTTCGTCAATGTACATTGTACAATCTTAAAATGAATATAATTACTGTTAAATATGTAACAGATTTTCAATGACTTTGAGGTCTCAGTGATTTTTCAAGCTGATGCATGCGCTGCCCAGTATGAAATCATTGTTGTAAATGCCTAAACTACAACTTTTGCATTTCACAAGGTAGTGTAGCGACAGTATTAAGGTGAGGCAGGTTAAACTAAAGTCATGTACGTCAAGTTTCTTTATGATGTTCTGTGCCAAAAATTATCAAAATTGGCCAATGCTGCACGGAGTTATTTGAAAAATAAAGGTGGCACTTTTTTATTCAGACACGGTGTTTTTACTATTTCAACATCTTTGTTTGAGGCATATAAGAATATTGCAGTCAGTTCCTTACATGTTGACTTGCAATCAAATGGCAGCGTATTTACATTTTTCCAGTCTCCATTGTGTAACAATTCTGAGCAGAGTTATACACAGTATAATTCAGTATATTTTAGAGCTGTCAAATTAACGCATTAATTTACGCATTAATGCATTAATAAATTAACGCATGTTTAAAAAATTAATGCACGTTAAAATAATTAACGCACATATGTAAATTTATGTTAATTTACTACATTTCATGAAGCAAAAGTTCCAATATTTCGTTAAACTGCGGTTATTTGACAATTGAATGAATTCAAGTAACAAAACTGTAGTTGTTGTTTTATTACTACTGTAAATAAGTAATTATTTTGACGATAAGCTAATAGATTTCTGTGGCAGTTATTGTTGATTATACGTTTAAAATGTGTTTTTAACTTTCTATATTCTACAGGTGGGGGCCCTTAAATGTCGCGGGACTCGGAGTAACTTACCCACTCTACTCTTCCTCTCGACGGGCCTGGGTGCATTAATAGCGCATTTATTAATGCGTTAAAAAAATTAATGCAGTGTGTTAATGCATTTTAAAAATTAACGCTTTGACAGCTTTAGTATATTTTTTTTGTAACACAACCGGCACTGTCAGAGCATTAAGATAAGATATATGCAAGATATTTTATTTTTCTTTCATTGGGTGAAACAACTGGGCAAGTACAACATACACTCATCGACAATCAGCTAATAACAGAACATGAAGACAGCAAATTTAATTCTCTTCAACTTCTTAGAAATGCAGAATGGTATAAAATCATATCCAAGAAGAACTCAAACATTGTTTTTTGCAGTGAGTGATATAAAGCATCAAACAGAGTTGTGTTGTAATAAAGCAACATAAATTTATCAAGTCTGTGATACTTTGTTTCTCGTGGTGACATCTGGCATTGAACAGATCATTCCGAGAAAAGCAGTTGGATCAAACACCAGCAACTCAACTGATAAAGGTTGCAGTTTGACAAATTTATACATAGCTCTTTAGTTGCTGCTAGAAGTTGTGAGTCGTTTGATTTTTGTCACAGGTTTTGCAAGTGATAGATGCGTGCACTGATATTGCATACAATGTGACTGCACCCGCTGCAGGGGGTGTCGTCAGCAGCCGGTCTGTAGCCATTCAACGCTTTATATCAATGCATATGGGTGGCTAGTGATTGAATTTTGTTACTCGATCAATCTGCAAAAGTCAACTTTAGTTAATTTACTCATTTCACGAATATTTTTTGTACACAGTCAGAAAGACCATGCAAACTGTTGTGTTCAGCTACTGGTAGATTGTTAATCTACAGCAAATTTAGAAGAAGTTACAACATTGCAGTCCATTTGTGTGTAGTTGAATTAGTAGTCTGATCATAAAGTCTTTTGAAGTGCAAACTGCAAAGCTAGCACTATAGTAATAATAACAACAAGAAGCCCAGCTGTCGCTAGGAAAAGCCGACCAAAAAGCTTCCGAATTCCAATCACAGAGAGAAAGCGTGAGACAGTTCCGTGCATGCTGTGTTAATGAAACGCAGTCTCAAAAGCTACAATGAACGCTGGTATAACAGACATTGCACATGGTCATTTCACCATGCGATATAAATAGCTACTGTTTCATGCACGCGGTCATATCGCCAGGTGATATAAACAGCTACAGAATAAACGAACAAGGAAAATATCGAACACAGGTTTTGCAAATATTACTTACAGTAAAAACGCCTTGCTTGGGAAGACATGCTACAGCCTATACAGTTTCTTTTGCAGTACAAGGTCATTCAAGGTGAATGATTTTCATGTCATTTGATAGCCAGTGTGCGACTTCCTAATTGTGATCAATTGCAGCTTAGGCCCTATCTTGCAATAGTGCATAACGGCCTTCAATGTCATCCAGGGTCAGTGATTGTCGTCTAATCTGACAGAGCGTATGCCACTTCCTATTAGTGATTAGTAGTAACCTAAGCCGTATTTCTCACCGTTTTCGAGATATGGCCACTTATAGCTTGAAACTTCCCACTGAAAATTGCGGCCAACCCGCTGCAAATGGAGACATGGTTACTACACTATGTTTAGCAAAAAACACCCACTCAAGTTTTCTTTTATATCTCCGTGGAAAATGTTTAGATTTCCACGAAATTTTCAGAGCATGCTTAGGAGAAAATAAGTATTCCACTGATGGAAAAGATAGATATTTTCTGCTATCAATGACATCATGCTGACGTCATAAATCCGTGTTTCTAAATTGTGGGTTTTACCATCGAAGACACATAATTGATGAAACGTTTGCGAGTCAGCAGGGGTTATGGAGGCGCAAGTTTGTGCAAGATGTTTCTGGACAATGGACAGACAATCAGATATTGATGGAGTAAGACTTTTAAATAAAAAAATGAAGTGAGCAGCAGTGTCGTTCGATTGATAGCAGGCAAGTGACACAGTTATGCATACATCGTCGCCTGCCAACATCAACAAAGTTAAGGATCTCGCACTTAGCGAAAAGGATAAACCATGGAAACAGTTCGCAATGAAAAAATGCGTGATGGTTAGCATATTTTTAGGTTCAGTCAGCACAGTGATCAATTGATGTGTTTTAACATCTCATTGTCTGTCTTCAATGGTAATGGAAATGGAAATAAGCATGGAAATAAGACGTCAGCATGACATCATAGGTAACAAAAAATATTTAACTTTCTATAAATGGAATACATGTTTCCTGCTAAACATTCCCTGAAAATTTTGTGGAAATCTTAAACATTTTTACGGAGATACGAAAGAAAACGTGAGTGGGTGTCAAAACAGAAGTTTGAATTGTAGGCGCGGAAGACGGACGGATGACAACTCATGCCAGTAGCTCGACCTTTACTAAAGTATGGTCGGCTAATAATAACAAACACATTTCTGCAGCATCTTTACATCGTGATTTCAGAGGCATTATACAAGCAGTACAAATGTATAAATCTTTACAAAATGTGAAATTGCGAACGATCATCAGTTGAAGTTACCAGAGGATGCGTTTAAATGCTAGTAGCAGTGAGCATGTTGTAATTTCCAGTGACTTCGTGACACTGCGGCACTGGAAGGTCTCCGAGGACCAAGTTATTCTGTCGTCCGGCATTGCTGTAACTCACCCGGCCATGCCACCCTGTTCACAGCATGTCAGGTTTGTCCCCCTTCACTCTGCTGGTAGTTCATAACTTCTGTCAGGTGTTGTCAATAGTTAACCTTATGTATATTCGGTGCCATGAGCTTAAGTTGTTGTCTTGAAAATATATTGTGATTGATTGGTTGAGGACTATAACAATGTTCCATAATATCCTTCAGTTTCTTTATTGATGCATAGATGTGAAGTTGTATAAAATAAAGTCAGTATCGTTGCAAGACATAACTCACAACAATAATGGTAAGATTAGATAAAACACAGAGCAAGCGTTGCTACATCTTGTAACTTGATTATTTGGGCAGTTAGCTAAATTATTATGTGTTATGTAGTTGCATTTTTCTTGAAAAGACTTTCTTATGAAGACTGGTAATAATAACAACACAAAAGATAGTGTAATGTTTATGGTAAAGGTAAAGGTAAAGGTCGTCAGTTTGTATAGCGCATCGTCGCAAACATGCCTCTAATGCGCTTTCATCACTAACCAGAGCCGCCTGCTGCACGGCCACAGGCAGACACAGACACAGGCTGGCGCAGTGGCCGGAGAGGCAACCCCAGTCAGCTGTACCAAGGTCCCCACCTTCCGTAACCCATGTAAATGAATTAATACTCATTTTACTGTCCCGCAGAGGGTAGAAGGCTGAGTCGACCTGTTGCTGTCAGCATGACACAGCCACAGTGAGAGTTCACCCGGCTTATCTAATAGATATAGCAAAAGCACTTGGTGGGTACCAATCTTTGCTTGAGCGACAGATCCTTATGAAATGGGTGTCTGCGTTAATTGATTATTATGAAGGTTGTAAAGATTTAGTCGACTAGACTGCCTGAAAGTGTTGTTGTTGTATATCAGAGGTGAGAATCGTTTAGCTGGTTGGGAGTACCGGCCGGTAGCCAACAACGCCAATCATTGTTTTCTACGCATGATTGTCAGCACCGATATCAGGGTCAGTGCACACTTGTTACTCTTTTGATAACTCTGCACTTAGTTGACTGTTAATGTATGCAAACCATTGTATAAATTAGCATTTAGAAAGAGATGCCATTTGCCAGGGACCCTTTTGCGGTTCGAAATAACATTGCAGCATTCCAACAGTGAACCGCAGTTTTTCACGAAAGGCAAGATTTTTGACGTCAGAACCCCAATCATAATTTTTCATGCATATCACAGCTAAAGTGTTACTAAAAGTGGAATGGTTACTATAGACAATGGGTGACTTCACTTTTTGACTGACTTTTGCTGAGCCTTTTTGCTGAGCCAAAGCTAAAGCTGAATGCTGAAGTCTGTAATTAGATCAAAGTTAACTAAACGATTAAAAATGGCGGAAAACCAGTAAACGTAACAGGAAATAAATCAACCAGTTATACTTGGACTTGCTTATTTAATTGCGCCGCGCACACAAATGACATAATTACGTAACGTTTTACGTCATTGTGTAGTCATTTCGGCGTTTATTTTTGGTACCAGACTGCTTTAATTGACTAAACTATCTGTACATATGGGACTGTAAATAGTCGCCACTCGCCATGTTTTCGCTCAGCTAAAGTCAAAAGTCAAAGTTCATTCCGGCTCAGCGAAAATACGTCATTTTTTGACTTAAGTAGGTACTTTGACAAAAGTTTAGACTCAGCGAAAGTCTCGGCAAAAGTTTAAGTCAAAAAAGTGAATTCGCTCAATGTATAAAAACTCAACAGCACACCATCCAGTGATAGCATCTTTAACCCTATACGACTTCCTCTTTCCCCAGAATGGCGTGTCAACAGCTGTGTCACTTGACCTTAGACCTTAGTTCAACTCACATCCTGGTGGATGCATTGAACCATACATTGATGCCACCTGCCATGAGTTTCTTCAGCTTCTTCCCAGGTAGCATCTGATGTTGCCTACTTTGACACTTGTTGTCTGTGACAGCTTTTCACGTGATCAAGAGATGGGCCTCTCACAGGCTTAACTGTGTGCGGTTTTGGCAAGTGTTATCACACTGCATCTATCTATGTGTGTTTGCAGTCTACAGATGATAGTGAACGAGGCTCTAACTACTACTACTACTGCTGCTGACACTACTGCTAGTATTGTTTATCTGCGTGTATTGTAGGGTTGGATTCCGCAGACAATTGTGAATGAAGCTCTCACTGGAGTTCTGCTGGACTACGTTCGACATCTACGCAAACACGTCGTCTCAATGTCTGCTGTATGATTGATTGCTTCATATCATATCAACCAGCTCTGACTGCATTGTTCTTTGCTGGTCATCTATGACTATTACCTTTGCTGCTACTGCTATTGCTGCTGCTGCTGCTATTGCTATTGTTTTTGGGGGTTTTAGGCAGCCACCTTATCAGGCTGCATTATGGGTTTTGCTTGTCCGTCCATCAGTCTGTCTGTCTTGTGCGTACGCTTAACTTGAAAACAAAACAGTGTAAAACAGTATCCAAGACACTAGTCTAATCTTTAGCGCAGAAGGTCAGCATTATGGTTGGGTTGTGGTTCGGGTTAGTGTTGTGCAGCTGTAGGTGGATGGCTGCATTATTGTTGGCAGTGTGCCAACATATTTTTTTCTACTTTTGTTACCAAGGTTTTTTTTCTGCAGTTATTCCAGGTTAGGTCGGCTTCATTGGGGAATTGCAGCAGATTTTGTTGCAAGCAAATGACATTTCTGTCGCCCAACCAACAGTGTTGAAGCACTAATTTTCCGTCGGTATTTATTTTTTAATCATGGTTGAATTGTATAAAGCTTAGTTATATGTGTGCCATGCAGACCGTCATTTGGTATTGAATGGTCACGTGACTACACAGTATGTTTTTGTAACATGCGATATTCAAACAGCACTAAGTGTCGGGAGTGTTTTAGGAAAAGGTCTTACTGGATCTTTTGCCATGAATTTCGCACAGTTATTACAGATTTTGATACAGTTTTGCATATCCCTAGAAAATAATTCCACGATAGATGACTGAAAGTGTGATAATTATACACATGATAATTAATTTAATAGTTAAAATTACCCTGATATTGATGGGCCAGATTCATGAAAATCGTTGTTTATTTTGGTTATGGGCAAAAAAACAAAGATATCCCATCACTTTTACCAAGTTTGATAGTGTAGTTATTTTCTCAGAAAAACTTGCTTGACGTCAAAATCACACCCTTGCTTGTTGTAGCCACCTGTGCAATTGATTGTCTTTGCTAACACGTGTAAAATATCTAGTCAGTGATGGTTAGCTTTAGTGCTGTTTGTGTAAACTGTGCAACCATTCACATTACATAAGTGTGATTCTGTGAAACTTGGGTGATGTTGTATAACATGCAATACGATACCATGCCTCATTAAACATAATGTTAAACACTAACGAGGGCCATCCCAAAAGTTTCCGGCCTCGACATATTAGACAACAATATTTTCCACAATCTATACGTCAGTGAAACATACATCCTTTACGAACTCTAATGAGTTGGTTGCGGATATGACGTCATTGTAATTTATGACGTCACATAGCATTAAATAGAACTGATTTCCAGCGTCAAACGAAAGACGCTTGAGTCATTCATCATCATGGATAGCGGACATCATCATTATCAGATTTCAGATTTTAAAACAGATAATAGTGACTGGGGGTAAGGTCGTTGCTGTATGCAGAGTGGTTTTGGTGTAGAAAGTCATAGTCATGAACAGCCAGCTGGGTAACTGTAGACTTTGGACTGGACTGCAGTGCTGAAATTTAGGGAAATTGCGCAGGGCTTGCTTCCAAGCCCCTCTCGGCCCCCCTGTCCATCAGGGGCCCATGTAACTAGTCACAAATTCTGATTGGCATTTAATTAACGCAACTGATATAATTAGCAGTTAAATTTTTAATAAATTTTTTTCTAATACCATCAGATATTGGCATTTCGTCGTATTTTGGCTAAAGTGCTTTGATTTGCGGCTACCACGGACTAGGCTATAGTATATTCACAAACCCAAATGAAAAATTCATAAACGTAGATGTCAGGGCTTTTGGAAAATCAGATGCCAAGGAGCCCCACTTTGGTAAATCCAGCTACAGACTGAAAAAGTTTCATGCAACAATCAGCCTGATTCAAATGCTGCTTGTGTT
>Ga0209454_1002945_pt1 | contig 11914 bp, 7 predicted proteins | sample WorMetHERISLAND1_2_FD_187400 | JGI IMG/M metagenome (GOLD analysis project Ga0209454, IMG submission 187400) | Marine gutless worms symbiont microbial communities from Max Planck institute for Marine Microbiology, Germany - Olavius geniculatus... | ecosystem: Host-associated > Annelida >...
TTTGGTACGTATTGACCATATTTTTGTTTTAGTATATTTTTGTATGTTTCCATATTTGCTTGCATCATTATTTCTATATTTTCTTCCAGGTAAATATGTTCATTCTATAGTAACTGAAAACAGTGCGAGTATGCTGTTGAGAAATAAAAAAAAAACAAATTTCGTACTAACATTAACTTTATAAAACTAAAAAAATATAATTTCTATACACTGCACAGAACATACATAATGTTGTTGTAAAATTGTAGGCAAAATTGATCCGTCAGAAATACAGCATGCTATGGGACAGATTGGAATCATTATTGACTTGGAAGAGGCACGAACACTTACTAAAAAGTATGTATACCATGTGTTAATTGTTGAATTAGATGCTGTGGACAGAGTTCTTGGATATTTTTTTTATAAGTAAGTGTAAAAAGAAGTGGCGTAATACATTTCTGCTATGTAGAAGTTTGTGTGCTGTGAATTATTATAATTATTATAATTTCTTTATTTTGCATTGTGAGTTTTAGTGTTATTGACTATACATCTGTATTAAGGGTTCAGTTGGAACAGTTGGATACAGTAATTGGCAATGAGTGTGTGCTGTAGAATTGATAAAAATCAAGATATGAAGATTGACTGGGAAGAGTGGCGGGATTATTTTGAACTGAGGTCTGCAGAATCGTTAGAAGAAATTCTCAAATCATGGCGCACTCCACCAGTATGTATAATCACCCCAGGTTTTGTACTTTTAAAACTAATGGAACTAATTTTTGCACCTTTGTAGTAGTATAAAAAGTACTTGCATATATTTATGTTTGTTTAAGCCCAGATTCCATTACGTCGACTTTCACCGAAACTTTCCCATGGGGAAAGTTGCAAACACATATCATGAAAGCCGCCAACGCAAACGGTGACAAATCATGAAATCATGAAGTTTCTGTAAAAATCGCGGACACAAACCATCTCAACATGTCGAGATGTTTGCAACAAAGTCTGTGACAAACCTGTTTGTGTCGCTGTAATGGAATTTAGTCCATTACAATGCACAGGTAAAGTTGGCGACAAAGTCTGTCCGCTGACACAAATCACGAAAGTCCATGACACAAATCATGAAAGTAGGCGACATGATTTGTGTCGCGGACTTTCATGATTTGTGCCCGCGACTTTGTCGCTGACTATGTCGCAAAGTCAGCCTAATGGAATTTGAGCTTTAGCAGTACAGAAGTCACAAAACAGTAAAATAAAATCTAGCAAAATCTTTTGATCTCCTGACTTAGGAAAATCTGGAAGATAATAGGAAAATCGCGCATAAATTTCAGAATCAGCCCATGAAAACTATTGTTCTTAAAGTCATACCAGAGCATGGTATTCCAGCTCATCGACTGTAAAGTACCCGTGTAGTGTACTAGCCATTAAGCCACCGACAGTGCTGTATAAGTGACACAATAATATCACATTTCATCACGTCACAGTAAAATAGACACACTGTGTGGGTGACAAACAGATGATTGATATTGGAGAGCAGCTGACGTGTCCGCCTGATTTCCCCAAACCCAAGGGCAGTATGTTTGGGGTGTCTTGGTGCCATCTAATTGCTGGCGGCGTTGCTGGTGCAGTCTCTCGTACAAGTACAGCTCCACTGGATCGGCTTAAAGTCATGCTTCAGGTGATTCATTTTTGGTCGTAATTAGTGTACTAGCAAAAGCAGCAAATGTTAGGGACCCACAGGTCCTAAAGTTAACATTTGTTTTAGGTATTCGCCCAGTATTTGTTATTTCTGTTATAAGTGTAGCTCTTTTGCAGTTGAGAGCTATAAATAGAATCACCAATTACCGGTAAGCCCAACATAAAGTTAAAATTTCTGTTTGTCTTGAAGGAATACAAATAGTTGCCAAGTTAGCTACCAGCACTTTTTATATGTGTTTCTGTTACTGAAAGTGTTAGTTATCTTGGTTCAGCTGAATCAGGACATCACTTTATTTTTGTTACCTCTTTGTGTCTGATTAACAGCTGTTTTCTTTTGTTATTTTTGAGCTCCTTAAACTTGCACAGATCTCAGCAGAAAGCGTATTCTGTCAGTCTGTCGATCTGTTGATTCAGTGCTCAGAGAGACCGACTGACCGACCGACTGACCCAGCGGTGTGGCTAATGCTCCACGCTTAAACTGTCGCCGTTTATTGGCAGTCGCACGACGCACCCTTGTTGCTGCACTGGTGCTGCAGCTATCATGACATTGTTTACCGACCTCTATCATCTCTGTTATCCTATTCAGTCTGCCATGAGCAGTTTCATGTCTGGATCTAAGAAAGTTTCATCCTCTATCAAGCCATAATTTCTGTTAATAGTCTGCGGACGAGGACAAGAAGATGGCGAACTGCTGTCGCATTTCACGGTTTGCCCTGTCTCACTGCAACAACTGATCATTGCACTGATGGTTCTGATTAATTGTCATTGGCAAACATTGGAGTTCATTTAAAGCTCGCGTTGTCGACCGTCGTGTTTGTTTTCATAGGCCTAGCCTATCTATAACTTGCAATCTTGTTTATTCATTTATTCATTTCTATTGTCATCAGCAACAGCTCTGTCTATTAGCTTGTTGTCTGGTTATAGATTTGACTTCCTACCCACTGTGTGTTTTACAGTTTATTGTAGTTCTTGTTGAAATGCATTATACCTGATATATTGTATACCACTGTCAGGTTTATGGTACAAATCATCGGCATGGGTTTGTTGGTGGTTTTCGGTACATGATCCACGAAGGAGGCTTTAGGTCACTGTGGCGAGGAAATGGAATGAGTGTTGTCAAAATTGCTCCAGAGTCTGCTATGAAATTTGCCAGCTATGAGCAGGTTGTTTATACATTAATAACGACTTCGCTGACGTTATGTTGCGTTATTGATTGAGTTGAGTAAGCTTTTGTCAAATGCTTAGTTTTGAATATATCACAACTGTGAAAATGCCTCGTTTTTTCAGACAGTCTTTTGCTTCGGAATTGCTTTCTTGCCTAACTTTGCCTTTTTCAGTCATGTCAAGCTTGTCATGATTACTTAGCACTTAGATACTCTGGTCCTTGACAGGACAATGGGCAGCAAGAGTTCGCCATCTGCTTCTGTTTGTAGCCACAGCCCGGACGCTGTTGCAATCGACTCCTCGGTCCACCAGGTCTTCTTTAAATGTAGACCGCCAAGTCTTCGTTGGAAGGCCTCATCGTCTGCCACTACCACTAGGGGTCCATGACATCTCGTGTCATGATTAGATGCTATTAATTTCCATCCCTCTAAGTACTGACTGTTGTGGGCTGTATGAATATATCATCATATTCGTTCATTACCATGACTTGTCAAAACGCAAGTGCATGCATGATAAAGGCCTACCATTCAGCGGATATATGAATTTAAATCTCTATAAGTTTATGTACATTATGTTGCGAAAAACTTGTCAATTGAACATTAATTGTAAAACAAGGCAACAACAGGAAAAAAAACTAGAATTGCATGGTTGCTTAACATCTGATCGTATAAGTGCAGAGTGAAGGCCTGGTGTGATTTAGAAGTCAGTATGTCTCTTAGCTGCTGGCCCATAATTTCTTACTGCTGATGATCTCAGCTGTATTGACAATACCATAGCCACAGACATTTCCACATGTTGTATCGATCATATGTACTGCAGTTCTTATTTTTCTTAGTTAGGTCATAGAGCAGTTGAAGTTAGTTAGGTGCAGTAATTGTATGATATCTGCTGTTGTGGCTATGTTTTCTTTGACAGATAAAGAAGTGGCTGCACAGTGATCCGTCAAAAGATCTACCAACTGCAGCGCGTTTCACGGCAGGATCTGCGGCTGGTGCAATTGCACAGACAGCGATCTTTCCTATGGAAGTCAGTTGTCACGTTAATGTACATAGATAGCGTTCTTCGTTTTTATGCTTTTTTTGCCAGGGATGTGCCAGAATTAATTTTTTAAAAATCTGAATAGAGCCAAATTTGTATTCTCAAGTCTGAATGGAGGCATAATTAGTGCACTCACATAATCACTAGTTTTTGGAGTCTGCGTCACATAATATGATGTTAATTGACTTGAATGTACAGCAAAAATATAGGTATAAATGAACACTTTGTAATCATATGTTAGTTTAGTTTATTTAGTTTATTGCAGATGAGAGTGCATCATGACGTCAGATCACTCAACTGTTGACAATTCAATATTATTTTCATTGTTTTCAGTTGTAAAGAAGTGCATTAACTACAGGGGGTAGTTGCATGAAGAGCTGTCATATCTTTGAAATATGTTAAGTGTAAAATATTTTATTGTATTGTGAACAGTGTGCTGCAATTTTATGCCATGTGATAAAAATTTCAAATAAGCTAACTAACTCGTAATTAGCTGAAGAAAAAGTTTCTTAGCACAATAACTTGACATGCCCATCTATGCATTTGATAATCTGTTTGATACTCTCTTTGGATATCTGGTATGTTGAATGGTGTGTTTCTGTCTGGCCATTTTGGCTTAGTGGGCCTACCAGTTCATAGACAGTGGGCACATTTTTGCTGATAAGCACATGCTTTGGTCTGCTGCTTCCATGTCTTTAGTTGGTGCTTCTTGTTTTCCATCTGGGCATGTTACGTTTTGGTGACAGGGAGTTTGTTGACTTTGTTTGTTACATTGGCTGTTTTGTAAAATGCATTTAAGCCCAAATTTGATTATGCTAACTTTCACCAAAACTTCCGTAGGGCAAGTTTTGATGCAAGTCATGGAAGCACACGACGAAATGGGAAAGTTACAGAGAAGTTTATGGTTTTCAACCCATCTCGACATGTTGATTGGTTGCAACATAGTCTGTAACAAACCCATCTGTGTTGCTTTAATGGAATTTAGTCCGTGACAATGCACGGGGAAAGTCCACAGACTTTGTCAAGGACTTTGTCGCAAAGTCGGCGTGATGGAATTTGGGCTTTACTATTTCGATCTAGTAGTGGCTAGTGGTTGGTGTCGTGACGTAGTGGTAATGCGTTTCATCTGATTAACGAAGTTACTCTACGCCGGGCTGGGTTAGTACTTGGATGGGTGACTGTCTGCGAGCAGATAAACCATCTTGGTGTGTAACCAGCCACCTAGGTCAACTCAGCCTTCCATCCCTCCGGTGTAGGTAAATCGAGTGCCAGCCTATCTGGCTGGGGTTAAGGCTGCGTTCACATAAGCACGAGTATGAGTTTGGCACTGTACAGTTTCCCGTATACGAGTTCTGGCAAACACAAGTTTGCGTGTATTTCAATGGTGGCCGTTCACATTCATACGAGTACGGGTTACCTGTAAATTTCACTCGTACGAGTAGTTTATGTGCAGGTATCCAACTCGTAGAAAGTAAACTACTCGTAAACAGCATTAATATAATTTATAAAAACTGTGGTGCATATTTGACGTCAGAACTGACATGTGCGATTTGTAAAAATAGTAACTTTGCAGTGTAATATTGTTGTTTTAATGGCGAAGCATTTCTTCGATTCGATTTTATTCAATATGGCCGACATGTGTCGAGTTATGTGCTTGTACAAGTGACCGTGAATGCTCCACTCATACAAGTGAAGCTTCTACTGGCTGTAAACGGAAACCCGGACATGTACTCATACTCATACTCGTGTCTGCGTGAATGCAGCCTAAGGCGGGGCACGTTCACCTGTGTCGGGTGACAGGTAACACTGTGATCTCATATGGCAGGTGATGCTCTGTAGCTTTGGAATGGGCTTCCATTAAGAGCTATAACACCATTTGTTTGATCAGGTGGTGAAGACACGGTTGGCTGTGTCAACAACTGGACAGTACAGAGGAATACTGGACTGTGCGGTGAAAATTTTCAAGAAAGATGGAATCCGGCCGTTCTACCGCGGCTATCTTCCAAACACTATCGGCATTATACCGTACGCTGGTATAGACCTAACAGTGTACGAGGTATGCTGTGCACATTGTGGCTTAATGGAATATCTGTAAATATCGTAGACGTAAAAACTTTCCAGAAAAAAAATTAAAATGCTAAAAAATGTAAAAAAACATGGAAGAAATACAAAACGTTTAAAAACATTGAATAAGAAACGTTGGCCATAATTTGTTCAACCTCTTGCCTAATGCATAATGCTGTAAGTGCAGTATAACTGGAACTATAGTCTAGACTCTAGAGAGAGAGAGAACTTTATGTAGTTTCAGTTGAACAAAAAGGTCACAAGACTTAAGCACTAGACTGACTAAGTTAATTGCCATCATTATGAACTACTACTTCATTTTTGTAGTTTCAAAGCTGTTTCTTGAAGTTCTTGATGGGATTTACAATGCATGTTTTTTACAAAAAAAATTTGTCAAAACGGTAAGAAAATTAAAAATGTAAAAAAACGTTAAAAGTTTGGCAGAAATAAAAAAACGTGGAAAAACGTTTTTTACATCTAAATATGTGTCATTGTATTGTGCCTTACCTCTGGGGTGGACAGGCTCTTACACCTGCCCAGCGCTGAGGCCGTATCAGCTCGGCCCAATGCGCGTACCCGAATGTAACCAGAAGGTTACAGGTAGCGGCTATAAAGCCGTAACAGCTGTGAAGCCGTAAATAGATGGCTGTAAAGCCGTAAATAGACGCTGTAAAGCCGTAAGTAGACGGCTATAAGCCGTAGTCAGCTGTGAAGCTGAAACCAGCACAAAAGAACTGGTATCGTGTAGCAATATGCCTACACGAATTTGGTCAGCGCTTAGTCGCTCCTTGCCTCCAGATTTTAGAAATCTTTCGGGTCATCGGTGCTGAGCCCCACCACCATGGCAAGGTGGCTGACCTCGGTGGGGATTGTATTGTGCATTGTGGTGAGAATTATAAATATTACTGCAAATGATAAATAGTGATGATATTGATAGATTTATGTGTGTTAACAGTTGTCATACTCTCACTGTTTTGCTAAATATTCCAACATTAACATTTGTAATACTTTGAAGTTTCATTTTTTTTTCAGTTCGGACACAACTGTGTGACTTGTAAGCCAAAAGAAATCATTCATATTATCGTCTTATTCTGTTAATCTGCTGCCAGAATTTTATTTATGCATGTTCTTGTTTGAGTAATTGTGTGAATAGGTGTGGATCATTTGTCGTCAGGGGCCATATGCAGAGCGACTTTGTAACTTTAGTCTCTGACTAAATCCAAGTTACGACAGACTAACTGTCAAGTTGGTATGCATAATGGCGACTTATCGCTAGTTTGGGCGTAAATGAGGAACTTTAGTCTCCCTCGCAACCAGGCGTAACTGGTTTAGTCCGACGTAAATAAATCTGTTAGCGACAAAATTATGGCAGATTTATGTGTGTTAACAGTTGTCATACTCTCACTGTTTTGCTAAATATTCCAACATTATGGCACTTGCTATTACATCGTAGGTCATACAATACTTATTACTGATGCAGTTCTAGTATTAAAGTATTAAAAGTTGAGGAATAGAACATTTATTGCCTGATTTTGTTTGCACATTTTTGGGTTTGCGCATTTGTACTGCCTGCATTGCCATAATTAGCTTATCGTATAGGTGTCGTGATTTCTAATGAACTGCCCGTGGCTGTGGATGAGTGAGCAGACGACAACTTTGCCAGTATGCGCATGCATCAGCATGAGTCGGACGACTTTATGCTAGGAAATTTCAAAATGAAATTACCCGACATCAACTATGTCGAATTGTTGATACTTGCTAGTCTGATCACTACGCTTTCATTTTGCATACCGACTAACTTTGTCGATTAGTCTCGGACTTGGTAGTCTCCATGTAGCTGCTAGTCACGGCGTAAACTAAGGCGTTGTTATGCATACGGCCCTAGATGATCATTGCATTGCCGGTCTGCCTGTTTGCAGACACTGAAACTGTTGTACATGAAGCGGCAGAAAGAACGTCGAACGGCTGAAGTTAGTGTCATTGTGCTGCTTGCCTGTGGAACAGTGAGCAGCACATGTGGACAGTTAGCCAGCTATCCGTTCTCCCTATTACGCACAAGGCTGCAAGCACAAGGTGGGCAGCTTCAGTTGATTCGGTTTTTATTCTGGTTTATGTTGCAGTACAGTTAAGTTAAATAGTTAATCGGGGAATGGGTATACGATACGATACAATAAGGATTTGCACTTAAAAACTGACTGACAAGCTGTCAGTTTAATCTAGCGCGTAAACTAAAAAACTTTAAGCTTTAAAATGGAAATGATAAGAGAGAAACTGAAATACCGTAAAACTGCTAATAGAAGCCCCTGGCTTCTATTAGAACATTTGACTTAGACCCCTGGCTTGTATTGGAGACCTGGCTTTTATTTGAGACCCGGCTTCTATTAAAACATCAGTCTCAGACCCCGAGCTTGTATTAGAGACCTGGCTACTATATGAGACCCGGCTTGTATTAGCAGTTTTATGGTAGAAGTACAATACAATTAAGGAGAAGAATAATAAAATGCACAGTGTGCAAACTTTGCTCTTTGTGATGCTCAGACATGGACAATGACACAAGCTGATAGAGAGAGAGTATCATTGTTTGAAATGTCGGTCTGGAGGAAAATGCAGAAGATCAGTTGGGTTTAGGCTAATGAATAATGAAGTCCTGCAGAGAGTCTAAATAAACGGGATATCTTGAGAACTATAAATAGAAGCGTCGGATCATCTTGGACGCCGTAAACCAACGCAAACTCAGATGGACAGGCGTAAGTCACTGCTATGGGATAATGTAACAGATGGCAGGATGTTCGGCAAAATAACAAGAGGATGAAATCGCCTCCAAATGCTCAGCGATGTTACAGATTGTTAAAGTGGCTGCCACAAAAATGCACAAAAGTTGACCCCTGGAGATGGGTCTAAACTGAAATATTGTATAAAACCCCACATGCATGTGTCTGAGTGTCTTGTGTGATTCAGCTACTGACGATGCAAGAGAAGGCGCCACTGCATTGCTGCAAGTGATTGTGCGGAACGAAGGACTGCGTGGTCTGTACCGTGGTCTGCTGCCCAACTTTGTGAAGGTTCTCCCGGCAGTTAGCATCAGCTATGTGGTGTACGAACGATCTCTGGTCTCACTGAATGTCCGACGCTGATATGTGCTGTTGCACTAGACTGTGATCACTATCTGCTGGGATACATAGGATGGCGAGTTTGACCATGTACGATGCCATCGGTTGATGGACAAGATAAAAGGCCAAGTCGCACCATACTACGTAACTGTTATAAAGCACTAATTGGCTTTATCAAACGTTAACTTTTCAATTTTCATTAATCTTCTGGTTGCTAATACATCTTAATACCTTAAGAATAATGTATCATGTACTTAATTTTCCTTTTCATGGCTTTGGCAATTTTGCAACTGTGACATCACTAGCAGAAGGGTTGCTGACTAGCTTTATTGCCTTAAAATCAAATCCAGTTTAATTTGCGGCCAAATAGCCTCGAAAGGCCAAATTTTTCATCAATAGTTACAGCCCACTGAAAAAAAGCACATCGATAATTTTACTAATCGCACACCTCTGGTAGTGAACAGATAAACAATGACGTAATTTCTAATGTCACCTATGCATCATTACTTGTACTGTAAATTGGACATTATTCTGAATAAAACCGATAGATTTACTATGTTTTCAATGCGAATGTCAGTTTGGCAACAAAGCATCCTGTTGAGTGAAATCATCACTTATTGTGACACATTTGGGTGCATTTGGCTGGCACAACATACATGTATTTTTCTGAAAATTACTTGAAAGCGATGTTTTTGTTACAATTGATCAGCATATCGTTTTTTTGTGCAACTTGGCCTTAAACCATGAATGCATTTACGCTCGCTACTCAACCATTTGCTCATTCCTGAGTTCGGCTAAACACTGAGCCAATGTTTGATTTTAATTCCAGTCAGAACACTTGTTAGTGCAATTTTTGCAAAGCAGTGTGATCGGTTTGACCGTGGTGTCGAACCCTTGACAGATTTTATCATTTGTTGCAGTTGAAGTCGGAAACTTTTTTCAGTCATCGTAGATGTAGTGATGATTGTTGTTGGTGGTGTGATTTTTGCACACTTTTCACTTTCCATTTTTTCCGGACGTTTTATCAATTTCTAATCGTATTATTGTGTCGTACGTCGAGTGTATTTACATTGTGTGATATGTGAGTAATTGTTTCAGTAATGTTATCTGTGTGTTGTATACGTGCACATGTGTATTGTCTGCGGTGACGACCTTGCCCTGTTGCAAGTGTACTGTTGTTAAAATGTTAAGTCTAGTTGTTTAAGCTTATTTATGGCATTTTTGTGATTTAAGATGCAGAAGTCCCTGCTGTTAACAGTTGTTGATCAGTATTTTAATTTGAGTTCACTGAGTTTCACATAGGTTTACATGTTTATTTTCTGTTTTGATTTGTGTAAGTGCAGTGTCATGATTTGCTATTTCTTCAATAACGTGTTGTTCTTAGTCTCGAATCTTGCTTTATGAGAAGTTTGATTATGACGGGTGTTAATTTATTTGCTAATTTATTTGTTTTTATTGTTTGCTGTTATTGTGCATCATTTTGATGTCAGTTTTTTTGCAAATTCTTCGTCATTTACTCGTTGTTCTCAAGTGAATCTGGACTGCCGCTGTCTCTGACAGTTGCCTAAAGACTGGCCTGGTATTAACTAGGATAAGGGCATGCTGCTTGCAATAATGGTCTCCTTCCCATCAGAGACCTCATAGCTAAATGCCACTGTTTTGTACTCTCTAACTCCCTGTCCTCCAAAGGACAGCATTATGAGATTGACGACTGGAGGATAACAGGGAAGATTATTAGAACTGCCATTATTGTTATATATGCAGAATTATAATTGGCAGCTCTTTAGGTTTTATTAGTTAGATTTTAGATTTTTTTGTGTTTTATGTTTCGTTAAAGTTAAAATTTCTGTAAAGGTTGATTTTCATTATTATGTGTATGTACAATTTTGCCTGGAAAGGTCGTCCCCTAAATGACCTATACAGTTTCGGGTGGGATGTTAAATCCTAAACACTCACATAGACTGTCTGTCAGAGGCTGTTCCAGCCAACAAAGCCCTACGCTGCCATTTCCGTGCATCACTCCTTCGACAATCTCAACAATATGGAAGGTGTTACGAACTTGGGTATTTTGCCGAACCCATGATATAGCATGGCAAATTCGCCAGTTAAAGCTGTCTTGAGAGCCTAGAAATAGATGTGCTTCGTATTTCTTGGTGAAGTTTGTTGGAACAACGCGCTGCTGATTGTCGACTGTTGATGTGAAATATGTGACAGAGCAGTGTTAATGATTCGTGTGTCAACTTCTTTCTGCATTTAACCCTGTCCTCCAATAGACAGCATTCTGAAATTAATGACTGTCTGGGGGATAACAGGGAAGATTATTAGAACTACCATTATGTTAATTACATATGCATGCGTATAATGGAGTTCTTACAATTTTAGGTAAACCTCGTTTTTGTGTTTTGTGTTTCTGTAAAGGTTAAACTTTCTATTTATTGTAAAGTTTAAACTTACTGTTCCGTTATTATGTGTTTGTGTGCATTCTGCCTGGAAAGGCCGTTTCCGAGATGACCTATACTGTGTCGGGTGGGATGTTAAACCCTACTTACTAACTCACTTTTGTAACAAACTCAGTCCGGGTGCATATTCTGCATTGCAATAACCGAGAATCAGCTCATTGGTAATAATAATTATTGTAGGACTCTGTGTGTATTGGCATATGCCTAGCTGCATCGAGTAGTGATATATGCTGATAGTTTTCCTAAAATACCAGGATACCAGAACTGAGATGAATTTGTTGTTCTTTTGCTGAGTAACATGCTGTTGCATTGTGTATACTACACGGTGTTATAAAAAAGGACCCCTTTTTGTTTTTTTCATAATTCACTCAAATGATGAGCAATTTGCATGAAATTTTTACCAGTTGT
>Ga0209454_1002947_pt1 | contig 11911 bp, 10 predicted proteins | sample WorMetHERISLAND1_2_FD_187400 | JGI IMG/M metagenome (GOLD analysis project Ga0209454, IMG submission 187400) | Marine gutless worms symbiont microbial communities from Max Planck institute for Marine Microbiology, Germany - Olavius geniculatus... | ecosystem: Host-associated > Annelida >...
CCAAAAAGCCTGTCACCAGTGCTTGTTATGATAAGCAGCATGTATGTACCTATCTGCAACCGTTTTCACATTATTCGAGCCAATAGCGGCAAAATGACGTCTTTTAGGGGGGTACCCCTCTTTGACGCCCTCGTTTGAGGAGAACCCCTGCACCCATTGGCACGAAATTTTGTCACGATAAACTAGAGACCTTGGGGCAGCCCACAGTGAAGACTTCGTGATCCTAGCTTGCGCCGTTTTGATACAGCTCACGAGTGTGACAGACAGACGGACGGACGGACGGACAGGCGATGGCAAAGACGCGCGAAGCATTCTGCTGTCGCGCGTAATAATAATTAAATATAAAAAAACTTACCAGTTCACACTACTGTGTAAGGGTGACCAAGTCACACATCCAAAACAGCAGAAATCATTTTACTAGGACACAGAGTGACAAACGATGAACTGGCTGCCCGTACAAACCCATGTGGCATGATCGCATTTAACCTTTTCCACTCCCACATTATCCTGAGAGCCAATAAACTAACTGAAAGCATACACACTAATAATCCTGAACCAATTTATTCAGCTTTTCAACTGAACCCAAACAGTGTGTCAATGAGCTATTGGCTATTGTTAAATTGCAGCTTCTAAATAATCTTACTTACTTACTTACTTACTTACTAGATAAAGCCGAGCAAAGTGCCATAAAGGTAACTAACCTGCTGCCGGTCACTGAGACGGCAGTCGTGGTGCTGGCGTCATTGCGTGACGTTATGATAAACCGAACCGAGGCGAGATCATGCATACTCATGTCCATGTCTTCCAGCATTCCCTGCTCGTCACCATGACAACTGATCAAAGACTCAAACTGTAGCAGCATGCTGACTGAGACAAACTGCCGCAGCGCGAGCTCGTTGTGGATGCTTGACGTTAGCTTTGTGATGACTGCAGCCGTCGCGGACGTCAACTAGAACAAACACAATTCACTGCTATTCCAGTTCCCTGTCAAAACCTAAACCGACAATATCTGAACCGCCATAATCTGGAACATCAAAACTACACCACTACACAAACCCTAACCCTAACTCTAACCTTAACCCTTACTTAACCCTATCCCTATACCTAACCCTATACCAATCCCTAGCCATATCCCAAACCCTATTCCATAACCCTAACCCTAACCCTATCCTTAACTTTATTTCCTAAACCTAAGCTGATATCACCATTACCAGGTTTTGTCGTTTCCGGTTTTGTCCTTCCGGGTTTTCCAATCTTCCTCGATTTTAAAGTCTTACCGTAAAGAAAGTGATTAGAGCAAACCACTTAAGTAGCACGGCGTCACGTAGAAAGCCGCTAACATCACGTGAACAATGTACATTATTATTCTTAATAAATAAAATGTCCAGGATGCAAAACAAGCCAATTGTCTGATCGATCGGTTGCTGTGGCTGTTGATAATAATGATGATGATGTAATACTGAAGGTTTAACCAACAGGACTGGTGGTTATCTTGTGAATTAAAATGTAAATGGGTTGATATGCATTAACTAACATATGAAGGCAGCCAGGTTAAACAGTGATTAATGTTTTGTACGTGAGTGTAACTATTATGAAAATTATTCAATATATGACAGGTTAAGTCATGCCCGTCGAGAGCCACAGCAGGGCCCGGGTAAACATTCTCGCGGGGCCCCTCGTAAGGGAAATTTTTTTTACATTTTTCTTCTTAAAATGGTGCATTCTGGTGTACTTTATATTTTTAAGCAACAGCGGAGCCCCCCAAACGTCGCAGGGCCTGGAGTAACTTACGCCCACAATCTACATGGGACTGAAATAAGTCGGAGTAAATACTCACAGCCTGCGAAAAGACAATGTCTCGCCTATAGCTGTAGGTGTGGATGAGCGGTAGACAGGCGGCTGTGTCCTGCACACAAAATATCAACAAAATATCAATTTATCAACCCCAAAATGCACGCAGAATAAGATACACGCATGACTCTGTGGAAAGCCAGAAACAATTTTCTGCTACTTACGACAATGTTACTTCCACTGTAAAAAGACAACAATGTGTGCAATACAGCATGGCCTATTTGTTAAACTTCCTACTGGAACACAGGTGACGAACAAGAGCTTTCCACTCCTTGTGATTACCAACAACAGCACGGCATATTTAGAAACAATTTCTGCAAAATAGACTAAGAACCACTGCATGGGAGCTAAACACATTGTAGCACTCTGAGGTTAACCACGACAACTCAGTCAGATGGCCAGTTCCGTTAAAAAGCCTCTGCAGTAAACTTTCACAGTGGCATAGACAGGGGGGAGCAAAGAGCCCAGCCGCCCCTCCCCCTCAATTCTCCAGACAAAACATGAGCATACATTTAAGCTGCACTAAATTTGGTAATTTGGTCAGTTTATTCTCAGGAAAATTATTAAAACTGCTGCTACCAGATCTTATCTTTTAAAGCCAAAATTGCCCCAAATTTGATTTCAGCTGGCACTCTGCCTCAGACCCCGCTTGGGAGCTCACAGCGCTCCTCCAGACTTCCTAGCTGAATTTTAGGGGGTCCCAGTTCTAAGAGAAGGGAGGGGGAGGAGAAGCAAAGGAGAAAATGGGTAAAAAGGGGAGAAAAAGGGAAGGGAGAGACAAAAGGAAAAAGGTAAGAGAAGGGAAAGATAGACAAGGCCCCTTCCAATTAAAATTTCTGGCTATGCCACTAAACTTTCAGTCTATTTACTAGTGCAGCTAGGACTCAATACCAGTATCATAACAACTACGTCAGTAAAAGTGAGACACAAGACCTGCAGAGCAAAAAAGCTAAGGCCGACGGTCGCGCGAGAACACATGACTTCGATGCATCGTTTGAGCCTGATGACGAGTGGGTTGAGTGCATCCAGCCAGCGGATGACAGAGTCCGTAGACTGACTCATGACTTCATCCACTTTGCTTACCACGCACATCAACGATGCCTGCGTGTTCAGCTTTGTCAAGTCCTACCAAACATGCAAATAACACACAATTGATCCATGATTCAGTCGGTCGGTCAATCATAATTGCCTAAGTATCAAAGCTAATTCGAAGTTAAACCACTAAGCAGTTTAAATTTAAAAAAAAAACAGTTAAACAGAACAACAAATAACGCTTCCGAAGATGAGGTCTGGGTGTGACTTTCTGAAGAGCCAGGTTCTGATACACTGGCATATGGTTGAACAAGAGAGAGTATCACCAACATCATTTGAAGCTGTTGGCGATTCAACCCAGCCCTGGCCAATAACCATGTAGGCTTAAGTAAGTAAGTAAGTAACAAGTTATACAGCACCAAAATCTCACAGAAGAATCAGGGCACTAAACCAGTAAGTAATGACACAAAAACTGAAAGCAGCTAAGACCGAGAACTCACTTGAATAACCCCATATCCATCACCATTTAAATCGGATGGATCGCCCAGAACCTGTAACATTGTTTACACATGCAAACATTATGCTTGCAATGCTTACAATAATGCAAACAGTTTTCAAGTGACTGATGGAATTAAAGAAATTAAACGCCAGGGGAAAGCTCTAAGCATTACCCATGGTTCTTCGGTGGGACTTTTGATGAAGTCAGTTCCAGACCACTTCCATGATGACACGTCAGCTGATGCGTATGAAGCATGGGTGCTATAGCTGCCATCAGTCGTATGTCTCTGCTGGGACAATGACTGAGCGGTTGGTCGGCAGGACGAATACTGACCAATGCTATCATTCACCAGTTCTTCTTCATTGGCTTCGATCAGCCGCCGTGTCTACACAATCGTTATTACACAATAAACACAGTTTGTTTTCGGAGATGTTAAATCTCAAATGCTTACAGAGGATATTGAACAAAAGATGGCAACAAAGAATCAGGAACAAGGAGATCATGAAAAGAACGGGCATAAGCTTCAATGTCGTGCAGGGAATGAGGAAACTGAACTTCTTCGACCAAAACAGCCAGATGCAAGATGACAGGCTGATTAAGCAAGTTGTGTGCACAAGCCAAAAGACCACAAAAACAAAACAATGCACAAATACAAAACAACGAAGCAATTACGTGCACATATCAAAGTCTAAATACAGTCACAAGAAGCTCAGGAAATAAAATTCTTCCGACTGAGATGACAAGACGCAGTATAAAGTTATGACCAGCACATGATCGTAATGTCACAGATCCACAATGATTACAATAGCATTTGAGCTACAAAGATTCCACAGGTCTGCCAAACTGCAAAGCATGACAAATCCCACAAATATGGTAAAATTTAATCAGAAAAATGTAAAAGTGTCAAGAGAATAGTCGGGAAAATGTGACAGAATGTGTACCTGTTCGGTAAGCAGCTTGGCGGCAGCCTGCAGTGCAGAAGGGTCGCCGGCCGCCGCTACGGCACACAAACTATCACAAGTTTCCAGCGTCGCCGACTGCAAACGTGATAACTTGCCCAGCGTCTGTGTCACCGTTGCCAGGCGACTCCATGGAAACGACGGCGAAGCACCGACAGCCAACAGCGGCGCAGAACTGTCAGCTGCAGATGCTGATTGGCGCTGGCTGAGTTGATGACGTAACCGACGGAGTCCGCCGTGCTTGTATTTGAGTGCCGAGGCCGTGAACACGCCCACTGTGATGACGTCATAGCAAGCACCTGCCAATCACCAGTACTCAGTCATTTATCCACTCAGTCAGTCAACAGCATGATGCCAATCATCATTCACTCGTTCATTCATAAACGAAAAATTAATTAAACTAAGGCAACACATGCCTATAAACATTGTGTTGCAATAAAGATGAGTTTATCTGTTTTCCCATATCAGCAGTGCCGAACGGGCACATTAGGAACAACTATGTTCAGCAGGCTACCATAATGCAAGAATGAATATCCCTTACTTGTCTGCAGCAAAGTATTGAAAACGGTCATTCTCTGCAGATGGAGATTTGTCGGAGCAAAAGACAGTTCCTTGTGGTTCTTCTTTGTACTTGCTTTGAAATACACATCTGCCATACACCGAGACGTCACAATATGTTAATAATAAAAATTAGTTGATAATTAAAATTAGTTTATCTCCGTCATTCACTTACATGCTAAATAAATAGCAGCATTGCAGACCAATTCAATTATCTATTAATCTACAGGTAAAGAAATGTTGTAGTCTACCAGTGCTAGTACATTATAATCCTTCTCCAGCTTTACCTTCTACTAGCTGACTTTTCCACAGTTACTTCAAGTTCGGCCAGTGTGATAAGTACTGGGATCAAAAATTCGACCCCCAGTTGTCTGTTAACCTCCTAAGTTATCACACATAAACTGCCAGATAGAGATGGGATAACTCTCAGTTTACCAGTAGTTTATTTATTACGATATCTTTCCTAACACATTAACTGCAAGGTAAGCAAAAAACTGTGCATAAGGCATGATAAGTACAACATGCTAAACATTGATTATTTAACAGTCTAAGAATAACACGTAGATGGGACTCCACTATACTGTCTGTTTCTAATTGACTTAACAGTAGTTTTTATTGCTTAGGCACTGTAGAAATCGCCAATTACTTGATTCATTGACTGATGGCAATTGGACTTCTCAGAAAAGGATCGAGAAAATAAATCTGACTACTTACCCCCCCACCAGTCTCTTATCGGAACTATCAAAATGGGTTAGGTATCTTATGTCTTGCTAAGAACCGACAAATCATCTCTGTAAAACAAGAACGCCCAGCTAACGCCAAGGGGAACGCATGACAGCGGTGCATGTTAGAAAGCCCACAGCGAACAAAATCTAAGCTCACTGATCCCAGCAACTGACATTCGACATGACGATTATGAAGGCTAGTATCTATAGCGTTTCATTTTTACTTGCCAGAGGATGCAACCGGTCTCGCACAGCTGACAGTGGTAAAATAACTTCTATAGGGTAGCCATCTTTGATGCCCTCGTGCGCAGGCCACTTTGCACCTACGGGATCAAGACTTGGACCGTTTACATCCGTGTTTAATGTCAAAAATTTCATATGCAGGTTGTACTGTGTCTATCTGTAGCGATTTGGACACAATTTGCTCTTGAAATGTGTGTCTCAGCCTTAAATCGACAAAAAGTGAATAAAACCCCTATTTTTGGCGTTCAAGGTCATCCAAGGTCATTGATTTCGATGCCAATCGAAAGCCAGTGTAAGACTTCCTATTACTGATTAATAGTAACCTAGGCCCTATCTCGCACCGTTTCCGAGACACGACTTATTCGCCTTATTGGCTGAAAATCGCAAATTTTTCCCACACCCCTCTCATATACTGCAATCACTGGGGGTGACCGCTTTCGAATTTATGGAAAAGCTTTATGGGTCCTTAAAACCAAAGTCTTGAAGGCAGCCGACGGTAAAGATTTGGTGATCCTAGCTTGCATCTTTTTGACTGATCCACCCATGTGACGGACAGACAAACAGAATTGTGATGGCTAAGATGCGCTACAGCAGTAGCTGCTGTTGCACCTAAAAATTGCAAAGTGCTAAGATAACTAACTGCATTTAAAGCAAAAAAAATGAATGGAAATTGAATAACAGAGCTGTGACGAAGCAGTGATGCAATACTGTATGTTAATAGAACAACTTGTTACGTTGGTACATTTGCTTTAGGTGAGTACCACATATCAGTTGTACTTACGTGTGTCCAGCTTTTGCAATAATCAACTGAAAAATCTGATATCAAATGAATGTTTATCTGTTTTATCTGACCCTTTGGCACAAAACTCTTAGAAAAATTTGAATTTCAAGTATGCCAAAGAAAAATGTTTGTCACAGCTCTAGAGCAAAAAATAAATGTTCAGTAGCAACATTAACATGCTTGATTAGTCAACAAGAAACATGCAAGCAGGGTTAGCATTAAACAGGTGGCAATGCAGCTATCAGAATCTGACGGTTGTGAGATGATCTGTACACCACCTTTGATGCTGTAGTAGAACGATTCACATACATGTACTAAGCGAGCTGACAGTGTTATTGCACATCTGTAAATTCTGTATCAAATTCGCTGCTATTTTGATATTATTATCTGTTGAGTCATGAAATTTCCAGTCGCGTCGTCTGGTCTATGATTATCTAGCCAGTGCTACATCATGTCACTTCTCTGTATGGTAGTCGAGATCATTTCACTTTGCACGATTCTAACCAGTAAGACAGCAGTTGCAGCATTCACATTCTTGATTTCCCCAACCAATGCACAGATCCAATGGCTCTGCGCATTTGGCCGAGCTGATACGGCCTCAGCGCTGGACAGGTGCATCACCTGTCCACCTCAAAGGTAAGGTAAGGCAAGGTAAGGCACAGATCCAACGGCTTCTATCCCCCCAAATCTAAAATCGAAATCAAGCTCAAATCCTATCTTAAAGGTTAAAAGGTTAAATGTGGTGATATAGCCCTTAATAATACACCCATCTTAGAGCTACGGAGCGTCACCTGCCATATGGGATCAAACAGTGTTAGCTGCCACCCGACACAGGTGAACGCGCCCCGCCTTCCTTTCCTTTCTCCAGCCCCCGAATCCGGACAAAGCGCGGCCGCCAAACGGTTTGTGGTGCATTCTGAGCTAAAACCGGTGCTTCTGGTGATAGCAATTTTACATAAACACTTAACAAAACCTCCCCTTCACTATTTTTCACTGGGTGCAAGCTGTGCCAACCAGGAATAGGGATAGAAGCCACTGCACAGATCGTCCTAGTTACAGCTGTCAAAGGCAGTGTAAGGATCATCCCACAATCAATGATGACCTGCTAACTGAGAAGTGAAATAGTCGGCATGCTGCAGACAGGCGGTCAGCACGCTGACGTGAAAGTCAACCACTTGAAGACGCAACTGCTCATACTTGTCAGCCAACTAGCAACAGAACCATGCCAACAGACACACAGCGACCATTAGCCCAAGAAGCGTTAATTACACATACAAAGTAACAGTAAAAAACTGACTCCCTAGACATCGTGCAATAAAAATGTCAAATCTGAATGAATTTGAATAAAGTTTCGTACACTTAATTCCCAATAAATTCCTGAAGCGACTGCCAAATTTCGTTGACAAATATTAATTCTTACCAAAGTTATTTAATGCTGAATATCGATAACACAATATCTCCGTTATCAATATGGTGTTGAATAAGTAAACAACTGTGTACATTTGTATAACTTAACAAACAATATCTGATTCTGGCAAAATTTCACATCAACAATGCATCATCTAAATTGGCAATCAAAGTGCCAAATTTCAGTTAAATCTATTCATGCAAACAATAGTTATCTAGAGCATCTTTTGTGAGGTCGCCTCAAAACGTGAAGTGTCCAGTATTAGGCAACCATTTCTTTAAAACTGACAGTGTCCACGCCTTGCTGAGAAATTCTGCGATAAGCTTTTTAGTACCATACCCTTTCATCTCAACAGTTTAATTAAAACACGATCGTATGAAGAAAACACCCTGTTGTTATTGTTCACGTTATTTTGATTGGGTCAACAAACGTCACTGCCGCTTGAGCGACTGAAGTATAGTAATGGAGATAATTTGTTATCGACATTCAACATTTAATAATTTTGGTACGAAATAATATTTTCCAACAAAATTTGGCAGTTGCTTCAGGAATTTATTGGGGATTAAGTGTACAAAACTTTCTTAAAATTCGTTCAGATTTGACACTTTTATTGCATGATGTCTAGGGGGTCAGTTTTTAATGGACACAGTGTATAAGCTTATCATAAGCATTATGGCTACTGGCATCCCTTACACTCAGCCAAATGGATGCGAACCCCCTTGGGTTGTTGACAATTCAAAAATGTGATGAAATCATATATCTGATGCTTTTGGCCAGTTTAGGAGACCTGTGTCACCCAACTGACTAAAATCTGTCATTCAGTTAGTTGGTGCACTGAGCACTTTGCACTTTCAACGCCTCCCAAGCAGTCAGATTAACTTACATCTATCACAGAAACTTGTACCATAAGCTTCATTTCCCCAAGGAACTTAATCAGAAATTGATACAAGCAACTAAACAAAACTGCAACCAGTAGCAGCAAGCAATGAAATCTTTAACTATGTAGAAATAAGTTGCGGAAGCAGAATTAAGAAAAGACTCTGAGAAACAGCAAATATTTCTTGAAAACAAGAAAATCAGCAGAGCAAAGCTAGCACAGCCTAAGCAGCCAAAACACACAGACAGAGGCACCTTTCATTGCATTAAAGTGCTGAGCGGTGGTCAAATACTGACTGTGATTTAACATCAGCCAACCTATCTCTTCATCGATGTTGGCTAGTGGACACTGCTTTGAGCACTGAGATGCCAGCTACAGCAGTCGCACTATTTCAAGTCTACCACTATCACTCAAACAAGAAATATCGGCAATTATGTACTAAAGCATGGCAAAAAATCCGAAATTCAGTTAAATGTGTCGTCTGATGAAAACTAGAACTAAAATAATTTTATTGAGCAATAATTTGTTGTCCTTGCTAACAAAAATAACTCCAGACACACAGTGAAATCCATTCCCATACGCAAGATCGGCAAGAAAAGTCAATATTTCACACATGGATGAAAGCATCAGATACACCTAGAGTTTATTTCTGTCAGCATAACTGCAGTGACAACTATTTGTGCTATTGTAAACCAAAGCAAGTGAGTGAGTGAGTAGGGTTTAATGTCAAGCCCAACACAGTATAGGTCATTTCGGGGATGGCAATAACAAAACAAAAAGTTTAACCTTTACAGAAAGTTTAACCTTTATGAAACACAAAACACAAAAAAATTATGGAAACCAAAAACTGTAAGAAATGACGATTATAATTGTGCATATGTAATGATAATAGCAGTTCTGATAATTTTCCCTTTCTCCTCCAGACAATCATCAATCTCATAATGCTGTCTATTGGAGGACAGGGGGGGGGGGCAAAACAGAAGAAATTAGAAAACAATTAGGCCATTATACCAATACGTAAAGATCAAATAATCATTAACGCTACAAAATGTACAAGATACAGACAAAAGCAGCAACAATTTTAGCAAAAAAGAGACTTTTCAACACCCATACAATATAATACATCAACAAATATCAACAAATGTAACTAAATATAGCGCTACTCACACCACCAAGTTCTTCAAGTGCTTCTATCTTTCTTTTCTCCTCCTCAGCCATCAGCTTCCTGATTGCATAGTTTTGCAAAAAAAATGAATACTAACAGAAATGACTTGCAAACGTCTTGGACTTGGCACAGTTATTAAGTGGTATTGCCAAAAGCATAAGCGATCACAGCTATTCTGATAAATGTTGCTATAGCACAGAACAGTCTGTCCATCTGTCTGTCACACTCAAGCACTCTGCAGAAGCCAAAATAAAGAATAAAAAGCCGATTGACAAAGACCCTGTGTTGTTCTGGATAACACCATGCCCCAGTGAACATTTCTGTTCTCACGAACATACAACTGACACTTGCAATACCTGCCACTAGCACATCAAAGTTATGACCTAATCGCACTAAACAAATCTACTACTATCTCCGCCAAGTGTGAACATTGGAGGAGATTAAGAAATTGGTCGTTCTGTCCGTGTTTCCGTCATTTGTTCGTTCCTTCTGTGTACATGATGACTCATAATGGCAATGACGTCATTGCGCTGGCAGCGCTGGCTGTTGCTTTACCCTCCCTTCGCAAGGCGGCTCTTCCTTCTCCCTCCCCTTTCCTTATTGTGTCGTGTGGTTGTGGGTGTTGTTGTATTTACAAATGTGGTAATAGTAATAGTAATGTTTAAATCGCTTCACTTCGTGGAGATATGCACTCTCACGAGTGCCATCTAGTTTTTATTATTACTCACAATCAGAGAAAAATGGCATCAAATGAATGCATTTAAAATCTGGACTGCAAATTGCAGTCAAACCATAACAGAGTGATTAAATTATTACCATTACAGACAGCCTATAGAACTAAGCAATGCCCTATCCAACTGTATCAAACTCAAATGACATCAACTAAGCAAAGTGATATTTCTTAAAAGCTGTAAAACAGTGACATCAAAAGATAGTGCCTCAAATTAGGCATTAAGACCTTGGTTTTTGATCGTGCCTATTTGTAACAAATGCTGTTGTTTAAGGGGGCACTTTACCAAATTACAGATTGATTGGCTTCCCTTCTCCCCCTCCCAAAAATAACATGCTCAAAGCCAAACCACATTGGCGTCCACGGCAATTGTAAACATACGTTGTGACTCACAAGAGTTGGGCAGGCAGTGAGTACGTGAGTCTGCTCTCGGCACAGTATTCTAGCACTATCAGCTGTTGGTCATCGGCCACACTCACAGGAAACCTAAACGTCTTTGTCACGATATTGGCGTAGTCAGCACGCATGTCAATGAGACCACGTTGTCGCTGCACCGATCCAATGCTCATACTGCGCCGTGGAATGACACATGCCCTCTCCTGATTAACAATACAACTATCACTCTACACGATGAGTAGGGCCCAGTTTTTCGCGGGCCATGGAATTTCAAGCCGAGCCACAGAATTTGCCCTTTTCCGTGGAATTTTGATATTTCCATGCAGTTTTGCAGATGTTGAGAAATGACAGGCGATTGGTATGATCGTTGGCTTGATGGCCTAATTTTATCTGGGAAAAAATCAAACTCAACCGCCTACAAGAAATTTGAGCTAATGCTCACGAGACACTCGAAAGCCTATAGCAGTTCCAGTTCAGTAGTTTAGCTGAAAAATGGGGTGTTCACGCTAAGTTAATATACAAATACCAAATTCTCTATCTAGATCGCATAACGATAGTTCCATACGTGGCGCCACGTTGTGAATGATATTCACTTGTGTTGCAGCAAGAAATCGCCAAAAAAAATCCACAAAACCCCCTATTTTGGCGTTCAGGGTCATTCAAGGTCATTGAATTTGGCGACAATCG
>Ga0209454_1002954_pt1 | contig 11902 bp, 9 predicted proteins | sample WorMetHERISLAND1_2_FD_187400 | JGI IMG/M metagenome (GOLD analysis project Ga0209454, IMG submission 187400) | Marine gutless worms symbiont microbial communities from Max Planck institute for Marine Microbiology, Germany - Olavius geniculatus... | ecosystem: Host-associated > Annelida >...
GAGTCGTTAAATTTAGCAGAAGTTGATAGTATTCATGACGACGCCAGCAGACAACGTGGGTGCTAGTGTTGGGTCAGTTTAAATTATTATTGTGGTTTGTAAAAAATGTGACTTCTGTCACAGTGGTAGTAGTAGTAGTAGAGATAGCGGTAGGATAGTGGTAGTGTAGGCATAGGGTTATGGTAGCAATGGGGATAAGGTAAATTATGGTAGGGGTAGAGTATGGTAATAGTAAAGTAAGGGTTACTTATAGTCGAAGTAGAAATAGGAGTAGCAGTAGTTGTGGTAGCAGTTGTAGTGGTTATTCTACTGCCAGATTTTATTCAGCTCTTGATTACTTCCAACGGCAATAAAACTGCAAATATTCATGTAAAAAACTGTTCAGCTATATACAGTGTAAGGGTGACATCGTGGTTGTAGATATAAAACAGCACAAATCACAATTTAATAATTCGTACATCACCATTACACAATGTCAGAAGAACTTTGCTGACTGTAATGGTAAAGTTTGAATTTTTAAACTGTGATTTGTGCTGTTTTATATCTGCAACCACGATGTCACCCTTACACTGTAGCCTATACAAACTGAACAGTTTTTTAACATAAATTTTGGTATATAACCAGCTGTCTAGATCGATTCAGCTTTCTATGGGATGGTAAAATGAGTATCAGTTGTTAAGCTGAGTAATAATAAATGGCGGACCTGTTGGCTCAAGCTGATTGGCTTGGTCTAATGGTCCTCTGCTGCTTGGCACTATGCTACGTTTGCTAAACGAACTAATTAGTGGATGTCGTGGAACGTTTTTCATTTAGGAATGAGCCAAAGTTAATTAGTGAGCAGGCAGGCTATTGCTGAGAATGGATGTTAATGACACTGTGTTGTCTGCTGTTGATATACTGGTAAAATTATAAACGGGATGCATTTGGTTCATAATAGCGTAGTTTGCATTTGTCCGGCTTTCTTGGTAAGCATGGGAGTGTGAGCCTATGCTGTGGGTTTGGAGGCATGTGACCCTATCAGGGTAGAACCCTGATGAAGGAAGGGTAAGGGAGTGCAACAAAGCCCCGCTGAAGCTGAAGGCTATTTAGCATTACAAAGACAAATTCTTGCAAATATTGGCATCGGTATTTTATTTCGGTCAAACATAGTTGGAAAAAAATTTATATGCGTGTCTAAACATTTGTCTGATAGCTGCTGGACTTGCCAATCGGTTGCTGCGGCCAGGGCTGTGCGTCAGGAATCACTCTGTTTTTTCATGTGTGTACTGTGTACAGCATCAGTCAGAATACAAATCACAGATGAAAATCGTGGAAAAGGACAGGAAGAAACTGATGGAACAGGTCGGTCTGTTTGAATTTCTTGCGATGTCATTTTCATAGCAGATGTAACGTTTTGTTAATTATTATTATATCAGTCAGCGGTTGATGTGACCATGCTTCTCTTTGGCAGAACACTAGCTTTGGACAAGATATTTTGCCATCCTGTGTGTTTGAAAAAAGCGTTGAATATTTGTGTCTGTTTGTGAGTTTATTGACCAACATTTTGATTGGCATTTTGGTGGTATTTTTGCTGTCGTATCTGCTATTTCCATTTTTGTGCATACAGTTTCCATTCATGCTGATTTGTACTTTTTTTCCTTACTTACATTTTCGGTGACAGCTTCAGTGTTTGCTGTTTTGTAATTTTTCAACCATTCGTGGTTCCATTCTTATAAACATCTTTTTATTTTGGATTAAAATGTCAATGTTATGATACTAGCTGATTTTTCCAGAATTTTTTTGATGCAGTTTGTTGGCAGAACTTGGATTAAGTTTGAAGAAGTAATCTGTCAAACAGAGAAGCAGACATTGTCAATTCTTTCCTTCTCATGGTGTTAGTGCTTAGCCATAAGGTCGATGTGACACTTACAAGTACTACTCATGTATGGCTCTAAGGTCCATGTCACACTCTGTACGTTGCAGAAAGCTGCGCTCATTCTTGCTGCTCCTTTCCTGCCAATGCGTCTTGTCCACAAGAAAAGAAACAAGTCTTTCACGCTCTTAATGCCTTCGGACTTCGAGCGTGCTAACTGGAGAGCACACATCGAAGGACTTCATAAAAATCTTCGTGAGACTCTTGTTATTTTGCGCATATGTATTTGTGGCGGTTTTGGAAGGTGTAGTCAATATGTAATGACAGTTAGCAACTTAGCAGTATTGATGGGTGGAATTGTTGAAAAAAAACTGTGATGCCAGCTGTTGCAACAGCTGCTTCACTAATGCGAAAACAGTGCATGACTTTTGTGTTCGTTTCAGACATGTTGTACAATGATGTACTTGTTAGATGGAGAGATTCGTCATGAATGGGTAAGACGTCTCTGGGCTCATGTCTAAGAAAAGTGACATGGACCTGTACAATATGACCGACAGTTTGACAATTGTGATTTCAATAATCTTCAATTTGTTAGTGCTATAATGTTCAATAATTTGAAATCTAATGACGGGCGTTGTTGTTTCGTTGGAGTAATACCATACAGCTTCCTTTTGTCGGGCACCGCAGAAAAACTGCAGCTGGTACTCTGTTGTTCTTAAGATTTTCCACAAGGTAACAGGTGATTTCAAATGCTGACTATATAATGATTTTCTGTACCAAAACGTGTTAATATTGAGGCAGGATTGTTGGAGTTATTTGAAAATGTACCAGTAGCAAGTGTCTCTGTTTTTGTGGGACACAGTGTATGTATGCATACGTGTGCGTTTGATATGTGAAATTGTTGCAGCAGCTAACAACAGTCAGAACTGGTTGCCAATTGATGCACAGGAAATACTCAATACTGTCAAGGTATATGCATCCTAAAGTTGACTCATTCCGACATTTTGTTGTATCGTCATTGCTGATTATTGGACTAAGAAGCAGAAGAGGTAGCAGAGTGTAACGTAGGCCTGGATAGTAAATGTTGTGTGTCTTCCAGCAGAGAACTTTTATATCAGATGCATTAGGAGTCCTGTGCTGCTTTGACTGACTCTTGTTTCTCTATAGAATTGCATAACTAATGTATGTGTGCTTGTCGTTGTTTATCCTTTAGTAATTTGCTCATTTTTTCATAGGTTTACCTGCTGCTTCTTATAGGCGAGGCAACATTTTGTGTAGTGTGATTTGTTTGTGACTGCGAAGACTTTTTACTATTACAAAATTAAATTTTCAGTGCTATGCACTGTCAGAATAATCTTAGTGACTGAACAGTTTTTATCATAAACTGCATCTTGGTCCAGAAAAACAGGACGTCACCTAATCGATGATAACTTAGTCAAATGTTAACTGATTTCCACAATTTTTGCACCATTGGAGAGGGAATTAAATTTTTAAACAAAACCCATTAATATCAGTCACATTGTTTACGACTGTGTTTTGTTTGATTGATGATAAAATGTTGTGTTACTGTTAATAACAGCTTTCTCTGCTATATTAAGTGGTGCCACTGTTGCAGCTGCCTGCAAGACAGAGTACCATGGAAGCACTGCTAGGCACTGATGGTATGTTGAACATTGTTTACAGCAATGCTCTAAGTTTATATATAACAACTCCAGAAATTTTTTTTTCTGAAGCATTGTAGCTACACATATAAAACTGCAAAGATCTTTTTTTCACAATTACAGAATTCAGACTTTTCCAATATGTGTCGCCAGAAAAATCCTGCTGAGTACGTGATCATAGTCTTTGGCTGACTGATCGAGCTTTCGGTACAATGTGTCATCTGCTTGTCACGCATGTACTGTGGCTAAACCGTACATTATAGGAGGTGGGCAATGGTACCAATTGATAGGGTGATGTCGAGTTCTTATAAGCTGTCAATAGTAATCTATCTGCAGCAGTTTGGTTGCAATTGTGAATGCACAGCTGATGCCTGCAGCCATCAACCCATATGCATCGAATTACCATGTCGTATCGCAGCGTTGATCGTAGCGTTTGATATAGCACCATCACCATAGTGTGTGTGTGACTGCAGTCACCTTGGAAAATCACTTTCTTTCTGTGACTGGTCGGGTGCTGGCCTCTGAATTTAGGTGGTACAGTCCGCCCACCCTAGTGAGCGCTGGGCTTCTTGATAAACTCAATGAACCATGTTTATCACACGTGATGTATGGATTTGATCAATATTAATTCTGTCGTATATGGGAGTTAATACTGGTACGTTTGGCAGTTCGTTAGTTAGCAAATTACAGCCAGTGGGTGACAGATGTCAATGACTTGATGTGTTATGTATGCAGACTTCAGTTTGGAGGAGGAGTATTTGTTCGGCTCGTTGTTCATTACAATATACGGCCTGGAAGGACTGAAACAGAGTGCAGGTTTCTACCACGTTTATGTTTTGCTGTTACTGCCAGCAGATCAACTCAAGCTGGCCATCCCTGTGTGGGTAGGCACATTGCGTACGAGCAAAACCAGGGGCCTAAACAGCCATACCACATAACGTACTAGCCTTGTATTCATGGTCTCGCAGTGTAGGCTGGTGTCTAGGGAATCACATATCCGTGCCATTGTATGAGCCTTGTGGCTTGTTCAGGACTTTGTTTATAGGTTTAGATTGATACTGGCAGTGGAATCTTTGGCCCATTCAACTTTTTTCCATCTAGCTGTGTCTTGTACTGTAACTGTGTTAGCGTTTTTCCATCTGTACTTCAAAAGCCTGCTGTTTATGGCTATTTATTAAGTTCCGTTTCCACATGTAATTTGGTGTTTTTTTTTCTATGCAGCACGCAGTCTCTACATTTTTTTTTGGTAGTGGGATAGCGTTTGGCAGGTTTAGGGTGTACAATTGTGTCAGCTTTTTTCATTTTTAGTTGACAGGTTGAGTGCTGGCCTTAATTTATAACTCCACTTCCGTCACGGATGTGTTCCAGGACTGTGAGAACCTGGTGAAATTTCTCATCTCTTTGGGGCATCTGCTCTTCTTCCCCATATGTTGTTAGGCACATCCTCGCTAATATAGGCACTGCCTGACGGGCGTGTTGCGACAACGAGTTATGTAGATTCATCCTTAAAACAACTTGTGTTCTTTGAAACGACTGTTCGCCAAGTAGACGGTCGTTTCAAAGAAGGCAGCAGCTGTTCCCAAAACATCAGCAGTAATCAAATTAAAGGTTGTATTTTATACGTTACCACTTTAACCTATGAGTCCATTCAAAGACGAGAAGTTAAGTCAGTTCTTGTTTTCAGAGACTGAATGAATGTTTTGTTGCAATGTTCAGATGTGTACTGTTGCGCTGAAGTCGACACATTCGGACATTTCTTCATGAAGGCAAAGACACGAGTCGCTAACAACTCGTTAGAGCCCATCTGGGATGCGGTCAGATTGCTGTTAAAATTGTCCTCTTATATTTTTGTGTATAACTTTTCTGCTGTTATCTGCGTTTGCCAAGTAGTAGTGCAGAGATTAGAGTTGCCGACAGTTTCTTGAAGACTGTTTGTGATGTAGTCACGTTGACAATTTATTATCATTGTATGTGCAATATCTATGTCTGTTGTTTGTCATTTGCTGTGTCCTGTTTGGCCCTGCTCTTATAGAGATATTTTTCTCTATTGACACTTTTAAATGCTGTTTAGAACACTTTTTCTTTGCTTTTTGCTATCGCCGATGCTACAGCGCATTAGATGAAGGAAACCGAAGAACATTAACGGTGTGTATAGTTCTTCATGGAAACCTGTCTCAGAGCTATGGAGCATCACCTGCCATGTGGGATCACACTTAGATGAATGTGCTCTTCCTTAACCTCAGTCAGGCAAACTGGTGCTCAGTTTCTTACCCTTCGAGGGATGGAAGGCTGAGTTGACACTGGATAGTTGGTTGATGTACCATTTGCAGATCTGCATTCATTTAAGTACTAACCAGGGTTAGCATAGAACAACTAAAGACAATTGATCGAGAGTAACGTGTTGACTATTCCACCAGCACGATGATGACGTCGCTGCTGTGATGTCTTTGCAGGACTTTGACATAGATCTGGAAGGAGCTCAGATCCTCAGAATACTTTGCTATAAGAAAGAAAACGAATCCAGCATTTTGATTGGGAAAGAATTTTTTGAGGTATACCTTGGTTTATTTTTTTGGACAACATTACTAGTAAAAAAACACTGAACGTACCAGTACTTAATGTAGAACTTTGTTTATGGATTGTTGCATTGCATTGCATACATTGTACGCACTGTATTGTCATACCTCTATTAAGATGGCTTGCAGTACAGTTGTTAGGGCATCAGATTTGTAATCAAGAGGTTGTGAGTTCAACTCTTAGCTGGTTTGCTATCAAATAACAACTCTGGGCAAGTAATTCACACCCATTTGCCTGTGTCACCAAGCACTACAATTTGGTACCGGTCAAAGGATGGCAATGCTTTGTGGCTTGGAAGTTAACCATAGATCTGTCGTCAAATTGTTAAGATTGTAGTTTGCAGTGTAAAACTAGAATGACAGGATGCAGTGTTCCTGAATGTTACTGTTAGGAGTGAATGCTGTTTAGATGAAACCATAATGTTTTGTTGTGAGTTATTTGCATGAAACCAAACTGTTTTGTCTGATTGGATGCTGTAGTTAAGCAAGGACAGACTTCATGGTGATTCAAAATCTGAAGACATTATTCTCGACACCGGGGTATATGATTTATTGCTGTTTTCTACCAGACTTCTTTTCTGTATCTTTGTTCCTGTTTATCGCATGGTTTTTATATTTTTACTCGACGTTTTGCTGTACTCAAATGCATGATAGTTTGACCGAGATGGCAAATTCTTGTTGTTTTTATGCAACGTGAACTTAGGTCGGTGGTTATTTGAACAGTTACCCATAAAGATCAGTGTGGTTGAGAGCACGGTGTTAACGCATCGGTGTCAGTGAACATAGCTGTTCTCACCCTGTCTTCTAATAGACAGCATTATCAAATTAATGTCTGTATGGAGGATAACAGGGAAGATTATTAGAACTACCATTATGTTAATTACATATGCACGCATATAACGGAGTTCTTACAATTTTCAGTTAACCTCATTTTTGTATTTTTGTCTTTTGTGTTTCTGTAAAGGTCAAACTTTCTGTTTATTGTAAAGTTTAAACTTACTGTTCCATTATTGTGCCTGAAAAGGCTATCCCCGAAATGACCTATACTGTGTCGGGTGGGACGTTAAATCCTACTCACTCACTCACTCACGCTCTATGCCGAGCTTGGTTAGCATCTGGATGCAGGCTGCTAAAGGATCTCTGTATGTAACCAGCCAGCCAGGTCAACTCAGCCTTCTATCCTCCATGGGATGGTGAAATGAGTATCAGCTTTCAGGCTGAGTAGGTAGTAGTAAATGGCAATGATTAGCTGTCAGTTTAGGTGGATCTGTGGCTGAAGCTGATTGGCTTGGTTCAAAGGTCGGCGGCCACGCAGCGCATGTGCTCCAGTTATCAAATGAACTCTCACGGAGGCAGTGCCGTGGTCACAGCGCCATAAACATTCCATGCTTATTACTGTTACAACCGTACTGTAGGCCTATACGTTGATTTTGTGCTAGTAAAAGGGTAGTTTGAGCGCAGCATGAAACGTATTATAGCCGCTGTTCGGTGTTTGTTCTTGCTGGTAGTTGACGGTGAAGTTGTCAATGTCATACCAGTCTCGCCGGGAGACGCTCAGGAGAACTTTGTCACTAGCCAAGGAAGGACTGTTTGGCGTCAGACTACGCACCGTTGTCAGGTCTGCCGAATATTGTACAATAATGTACGGTATAATTTAATTCAGTACAATACTATGATGCAGGATACATTACACTGATTGGTGCCGGCATGTGCAGTGTTGTCAGTCTAATGTCACTGTCATGTTAGTTAGTCTGCCCAGAAATGATAGTTTTTGGAGCAGACTTGTGTTTTACCACAGATGTTTATTTTTTTACTTACTTGTTTGCCATGGGATCACCGAGCTCTGTCGGTTGATCGGCACACAATTTTGCAGTGTGGTCTGTAGTAGGCTGAATTTTAAAAATTAGGTCCAAAAATTTGGATGGTTCTTCAAAAAAATTTAGAGGCAAAAAAACATGCAAAATTTGGCACAATTTTGGACGACTTCAAATTTCGACAGTGAATATCTCGGATGAATATATTCAAAATTGGACAAGTACTTGATCTTCTGCGATTTCTCCCACGTTTGGCGAAAAAGTTTGGTGAACTTTGTTCCACTAATTATGGAGATCTAAGGGTGGAATCATACCCACCCAAATCAACTTTTTCGGAAGACCATATTTTGGCCCTTAGGGATGTTACACCCCTAAATTTTTACAAGTGCTAGAGAATGATCAAGCTTTAATAGCGCACACCCCACTGAGGATGGGGGTCTGCCTTACAGTTTTTTCAAAGGGGGTCATAAATTGGCTTAAAATTTAGCATATTAGCCACAACATCTTTGGAGCCAGGAGAATAGCCTTATGAAACTTTTCCACGTGACATGCCACTAGGTGGGGGTGATAACCTGGGTGCAACTTTTTTGCGGGGCACCATTTCCTTTAAATTTGGGAAGGCAATAAATATCCAAAATTTAATACATTTTACGACAACTTTCGACTTTGACTGCAAATATCTCTGGATGAGATAGAGATATCGACAAGCGGTAAATGGCGTTATCAACCGCAATTCCTCTTGCATTGAACAAAAAATCGGTGAACATTGGTCCAGTAACAGTAGAGATTATGCGGCTAATGTTTATCTACTCTAAGTTGACAATGCGCATTCTGCGTATGCTAATGCATTTGAATTTGGGCCATGTGACTTTGCCACCAGGGGAATTTCTACCCCCTGTAATATCTTCCCTTCCCGCATTTGGACTTATGGTGCCGGGTGGACTGATGTTGGGCTTTGCCTCAAATTTCCAGTTTATTTTGTTGTCAGCCAAAGAAGGACTGTTTGGTGCCACGATATGCAACGTCGTCATCAAAAGATCGCATTTTCGTGGCAAGCTGGATTACTTTTTGGCTTCTAGATTATTTCCCAGGATTCTTGAACGTTAGGAAACACTAGCCATAATCTGACTCCTTGCAGTGAGTGTTCCTCGGATCAGATTATGATCAGATTGTGATGAAATTTACAGAGGAGTGGAGATATTTGGTGCTTTTGTCAGCAAAATGTATTACGTTTGATATTTTCGCTGTGTGTGCAATAGAAGTAATTTGTCTGTGACTGCAGACGTGAAGGTGGCAACATACCACTCATCATTACAACTTGTGTCCGAGAAGTTGAGGAGCGAGGTATGTTACATGTTACATGTTGCTGGCTCTGTTCTCTTCCTGTATCTCAGCGATCAGTTTTTGCCATCTGAGGTGTTTATTTTCTTGGCCGTTCAGTTCACAAAGTCAATGATATCAGGCGGATACATTCTTACAGATTTCGACTATTGCCACACATTTCTCAGTAGCGTGGTCTGTCGTCTGTCACATTCGTGCATCCTGCTTAAACTGTTGACGGATTTAGATGCTATTTGGCGGGTACACCTGTGTGGTCCAATGAAACACAAGATGTGTTTTTTGACTCCAGTGGTCGGGAGATGTGGAAGTTGAACCCCCAGTCAGAACATTTAGTTGCTTCTGACCTACTAAAATGATGATTTCTGATTCGTCAGGTGGCGGCATTAATCAGCAATTGCGCTTTTTGCAAAATTACTTTAGCATTTGTTTCTGAGTAAAGTGCTTTTGTCATTCTGGTGCATTCAGACTAACTTTTCCCAGGAAGAGTTTGTAGGACAAATTTCAACGTCTAAATGGTATTGAAATGCAGAACCTTAGACTTAGTCACAAAGCATTTAACTTAGTATTAGTCTTGGTGTTGATCATTCTGTTTGATCACCAGCTTCAACCACCAGCTAAATGTGACGTTAAGTGTTAGAATAATTTGTACTAATACATGACAATAGCTCACTCATTTGCATGCATGTTATGTAGTCTTACGTTATCTGTAGTCCACCTTCATTTTTGTACTTTATGCATCATTTTTACTTGTTCCTGCTTTAGAATTTTTAAGATATTATTTAGGTCGTGTTAATTTTTGTTAATTATTGCCATTTAGGACTGTATCATAGGGGGGCCGTATAGAAAAACCTTGCACTTGTGATTGTTACAGGCATGAGAGACCGGGGTTTGTATCGTGTGTCCGGAGTGCTCAGTGACATTCAGAAGCTAAAGAAAGCTTTTGAGAAAAGTGAGTTGCACTCTTAGCAATAATTTGCTGATGTTGCACATTTGGAAGACGGTCGCCTGACTTTTGTAAAAAGAGCCATTTGACTGCGTTTACCTTTGCTGCTTTATGGCTTTCCAATAATTCAGCTGCAATGTCCGAATGAATGCTGTGAACCCTAATGGGGCCTGGGGCAAAGTCTGAGCTCAAAAATTGTATTTGGTGGCTTTCAGCAAGCCCACAGCTCCAACTAGCGGCTCAGCCTATTGCCTCAGATTCGACCATGATTGTGCACGATTGTGCACTTTACTTGTAACTGTTCTATTTATTTACTTTCTTACTTACTTTTAAGTTAATTTTATTTTTCGGTGCAACATTTTCTGGTTTCAGCTAATGTAGGGCTTGATCAGACTCATCATCAGGTGTATAAAGAAGTCAGTATTGTTTTTATGCGAAACATTTGTGTGAACTTTTGATAATTAGTCTGGTGCATGTGCGATGGTAGATAGTCGTACCGCTGCTCCGCTAGTGAAGAATGCCGACATCCACGTCATCACGGGTTTGCTCAAAGTCTACCTGCGTGAACTTCCTGAAGCTCTGTTCACCGACAGTCTCTATCCCAAGCTTGTTGAGGGCTTTGGTCAGTCACTCAGTAACTGTTATCTAATTGATGAATTATCTTTGCTTAGTATTAGTGCACATGTTTCTAAAGTGTGTTTGAAAAAGTAATGTAGAGTAATATATTTTGTTCTTTGACACTTTTTTGTTGAAAGGTGCAACATCTTCTTTTTTAATTTGCCACACCAGTCCCAAAATGCTACATTTCGCCAAGTGCAGAAAAGTGAGCCAGTTGCTGCCTGTCACAACAAGAACAACACTAACAGTATCATTGCTTGCACAGTATGTTGCTACGTATTACGTTGTGTTGTCAGCTCTGAAAGAGCCGGTCGCCAAGGAGAACTACATGCGACGAATGATGAGACAGCTGCCTGAGGCGAACCACACCACAGCTGTGTTTATACTGGACCACCTCATCAAGTATGTAACTGGTTTCTTCACTACAGGTCACGTTGGCATTCGTCTCCTTCTGTCTAGTTCCTGTCTCAAAAACAAAAAGCTACCGAAAAACCAAAATTGGAGATTAGGGGTAACTAGTGTGCTAAGTTTCGGCTTAGATGACATTATACAAATGGTGAAGGTGTTGAGCTCATCATTAAATATATTTTGTCAGAGGTTCGTAATATGTTGCCTTGGCGCTGCAGTAAAGATAACTTTGTCAACTGACTGTATGTTTAATATCATTGTATACAGAGTGTGAGAGATTTCAGAGAAGGCGACTGAGAAGACTGAGAAGGCTGACACTACAGAATGTTTGATGTAGTGATGATTCGATATCAGGATTTCGATACGATATTGATACGATATTTTGAAAATATCGCGATGTCGATATCGATAATATCGATATCAATATTTTTAAAATCATAAGTATGTAAATTTTTTTACAAGCACAAGAACAAGACATGAACGTTTAGCAAGGCAGGTTGCTTTACATAGATACTAAAATGTGTCAGTGAACTTAAAAATTATCTATAGACTGTCGCGAGTGCCATTAAATTATGACACTATATAGTTAGTTTGCTTCGGTTAGTTTGTTGTTTTCTATGTTTATTCTCGTTATTTTGGTAATGCAGTAATAAAAGTATAAACTTCTGGCGTAAAATATCCTCATATAT
>Ga0209454_1002955_pt1 | contig 11901 bp, 7 predicted proteins | sample WorMetHERISLAND1_2_FD_187400 | JGI IMG/M metagenome (GOLD analysis project Ga0209454, IMG submission 187400) | Marine gutless worms symbiont microbial communities from Max Planck institute for Marine Microbiology, Germany - Olavius geniculatus... | ecosystem: Host-associated > Annelida >...
CGCAAATTCTGGCCTGTCATAAAGATTTATTTGTGTCTGAATTTTTTTGGCCCCAAAACGCAAAACTTTGACTGGAAATCCCACATTTTGGAAAAATCCAGAGCAAAACTGAAATTGTGAGCATCCGTATTTTTTTCTATCGGAAATTTTCCAGCTGTCTGGAGGAAAATAGCAACTTCTTGCCTCGCCAACATTTTTGGGCTGCGTTGGTACGATGTGTCTGTCGTCTGTCTGTCTGTCACGGATGTATTGTAGCTAAGCGGTAGGTTTCACCGAAAATAAATTAATTACACGTATTATTAGCCTACTGCAATGGCTACTCATGTGCATAATTTCAGTGATTCAGTTTAAGGGAAACATGTTTAAATTTGAGGCTGAATGGAGGAGGGTAGGAAAAATGTGCGTTTTTCAACCGAAAGCTGGCCATATCTCAGAAGCGGTGAAAGATAAAGCCAAGGTTGCATTTAATCGCTAATAGAAAGTTGCACAAGCCCTTTCACACGACACAAAAATCGTTGACCTTGGATGACTTTGAAAGGTCATTAGGCACTTTACTATGCCAATCGTGCGGTATTGTGGCTGAACGGTAAGTCGCAAGCAGTTGGCGTTGGTACCGTAAGATAAGGCGATGACGACTGATAGGCTGTCAGTAGTAACCACGCTTCCATCTGTAGCGGTTTGGCCGCAGTTTTCAATGAAAGGTTTCAATATAAGTTACCGTATCTCAGAAACGGTTGGCCTTCCTAGCGACAGCTAAGCTTTTTGTTAACCCTCTGGCTATACACGTCAGTCCGCTATTGCGTTTTCTTGCATAACAGTAACATGAATGTCGTGCATGAACTGCTAATCTTATTACTGTATTTTTTGTATATTTCAAATTGCAAGCTGTTGCGGTTATTTCATCATGGGTCAATAGGTCACAGGCAGTGACCCATGACCCATGTGACCAATCCAAAAATAGTGACCCATTTGACCCATGACCCATGACCCACTGACCCATTTCCATCTCTGGCGCCGGGTGTGCAGTGGGCCAAGTCGTCGGCGCTCGATCCGCCAGCTGTAGGCCTAAGTAAACATGAAGAATACGCGAGATGTGTCTCATTTTCGTGAGGTTTTTAACGTCCGACGACAGCGTCCTTTAACTTTTCGCTGAAAATTGGCGCATCGGCTACTTAGCATAATCCTGTCTGGGGAAGTAAACCAAGCGTCTTTTTGCTTTCGAGTTTAAAGCTCGTGCTGGACAGATAGGCGTGCACAGACAAAAATACGAACGAGCATAACCCATAATGCGGCTTATGTGAAAACGGCCGCATTATAAGACCACCATGCACGATTACAAACGATTTTTACGCTCGAAAGCAGATACTGCTTTCAGCGCATCTTAACCATCACAATTCTTTCCGTCCGTCTGTCTGTCCGTCTGAAGTCTGGAGGGCGCAACGACCCGTCGCCGGTCAAGCGGTCAAGTGAGTGAGTGAGTGAGTGAGTCTGTCTGTCTGTCTGTCACACGGGTGGATCAGTCAAAAGCGGTGAAAGCTAGAATCACCAAATCTTCACCGTCGGCTGCCTGGAAGACTCTAGTTTCAGGAACCGTAAAGCTTTTCCATAAATTCGAAGGGAGTCACTCCAAACGAGGGCGCTAAATGAGAGGAGGTAGGTAAAAATTGGCAATTTTTGGCCAATAAGTCGCTGTATCTGAGTAACAATGCGAGATAGGGCCTAGGTTACTCTTAATCACTAATAGGAAGTCGTACACTGTCTCTCAATTGGCGCCAAATTCAATGACCTTGAACGACCTTGAACGCAAAAATGGGGGTTTTACGGATTTTTTGGCGATTTCGGTCTGCAACAAAAGTCTATATCATTCACAAGGTAGCGCCACGGAACTATCGTTATGCGATCCAGATAGAGAATTTGGTATTTGTTTATTAACTTAGCGTGAACACCATAATTTTCAGCTAAACTACTGAACCCGAACTGCTATAGGCTTTCGGGCGTCTCGTGAACATTAGCTCAAATTTTTGTCTAACTTAGTGAAACATTTATGTTGAAGCAACATTTTTATCGATAAGTTGGTAACTAACTGACCAGCAGCGGTAGTCGTGAGAGCCGTGGGCTGTCGCGTGGAGTGCAGACAGCAACGACATGTTGTCACTGACGACGACGTTGCACCTGCAGTCGTTATACCAGCAGCCGAGTCGGAGCACGGGTGAAGTCTGACGACGGCTGCCAGTGACGACTGTGATGAGGACGAGGCGGCTAGCAGCGAGTACAAAGCACAGCAGGAACGACTGACCACACTGTCAGCTGACTGAACACCGCACTCCGCTGACACCATAAACACACATCCGCACAATTCACCCGTGTTTTATCATCGCAGCTGAATACGACGTAAAAATTCACGTGCTTCCAGTTGCCGTCCGCCCACCGTCCCTTACATTTTCACTGGACCCCTTAAAATATCAGTGCAGTTCTGTTTTTTGTTTGTTTTTAAAGTTTTACTGAAACAAAACTGTTTTTACCGACCAGTTATCTTCATTTAATCGGTTACTGTTAAAACATTGGTGGCATGAAATGACCTTTTGTGCGCTGCTGTGCTGTTCAAAAACTACTCATCCAGTCATCTTATCTCAAATTTTATATATCCACCGAGACGAAGAAAACATCACGCTTTTGGTTCAGTCGATTTCTGCCAGCTGGACTGCTCCATAGAGCTGCAGTGTATATAAAATCTGAATCCAGACTCAGAATCATTAGCTCCAGATTCCAAACTAGATCGCCGTTAAAATTTGATTCTTCGGCCCTCTCCAGTCCCCAATCCTGCGTAAAATTTCGCTAAAATTCGTTTACAGAATTTGCAGAGATACTGGTATACTAAAAATGCACACCACTTTGCGCCCTATAACGGGTAGGCCTAGATAATCCTGGACAACGTTATCCAGGATGCACCGCGGGATTCGCGTCGCAACTAGAATCTAATTAATCACTTCTTTCTTTTGACATGGAAAGCATTCCAAAAAAACATTCATCGTTCAGCCACTTCGTTCATGACCTCTTGAGTTGCCCCGCGGGCACAAACGGGCAGACCCGGGAAAACATAGGCCTAACCTGTAGTTTCGGTGCAGGTAATTAGAGGCTAAGCGTTTTTCGACCGACAGAACGTTATATTGTGCGAATTGCTGTGTCACTCGTCACAGTAAAGCACGTACAAATAATTGGCGTGCCCTACATGCCCACCTGTCGGCCACAACACCTGAATTATGCCCTTATTATTACGCCAGAGGTACGGTTAGGTCCAGGGTAATCGAAAATTAGCCCTTAAGCCCGTCCCTTCCCATACGTCTCTCGAGACGTATACTGGGGCAGGAGGCCAAGGAGGGGGTAACAAAACAGCAGTTTTCTCTTGATTTACTGTCAGAAATACACGTGAAATGACTGTGCAGGTATATTTGTGTGTGACAGCACTTGTGTCTCTGCCTCTGACGTGACTGCATACAGCAGTAACAGCACACACACGCGCCTATACAGAACACGTTAGCTACTAGCTATATATACTGGCTAGTAGTTAGAAGTTGGCGGCTGAATATTGAATAAACGTCCGTCGGCCGGTCGGTCCTCAGTGAGCGAGAGAAAAGCCCTCGAGGCAGGTCGATTGCAACCCATCACCGACCAGCCAATGACGGACCGCTCACTGTATATGCAGTCAGAGTTTTCACATTCAAATCTGGCGGATTTACAGGCAAGTTCAACATGTTCGAAGGAAGAGGCGCCCCATAAAAACACAGAATATCGACCAGGAGCTTGGTAGACAGCCATCAAAAGCTGTTACCCATGGCAACAGAGTTTAAGATAATGATAGACAATTCTGGAGGAACCGAATAAGAAAAACTAACCGGTGGTACGCTGCGGATGACGTCCGTGTGGAAGCTGCTGACGCTGAGGACTGACGACAGGCGAGAGAACCGCCGAAGAACCGCAGTCTTCATCTGAAGCCGTGCCCGAGTCGACCGACTCACACTGCAGTGCACATAGCAGACATACCACACCATTAGCTCCACATATACAACTCCACCAATACTCTTCATACAAATATTTTAGACTGCATTACATATAATGGCTTTTCCCTCCTGATGCTGCATTCGTGTTTTGTAATAAATTACATTACTGCCTCGTAATATTTTGGATTCTTATGCGTGACCGTCTTGATGTTTTCGGCCACTTTCGGCAGTCTTTCGGTTTCGGTCGAAAATAATATTTTTACTCTGCAATCAGTACATCAGTATACGTCGTATGCTGGACCAAATATGTAGGCTCATGACCTTGAGCTATGACCTCAAAACTGTACTGTCAGCGACACTTAAAACGTTATACAACTAATATGAGTTTACCATTATACACGGCCATCCGTTCTGAGGACCAACAGGCTGTCATTGGCGACGCGAACAATGCAAATAATGCATGCACTTGCACGCGGAAGGCCACAATCGTGCAGACAACAAAATGTGTACAAAGCCTAATGCAGACATAGAATGTAAACGACACTTAGCTTGCACTGCTACCGTTTTTACAGTTTTCGGCTGCAGTTGTGCGTCGCAGAGCAAACGACGGTGTCGCCTGGGCAATCTAAGCGTGGTTTAATTACGATACCGCACTGTCTGGAGTGATATAAGCTCGGACTGTGTCCTCGCTTAGCATTCCAGCAGTGCGATGTAAATAATTATCGGGTTTTCTGCACATGCTTTCCCCGCCACATACAGACATTGAAAGGCGTTGCCGTCAGCACAGGGAAGCCCCCAATCAACCCAGCGCTAAACGGCTAAAAGCATGACGATGGTCGAGACACTCGAACGAAGACGTGATATTTACTAGGCCTACAGCGTGCATGCGGTAGGCCTGCTAACATGCAAACAGGCTGACAGCAGCGAATGATCTACACATTTAAGTATACGCAAAGCTGGCAAAGACGTCCGTCACTTCGGTAGCGTAAATTCCAAATTCCATTACGCCGACTTTCATGTGACGTCCGCGACAAGCTCGCGATGACATCTCGGAGACACGGGGATGTCTCTGAGAGGACGGCGTAATGGAATCTGGGCTTTAGACGGCGAATGCGTGCGCCACAAAACTAGAACAAAACGAAAACACAATCGGGTGCGATTAGCATAAAATTCTGTTTACATTTCATCACAGCCTATATCGAGTTCACATAGCCAGTATTCGAAGTCTCAAAGCAGAATGGCGAGAGGAAAAAGACCAACAGTGATGAGGAAAAAAAGTCGAGCTTGAGACAGAGAGAAGAGAGATAGTTCACTATATAGTCCAATGGAGCACTATTCTGAACAGCGAAAATGTTAGGGATAGCGTAGCGTTAGAGTTTTTGACAGTGTTAGCAATATCTTCGGTTCCGGCAGATCTTGGCCACGTCGATCGCTGACCAAACTAGAAATAGGAGTTTTGCCCTTTCGGACTCGTGAAGTCACCATGGGGTAACGGGAGAAAGAAGAAGGCTGTTATTGACCTCGGTTGAAGCGCCGGTGCTGGCGGCAGCCATCAGTAGTGCAGGACACTCGTGTCTGACGCCGGAAGAGCAACGCTGCTTCTCGTCGTCAGTAGGTGGCGTCACGCTCAGACGTCGCGTCATCACCTGAACCACGTCCACGTCATCAACCGCGTCACAACTGACGTCGTCGACGTCACTCAGAACCGCGGTCCCATCATGCTCTGCGTCGTAGTCAGACTCCTCCTCCTCCTCCTGGTGGACGCCGGCGTCATGCTCGGTCCATCCCGGTCGAGGCTCGACCGTCCGGGCGCCGCCTGAAGACACGACCTTGTCCGGCCCAACCATCCACTCAGCTGCACGCAGCCCACACCACCTAGGCCTGCACACGCATGAACACATCTCTCTGCTTTACTTTGTGTAATCAGTTCTCATTAAACCACACCATGCATTCAGCCACCCAGGTCAACTCAGCCTGGCCATCCCTCCGTGGATAGCCGCACTATCAGTGAAAGCTGGAACGTAAGCAGGCACACCGCGCGATGCAGTAGCCTCGTAAATTTGTGGTCTCTCGGTGTAAACTGGTGTCTGACTGAGGGCTCAAAAATTTGGCCGAGCAATGTATACTCGATTTTAGGCTGCCCACCATGAAGTGACGGAAAAATGAGTTTACCTTGATGGCTGGTTTATATATAGTCTACCGAGATGGTTTACTTGTCCGCAGGCAGTCATCTATCCAAGTACTAACCGCCCGATAGCGACCCGACCGGGAGTTGAACCCGCTATCTCTTTATCGTAAAAACGTAGACGTCCTAAGTCCGATACCCTGACAATTATTCCAAACGACTTACAATTTAATGGCGTGTATTATTCGGGCCTGGAACCGTCGGTCTTGCTATCGACTCAGATCGTCTCCAGTTTTTCGTCCGCGTCTACGTTGATCTCGGAGCCTAGGCCTACTCCGTACTGTAGGCGACGCCCTATCCAATACTCAGCCGATCGAGATATAGAGTAGCCTAATGTAATGGATTACAGTATTGGCCAAATTTCTGTGCGTATCGTCGTCTACCGCGGATGCCCTAGATATACAGAACATTATCGATCAGGAACAAAGCCAACTGACCGTATCGAATGAAGGCGGTCCTGTGCAGTCTGTAACTGCTGAGGTAAAGTGACGAACGAATTGCGCAGAAGAGTGACTGCCAAGTATAAATGCTGCAGCTGTATGGATGAGACGAAAGCCTTTCTTTATCCGACGACCTGATCAATGTTTCAGTTTCCCAGTCACTAAGCCACACAGATCAGATCTCACACAGCGACTGACTGAATGCTGACTGACAATGGGTGGGACCCAAATTGCTGTCGCCGGTGTGGACTCGCCCACGGTAGGTGGACAGCATAGCGCACCGCCTTACGTCAGCACAAAATATCCATCAAACTACCACTATTCTCGATTTCGTTCGTATTATGCGGCTAAGATAACCCGGCGAATGTCTAAGTTTAATTACCTTAACATTACTAGAGTTAACAATCGACATTACTAGCAGGGTGGTCTCATCCTGGTTTGGGCCGGGCCCGGATAGCGGCCCTGCGATTGGCTGGAGCGGTAGGACGGACAGGTGACGTCATGTTGGCACCGATCCAACACCAGCAACTGACAGCGGTTTGCGCATTCGTTCATTATTTACGGCCAGTAGTAGTACGGGCAGGGCGTGGGACCCAGCCAGGGGGTCCCATATCGGCGGCAGGCCGTGTCCGTACCCTGGACGGCAGGCAGTACCCCGCCGTGCAAACTGGCGCCGTCGTCATCGCATTAGCCGCCGTCCGTTCTTCACTCACTGTTATCCGATATGCGCTGCCAGGGAGCCAGGGTACCAGATCGACTCCATAATAAACTGATTAATGTCTCCGGCGATCGGTCGGTTGCTGCAGCAAGCCGGTGCCCCATTATAGGATCGCCCCCAGAAAAGCCTCCCCGGCCGACATTTCACAGGCAAAAATACGTGTCGCCCGGCGGCCGCCCAGGCGGGGCGGATTGTTGCCAGTAAATTGTCGGCCGGGGGAAGACTTTTCTGAGGGGAGATCCTATAATGGGGAAAAACCTTCTATGGGGCCGGCAGTATTTTTAATTTCGTGATTATCTTTCCACTAGCAGATTTTTCACGGGGGAGACATTTTAATGTGACACCGGCGCCTAGTGGGTAGCTTGCGGCCAATGATCAGCAATCTGTGAAATCAAAGTCGCTGCCACCACATCGCATCATCAACGTCGTGATACTGATGCGGAACCGGGAACGCAAGCACGCAGCCGCTGAAGCTATAAGTCCCGTCTCCACTTATGAGGTGTTTACACGGTCCAGCAAACGTCCAGCAAACTTCCAGCAAATGTATTCAAAATACACGTGCTGGACGTTTGCTGCATCGTGTAAACACCCTATTATACCGCGATCTGTTGCGTGCACTCGTTGTAGCCTACAACATGCTGTAGGCTAGTACAACAGCCGTACCGTCGGCAATCCACCGCAAGTTGTAAGCAGTCCGCAGAAGGTCGAAAGCCTAGACCTACCATCCGCAGCATGATCTACCGCGTGTTATACGACTTGTCGTGGTCGTCCAACAAGACAACGATAAATTGAAGTGGTGGAATTTGGGTTTTAGCCCGTTTGCGTGTTTGTTGAAACTGCAAACGATAGATTACATTCGCCGGTTCGCAACTTCACACCTACCCCACCCCGTCTTATCCCACCTTGCCCTGTCTTTTTCTTTAGGCCTATTATTTTTAATTACCTTTCCCTTCAGCTGTAGTGGGCCCGGGGTCGGCTCAGTCGGAGGATTCGAGTGGACTCCGGCCACGAAATATAGACCTATACTTTTCAGTAGGCCACATTTTGGTCTAAAGCCGCCCAAAGTTGACGATGTATTTTACATGCGGTGTAGACGGACAGTCTGCGCACGAGGCGGTGCCCCATGGTTTGAGGGCGGAACGATATCGCCCCTACAAAGTCTGCTCCTGTGCGATAGGCCTACGAACGAAAAGATTATGGCCGTGATAAGCCGTCAGCTGAAACGCTAGCAGGCGGCCCATGCATGGTAGGCCTATGACCTTATACAGCACGTTGTAAATTTACACCATCTGTAATCATGTTGTCATGCGGCCCCCGCAGGTCGCGTTACGCGCTAACGTCGTCAGTCCTTCCTCTGTCCGTCCGTCTGTCCGTAACTCGAGAATGGAAGGTCATTAAAACGGTCATATCTCGCCGTGGCACGTCGCGCTTGGCATGAAATCGAATTTTATAACCAAGCTAATTGCGTACCGGGAATACAATTACTTAGCCTTCATCAGCCTCATATAGCTCCAACATATGGGCGACCTATTCCAACGGTATACAATCAAAGGATCCCATGCAACCAAATTTCGGTATGGATTATTATTAAAGTCGTGGGTTTGGTGCCTGTTTTCAGCAGAAAGTTGTTAAGAATTTTTAATTACTTTTTGGAAAACCCAAAAAGAAAGTGATCAGAATTAGATTTTGACGGTAATGTGAATTCTTTTGTGCACTGCGCTCTGACCATCCAGGAATGTATACCATAGAGAGTAAACTGATTCCGTTGTGTTCGCCAGATGACAGCACTTTTCTCGACGGAGGTTTGAGATCTCTGATCACTTCTAGGTGTAGATATTTTGCACACCGATGCGTACACACGGCGCATGTAACAGAAAGTAGGCTAATCGTAATACGACCCAAATTTTCTCTTTCTCCGCCCCTGGGTCTACGAGCTAGCTAATGGAGTTAACGTTCATATGTTGGCTCACTGAAGCTTTCGAACCGCAGCTGCTATTTAGGCTAAGGGCCTACTGGTCACGGAGCGTAGGCCTAAGCAGAATAACTTGACTGTTCTTGCTCGCACCTTGCGTTATTCTGTACTCTGTAGATAATGAAGTTCTATCGTCGTGTGTCTATTAGCATGACTATCGGCTAGTTCTGTGACTTCCCTGCGAGCCAAAAAAACAGTCCTGCTGTATCTGGGCGACTTTTGTTTATCTCGAACGTTTCTTATGTGTCTTCTCGCTCGGAAATCCAGAGTTGCAGTGATCGAGTTGATAGTCACCGATATGTCCATATGCTTACCGTGTCGGGAAACATTTTAAGGAGATCAGAAGTTTATAACCGACATGCGCATTCTCGAAATTACCGGATGACGGCTCGATCATCGAAAACACGCATGTTCTAAAAAAAATTCAATTAAATAATGAAAATTACAGCTGCCGGACACTGCGGCAAAGGCTGACTATATGCACCATGTCTCTGCCGGTGTCTGTCTGCGAGTGTGTTTGTGCGTGCGTCAGTTGGCAGTCACGTGACTGATGACGACACAGTCAACATGGCGGCCGGTCGGCTCGATGGACCGGCTCGGCCAGCCGTACGTCCGTCCGTCGGTCGGACTGGTGACCATAACGACCGCCAGGGGACGCGGCGAGAGGGCACGTCTGGCCGCGTGCCGATAAGAATAGTGCGCGCCGCGCTTGCGCAGTGCGACTTCCGGTCGTCGGCCGGCCATGTTGGCGTGGCGAGGACGATCGCTGGTCCGTACAGCCATATATAGCGGCATAATGCGAGGCTTAACGGTCTGCCAGCCGACTGTCGATGTGGCAAGTCCCAAGTCATCGATGTAAGACAGCGTCAATATATACACTGGACCGACCGTCCGTCGCCCGGGACCGCGTGGCATGCTGGGAATAATAACGATTATTGATGAATGATAAAAAGTATCAACCTAATCACGCGAACTCCCTCTGTGTACGTTTATTATGGCACTCTGACGGCCCCGACTTCTGACGATCTTTCAGCTGCTATTGTTTATTATTTTGTCGCCATTTTTTTTCGTCGTTGCGATTTCGCCAATGGCGACTTCCTAAAGTTAGCTTTTGCTCTTTCGAAACGTTATTACCCTAGCCCAATACAAAATTTGGCCACTGCGAAATCAAATAGTAGCAATTATTTTGCAACTACACTGTGGGGCATAAAAAACATACCAAAATTTTTTTTCATCATAACTTGAAGAAAAGTGATGAAATTTTAATAAGTTTTGGTACGAATATTCCTAATACAACTGGCCATCAAATGACTGTTTAGCTTTCCACCTCACCCATTGTCTGTTTATGCACTACCTGGGAAAAGAAAACGAAAAAAAATATTGCATTTATGACCACTTGTGCTAATGTTTAATCAAAAAACACATATACATAAGCTTATAAGCCAAGGCCTTTAGCTGTGTCTGAAAAAGCTGTTGAGTCTGTAAGTTAACCAAACTATTCTCGTGTTTGCGAAGTTTATATGACTAGATTGCATCGGTCTGGCTAAATTTCGATAATAATTTCAGACAGCCACGCAATAATATTATTTTATAGCAAAGCTTAGCGCTAATTCTCAAAACTATAATAGATTCCAGATTTTACGACAGAAATCGCAGGCTGAAGTGTACAATGTGTATGTGATTAGCCTAGTTTAGTTGCATTGCAAGTGTGGCAGCCGCCTTTTCTCAGTGCAGCTTCATGGCAATGGAGAGGCACTAGCCACCTTCCCTAAATTTTGGTCAGTCGCAGTGTTTCAATTGCCGGGGTGTTTGGGGGGGGGTTGAACCTCTCCATCTAACTGTTTTCTCTAAAACACTGTCAAATTAGTTTTATGTACAGGGGGGTCAGCCATATACTGTATACATACAATTTACATCATAAATTTGTTCGGCCTCCGACCGTCAAAAAGTTCAACCCGCAGCTAATGTTTCACAATTCAAACACTGATCAGTCGAAAAATGTTCTTTTTGTCAAAGAATTTTCTTCCAAAAAAATACAAAACTAGAGACGGGAAAGCTTCCATTTTTGGCGGAAATTGAAGGACAAAAATGGAATTTTGATCACCCATAGGCCTATGCATGACAAGCTTATCTCATCGGTCGGAAATTTCCATCTGTCTATCTGCGAAAAAGATCGCAACTTTCTGTCCAGCCAAACTTTTTCACTCGCGACGCCGCCTTCAGCCTACATATGCGTTGATTTTGTATATTGTAACGTCTGATGAACTTGCTGAAGTTCATCGTATCAAAATTAATGATCTTACGCAGACGGTAGACACAGGAGTCTGCATAGCCTACTTCCAAGTCCACGCACAATTGTAATGTCATATTCCAGCTTTTTTTAAACTTATTCTGTTATACATTACGACAGCTTATTGCATGCCATATTTTAGCAAGAGATGTAGAGAAACACAGTTGTCGAAAACAAATCGAAGTATGGGCTTATAGGAGTAAAGAGTGGGTGACGGATTGCGGCGGGAAACCAGACGCGTTCAGTCTTCTTACCGCGTTAGATCGATGACCTCATAGGCAGATCCAGGAGTTAAAGG
>Ga0209454_1002956_pt1 | contig 11901 bp, 4 predicted proteins | sample WorMetHERISLAND1_2_FD_187400 | JGI IMG/M metagenome (GOLD analysis project Ga0209454, IMG submission 187400) | Marine gutless worms symbiont microbial communities from Max Planck institute for Marine Microbiology, Germany - Olavius geniculatus... | ecosystem: Host-associated > Annelida >...
CAGTCAATGTGATGCGGGCAATATCACCTTTTGTAATTTTTGCTGTTTTCGATGTGCAAGTCCTTAAATGTTGCCGTTAACAAGTGTATAAACTAATGTTTTGTACATTTATTTTTACCTAGGTTAATTTTTATTTTGATTGTTGTTAAAGATACGTATTATGAAGTTGCGTTTGTAGTTTGGAAACAAAAAGGTCAAGGCTGTAACGCTTTGATGTTAAGTCCAAAATTTTTGGTCTGCATTAACCTTGGGTTTGCTTTCCAAAACCTCGGTCTTGAGCTAAAAGCCTTAGTCGTGTTGTGTGGCGTGTGATTTATCCATGAATTTTCTGAAGAAAGCAATAAACCGTTTTGTAATAATTGTCAATGTGCACTTAACTAATTTTCTAAAGTCTTTCTGGTTTTACGTAGGCCTAGGTTCAAGGGCAGCTGTCAGTGTTCTTGTTAACAGCTTTGCTCTCCGGCTCACCGATTTTATACGTTTGTAATTGTTTACTTATGTCTGCTGAGCAAATGAATGATTTGATTTTATTTGATGCCTAGAAACAAAATTTGTTTTCAGACATACATCAGTAAGTTCATATTTTGTTTTACAATTTCCGCTCCAGACAGCTTCGGCTTTGGCAATTAGTTTAAGGCTAAATTTTTTGTACTTGCCTTTATTGTTTATTTAACCTGTTAATGTTGTTGAGCGATCGTAGCTCAATGTTATTGTCAATAACTGAAGTTCATTATTTTCTCACGAGTTGTCAGTAAATCTGAAGGTTAAATCAATTGGCGTGGCACAGGAAGTAGCGCCACGGTAAACAGTTGGTCAAGGACAGGTAAAGATTCTATAAAAATTAATCTCATGGCCGATGCAGTTGCGATGCGACGTACACTGTAGAGGCTTTTGCAATCCGCAGGTCTTATGCGTCATTATTAGGGCCTACATTAGCCGACGGGAGAGCATTTACCTTAGCGACCTCCACGATCGCCAGTCGCGAATCGCACAGTTCATGCGGGAAATGGGTGCATAATGCGTAAATACGATGTAAACTACACTTCGTAATGGGTAAAATATTCTATCAACTGACACAAGAGACTTCTACTTTGATTATCGAAGCGCCCTTTTTATCCTTGTAAAATAAGCAACATAAATACGCTCGTACAACGTGCATGCATGCATTACTTGCTATCTTGCTCAGACGCCGACTAACTGTCTAACATGTTAAGTTCGTTGTAAGCAACATTAGAATTTAAAATTTGCACGTACATTTTAAGCCCATAATCTCGGTTAGATGCAAGCGTTTTATTTTAATAGGCATATAACACGAACATGAATAAAGTTACGATTAAGTTTTCTTATGGTGCTCAATGCAAACCGCGGTCTGGAGATAATACACTGTGTCTCAAAAAAACATCCCCGACATTTTTGACTAACTTGAAAACTATAAACAAATAAGCACCACCGTGAACGTCTTCGGTAACTTTGTCCAAATAATAACATCTTTGTTTACTCCCAAGTTTTTTCTCAATTAAGCGCCGACTTAAAAATAATTGTTGTCTGCGTTGAAGCTGCGAGCACACTAAAAATAGTCGTACTGAAGCTTTTAAAACTACCAAAAATTGGTCACAGTTGGTAAAGCTGAACGACGTTTCAGTACATTCCGGTAAATGACCTTACAAACTGATTAGATTTGCGATATTGTCTCGTGTCCGGAAGAACAGCATTACGCCTATCACGTTAACGATATTTAGCACACCAGACTACCAGTCCATTAAGGCATATTACGATATAGATTTCCGCAGTACATTTTCTTTCATTAATTAATAGTCCATCGGTAGCCTAACAGTCGGTTACGGAATTGCCTGAAAAGCACGAACGCATGTCGTAGAATTGGTGTGTAGTGAATATAAACACTTGTTTATTCAATGATGTCGCCGTTTATGGACGATTCAGGCAAACGTGCTATTGAAATGTATGCGCTGTGTCGGCAGTTGGCCAACAGGAAGCAGTTCTACAATTAGCGATAACAAGACAAAATACGATTCTCAGACTAACTGGAAAAGTAATTGAAGACATAAAAAAACGTTTTTTTTAATTTTTGTACAAATTGATGCTTTTGTAACGTTTTGCAGTGGTCTAAACGTGGTGAAGTGCACTTTACACTTTATCTATTAATACTTTGAAACATGAGTCAAATGTGTCACAAAAATGTTCTAAAAGCATTTAGAGCCTTAGGCCTATGTCTAGTTTGATTACATTTGTTTACAAATGCATAATAATAGAAATATTGTTGCAACACTGTCTTTACAAGTAAGATAAACTTTTTGTCAATTTTTATTTACGTTTTATTTCCATGACACTTAATTTGCTATAGGCCTACTATTTATTGTTTAGATTTGTTTCTCTGACTTTCTCGCAAGGCCAATCATTAAAATTTTATTCGCATCATCATTGCCATTATTGACACTGTCTCGAACAAAACTGGGACTCTGTCATAAATTTTTGTAGATTGGACACTCTGATGCTCAAAATTATGCATAAAAATAGAAGACACATGTGGTTTACTTAGATTGCGCAAACAGACAGTTTTTGGTAATGATTGGCGTAAATTATTGCATCAAAGCATGGCCATGTTAAACAGTGTCTTATGTTTTACGTTAATTTTTTTTCAATTTTAACAGAAGACTCGAATATTGAATCACTGATGTTGAACATTGACAACGTATTAACAAATAAGTTTAATTCTGAGTTTATAATTACAGCAGCATATAGATGTTCATATCATATTTTCTTCAAAATGTTAGTTATTGAATGAAGTAAAATAAATAATTAAACAAAGCTAAATCAATTTTATTTGATCGTGATTATGTATAATAACATTAAACCTGAAGACAGAATTCAAGTTTGTTTTTATAGGCCTACGTACGCACACAAATACGATATGTTATATCGCACAAATCGCATCAGCTGAAGTCACAGTAATAACAATATATGATTCGATTAACTCACAAATATCAGTGCAAATACACCATTCATAACAAGAATCTCGATGCCGGAGCAACGAGCAGAAAATTAAGCATGTACCTATACAATGTATGTAAATGTATATCTAGTCGACGATCAACGCCACTTTGCTATACTGTACAATATCAAAACAACATTAATCGCTCTGGCACAAACAACGACAACAGCACTGCACAGACAAATGAACAAATGATAATCAACGACAACGGAGAGTAACAATTTTAGAACAAAATGTTGTCAACAATTGCGTTAGTAACAACTGGCACAAAAATTGCCGGCTCGCACAAAGCAAGATGCTGACGTCGTCGAGTTGTTGACATCGACACCGCGCGCGATTTAACAAGAGCATTACAATGACATCAAAAAACAATGAACAAAGTAATTCGGCAAATTCGGCAAAAAAACTGAGTCGCTGTGGCAAGTGCTCTCAACTCCTTGTTTGTATTCGCCAGGTGGCAGCATAAGACTTATGGTCTGGCCACAATTTGCAACTGCATGTTTTGCCTGGCGTTTTGACCCCCCAAATGACCCTCGAATCTTCCCGTCTTCTGTTAACCACGAAATCAATCTTTTTTCTTCTTGGCCAGAGACCCCATCTGACACAACGTGTCACCGAACCCCACAAATGTAACAGACAAATAGCATTTAAATCCGTCCAACGGTTTAAGCAGGGCGCACGAATGTGACAGACATAGACAGACGATGCTACGGAGAAAATGTGTAGCAATAGGCGAAATCGCTGGCGCTGCAACAGCGATTCCGCTTACAAGCACGTACATCAGGGACAAAAGTCAACACAACATGTTGCAGCAAATTCTACTTGTCTACTGCCTGTTATTCCAAGAATGTAACAGATGTTGCCAAAAAGTTACTGTTCAACGAAAACCGACGATGGTGCTAAATACTAGAGACGTTGCTCATCTACAGTAGTATACACGTCACAAAATGCCGAACAAGGTTACAACAAAGAAAACAGAAATTAAGAAATAATACGATATTAAACAATCAGCTAATACACAACAACCAACCAAGTAAATCCAAGATGAACACTAAAAAGTAATGACAAAATCCATTCTAAAACGTTCACAGCTAAGAGACGAACGATGCATTCCATATTTAATGTATAAATGTTAAGTGTATAAGTGTATTTACACTGCTATACATAATTATCTAAAAGTGCACCCTTCTTTGACGCCCTTATTCAAGGAAAAACCCCTAACACAAGGGCACGAAATTTTGTCACGATAAACTAGAGTCCTTGGGGCAGCCACAATAAAAATTGCGTAATCTTAGCTTGCACCGTTTTGGCATTATAGAGCAGTGTGACGGACAGACGGACAGACAGACGCCCGGGCCATAGCTAAGACGCGCGAAGCATTCTGCTATCGCGCGTAAAAATTGGTTATTTTACCGATATTGCCTCGTCTAACGTGAAAACAGTGGCAGATACGTATAGACATACTGCTTATCATAACAAGCACTAGTGACGAGCTTTTTTAGCGGTATTGGCATCAATAAATGACCTTGACCATTCAAAATAGGGTGTTTTGGTGTTTTGCGATTTTCAACTGCGGTGCACACTTTAAGGGTGAATTGCGACGAAATGGCTGCATATGGACCAAAACAACCTGCGAACTGGAACTGCTAAGGCTGTGGCGCGTCTCATGAGATTTGCTCAAATTTCTTGTACGTTAATCGGTATACAGTCGCTATCCGACAGCGTTGTAGCAGTCGTGTAGTCAAAGCTGCCCTGTGGCCTCCGCACAGTCAAAGCTTTTTTGCAACTCAGGATTCCTGGTTCATACGTTCACGGACTGACTTGTTCAGCAGCTCGTTCTTCATTCGCACTGGCAGGCGGTTCTTGCTGTTTGGCCCCGCTGCTCAGACAGCCCGGGGGTGAGGGCTGCACACGTGGACGTGGCTTTTGGCGGGCATACACTGCGGGATCCGTGAAAACATCGTCCTTGGCTGGCGAGTATCCGGTCTTAACGTCAGGCGCCCTGGTGTGGCAGACACCAAAGAGGCGATTCACCACAAAGTCGTAGTAGCCGGCGTGCAGGCTTTTGTTGGTGAGGCCGTAGATGAAGAAGTTGACGCTGGCATGCAGGTGCGCAATCATTGATGCGTACAGGTGAACTGAGAGAGGAAACTCATCCCGCTCGTCAGACAACAGAACTATCGCATACGGCGCCCAGCATATGCAGAAGACGAGAAAGATAATGAAGATGACCTTGATCTGCCGGATGGACTTCACGATGGCTGCCTGACTGTTCCAGGTTTTCAAACAGCCGCAGCAGCCATGGTTCCTGGCCTGAAGAATCCGCAGCTTAGCTTGGCGGATGTGCGCGAAGATGCGCCAGTAGCAAAGGACAATGATAACAAGCGGTAGAAGCATGCCGACCGTGACGTAGAACAGGGTGTACTGGTGGGACAATGTGCGGTCCCACAGACACTTCTGCGTCTTGTGATCAAACGTGTGAGCCGACCAGCCAGTGTGACACGGCACGTCGAGCGCCGCGGCGATCAACCACGTCGCCACAACGATGGCGAAACAGGCGCGCCGGTTGAAGAGACGTCGGTAGGCGGCCTGGTGGCAGATGTAGACGTAGCGATTGATGCTGATGGCGCCGACACTAAGCAGCGAGACGACGCAACTGCCGATACAGAGGCTGGCAAATAGGGTGCACATCCATTGACGACCTCCGTCGAACAGTGACGGACCGACTATTGCACCTGCCGCAAGCACGCACGTTTGTTTTACGCATGCTATTAAAACTAATGACTATTTTACTACTTACTCTTCTTTAATGCGCTGTCCTATGAACCACTTGTTACCCTTTCTAACCAGGCCATCTCCTAATTAAGCCTATATTGTCCGAGAACTATACTTTTATTTCAGCTGACTTCTGGAATGTTGACACAGAAACAGCCTCGATACAGAACATGTAGTACCGTATGTAAACTTTTATTGCACAGTACGTTGTTCGAGTTGAGTATACTACATGTCTGTAGCTCTGAGACAAGTTACCGTTAAGAGCTAAAGACAACATTTTAACGTTTAACCTTTACGCGATGTATAAAACCTAGACCCTGCAGGGTTGTGTTAAGCGAGCAATTTCTTATTCATAATTTGTTATTCGTGTTTTCAAGTGGGCTCGCACAAATAACGAAAAGTGTAAAAAACATTTTGAGTAAATAAAAAAAACGAAAAAAACGAAAAAAAACAACAGGCTTAAGTAAAATTATAGCCTCCTTAAAACTAGGGGTAAAAACATAATCCGCTCCTTTAAAGAAATTTAAGTACACTGACTATTTGTCTTCTAGCTAAAGTTTTGAAGTTGAACTCAATATTTTATGGCTGTTGTTGACATCAGTCACTCGGTCCGACGAAACACCGCACCGGACTGCATCGGTCCGCACCGGACGATTAGGGTTAGGGTTAGGTTTAGGGTTAGGGTTAGAGTTATGGATAGCCGCACCGGACTACACCGGACGTCCGGTGAGGTCCGGTGCTGTGTTTCGTCGGACCCCAGTCACCCAGCGTCACCGGCTCTTACGATCCGCAACTGTGGTCCTGTGGACGATCACTAATAAAGTCCTAATGCTGCCAGTTACGCTGCTCATTTTTATTGTCGTAGCATGCATGTTTGTGCCGAGAATAGACGTACTTTTATTAACACTATATAAACACACAGTAATGTACAGCAATGACCAGCATTCAAGGCAGTGCCGCCTTTGATCTCACCTGCTATAGCCATCGGATTGATGACTGAAGTGACGATCAGATCTGAGCAAGCGAGGTTGACGATGAATATCTTGCCGACTGTTCTTGGGTTGCGACAGCGAACGGAGCCACCAAGAGAGCCAATGACAAGAAGATTTCCGAGCGTGCCTACCACCGACGCCAGGCTGATGACGCTAATGTACGGCACCGTCAGACGAGGTGTGCTGTACAACAGCGAATTGCTGCTGCCGTTTTGCGACAACATCAACTCCATTTCCTGCAAACAATCACACATTTTTCTTTATACACAAAGATGGCACAGATAACGTGAAAGAAAATTGCCCGACATTTAGTACGACCATTATGATCGCTGTTGTTTGTTCGTCTGTCCTGGTATAGAGCATGGCATCCGCATCATGCTCATATTAGCATAAGCATAGTGCTAACAGTCGATTGTAATTTACGTATCTCAGAACTGTATGCGGATTTTTTGCAATTGTTTGGCAATTTATCTTACAAACAAACGAATAGTCAACTTAGAGAAACTAACGAATTACTATAATTCTAGAATACTGCATAATTTTTCCATTTTTCCACATTTTTCCAAGGTGACTTGGTGGCGTTAAAGTGTTTGGCGTCGGACGTAAGATCAAGCGGCTATGTCTGGGTTCAACTCTCAGTGCATAGGGTCGCTATCAATAGTTGGACGCACGAACGCACGAACACTCAGTTGATTTTATACTCTGTTCAATGCTATGCATAGTTTATAGTTGCTGTATTATTTTCAAATATTGGAATTTTAATTAAAGTTGCAAATATGCATAAATTTGTGCTATGCAACACAATGTATTTTTCAGTAACTTCAATTGATAGCAAAATGTGCTTTGCTGGCGGTCGTTATGAAACGCTAACCAAAGTCACCAGTAATGACGCTATTTAATAAATTGGTCTAATCGGGTCCGAATTGTGGGCAAATGTGGCGAGTTGTGTGGGGCCTAACTTTTTGAAGTGCATTCAGTTTTGTCTCTGATATTAGATTTAGCTGGATTACTGGCGTTAATAGTAGTTAGTTGCTAGTAACTTTAACTAATGGTCACAACACTGTGTACTGCTTTTGAAATAGTAGACTACAGAGATCGCATAAATCGCTGCCACATCTATGTAACCGAGGCAACATTGACCAGTGGGAAAAGGTTTCATAGACACCGCGGGGTTCTAGTTGCCGCATAATGTAGCAATTATTGCAATGCATTTGCTGCGCCAATTAGTTGCAGTAACTGTAGGTGGCTTTTTACAGATGCTGTGGTGTTTATGGCTATAACAGCGGCTAGAGAGCTACTTTCGAGCTTAGATATATGAATCAAAACGGCCTCCTAGGTAGTTAGTACGATCAAAGCGTATGTAAACGGTAACGGTAAGTAAGTAAGTAAATAAATAAGTTTCTATAGCGTACAATAATGTCCGCGAGATAATCGTCGAATCTTAGGCGCTGGGATGAGCGGTTTTCTGTTTATGGGAGGGATGCACAAAGCAAAGTACGACCAGCGCGAGACAAGGCATTGCGCCCCCTTCCTGAAAACTTGAAAATGCTACCATTATGTGCGAAAGTATCAAGGATAAGAAAGGTCAAGAAAATACGTACTGACAAATTCTTATAACCTGCAATTTGTTGTTCTAATTTGGCAGCACTTATTTTTGTAAACGTTTTTTTCTGTACTGAACAGTGAACACGAACAAAAATCAGCTGAGATCAGACTTGATCGATGGAAATCTGTTCGATTTTGAGGCTGGCGACTACAAAACTCCATTCTAATATTGACAAAGTTGTTGACATCATTTAGGCTTACTCTTCTCAATAAAAGCTAAAGCTATAAGTTAGTCAAAAAATGAACGTAAACTTACACCATATTGTTTCAATAACTTAACTGTTGTTGTTCTTTTTTACTGAGCCGTGTTGCAATCTAACTCGCGGCCTACAACGCACTATTCGGTCGGAAATTTAACCCCCTGGCGAAAAAGTTTGTGCATTATTGGTTTATGATAAAAAGTCAAGCACGGCGAGCAGCCCGGAACAAAAAAAGAAATCGCTAACCTGTGCGACTACACAGAACGAAGTTATGTTATTGAACAGAATTTCTAACAAAAAGTGATAGATTGGCGAAATTCTAGTAAGTAAACTATCGTAATTCACCTTTGGTAAAAAATAATTGCATTTTATACTTTAGAAAATTTAGTTTACATTTAAATATTCTAATGTAGGCTTAACGGCTTAAACTATAATGAACTCAATGAGAATGTGCGATGATAGTGACAAGAACTTCGACAACCTCATACCTGTTGTTAGTAAATGAAGAATTCGGTGCAGTAAATGTCGCGCAACGAGCGTCGTCGTCGTCGCAGTAGAGACACCTGCAGCGTCGTCAGCCTCCCGGCGGGCACCCGTACGACCGTCGACGTCACCGTGACATCATGACTTGTGTGATGTCATCTGTGCTGGCTGGACGTCCGAGCCGTGCAAGTGCCCGCCGAGAGTGACTGCGGACTAAAGGCGAATGCTGCATCATGTAGTCGCCTTGCGGCGCAGTCTCCCTGTACGCAGGCAGGTCTGTGCGCTGGTAGAAACGCTACTGGACGGTTGCACCTACTCTAGTCTAGTCAAGTCTTAAGGCAAGAGGGCGTTACCTCATCTCATTTGCGACCTGTCTTCCAGCGATTCCCTACTCTGACATTAACAATAATAACCTGTCAAAATATGTCCGTCCGTCGGCCAGTTTGTGTTACTGTCACGCGAGTCTGCATGCAATGGTTAAACAAATCAGCAAACTTTCGACTAATAGATTGTGTCTCTACAATTTTCGTACTGAAACGTGGATAAATTCCGCATTGGTCACATTCGTTCGGTGTGAAGTGTTTCTTTCAGGCTGCCCACGCGTTGTGAGTCTGTGATACGCAAACTGCGATTAAAAGGTCAGAAATAACACCATATCTTGAGTCTGCTTCCGCACCGCAATTTGGTTATCATCACGCAGCTTCGCTAAAGCACTGAAAATGTTTTACTAATTCTACCCTATGTAGATTTTACCTCAGTTTTAAGCGTTTAAGTCAAACTGTCGATTTTACTAAATTTCTCAGGCGTTCTTTTTAAACGGTAAATCTAATGTGCCTATGTATTGTTTTCTTGTTAGTTTTAGTTAGACTGTATTAAGTGTTTGACGACAAATCTAAACGTCTTGCTAGTGCAAATTTTTTTACTGCAAATTTTTATTGGCTGCTGTGTTTATTGAGCAAATGATTGAATAATTGATTATTAGTACCGGTATTGTGATATGTACGTTATAAAAATAGTTTAAATCTGTCTTTTTCACTTGTGACGTCGTTATGCCTTTACAACTTTTGCGGCACTGGCTAGAAATTAAACGCACTCAGTTTGCTAGCAAGTTGTAGTAATTTGTACTGCAATGAACAAAATTTCGTATAAAATTATGTACACAACGCATTTAGTAAACAAGGTCTAAAAATTGTAAAAATTTTATTAAATCATTTCAGAGACTTCGAAATTGCATAATGTTTTTTTTCTGCCAAAAAAGCACAAAAATCGTTTTGGTGCTTTTTTGCAAATAGGCTACGAAAGAAAAAAAATAGCAGGCGAAGTGAAAACGATAGTTTAGCTTAACGGTATAGCACCGCGCGCATTAGTAAGCTACTTGAGTGGGTATGCGCACAGTTTGCGTCTACTTTTAAAACGCCCCAAACTTTCCAATTGGGATGAGCTCGGACACAGTGCACATTAGCGAGAAAAATTCGAAGTGATTCTAGGGCTTCTAAGTTCATTGTTAACACGAGCCATTGGGGTTAAAGGTAACATAATATATATTAAGATATTTAATATTACAGTAGTATGAATAATAATGATAACTAGAGCTGGCGAATTAACGCGTTGACGCGTTAACGAATTAACGGGCGTTAAAAATAACATGCGTTAAAAATATTAACGCACATACGTAAATTCACTACATTCTGTGAAGCAGAAGTTTCAATATTTTATAAAACTGTGGTTATTTGACGACCGAGTAATATTTAAGCAATTAAATTGTTTTATTGCCCTTTTATCATTACTCTCACGGTCCAGCGACACAGCCACGAGTTCGTCGGTAGTCTGCAATTACCCTCTCTATGTAGTCTATCTATATCTGTAGCAATATAATGATGCGTTAATTAACGCGTTAACGCATTTTTAAAACGCCCTTAATATTATAAGTATAAATGTACAAAACATTAGTTTATACACTTGTTAACGGCAACATTTAAGGACTTGCACTTCGAAAACAGCAAAAATTACAAAAGGTGATATTGCCCGCATCACACTGACTGAGTGTCAATGTGCTGCTGAATAATATTTATTAGTTTGATAAGTGACAAAGATTAAAACATCATTCTCATGTACAGAAAATATACGAAAATATAAGCTTAACAATAAATAATAAATACCTTTCAGCGACTGTAGTCAAGATTCTGCTGTTTAAATCATTGTATTTATCTACGCGCCTTAGCTTTGTGATACCAGTACTCTGATCGAACGCCGTTTACAGACTTGTAGTTATGTTACAACAAATGCATGAATATGTTTTCTTGGATATAGAAAACACTACATCGTCACCATATTGTTACGCAACTGCATCTTTCTGTACAGTGGTGCTCAATGGTTTGTCGGGTTTTTCTCGCTGTATATGTGCAACAATAGTATAGTTTTCGCTAGGTTGTCTACGTTTTTACTCGCGAAAGCAGCTACTGTTTTCAGCGCGTCTTAGCCATCGCAATTTTGTCTGTCCCTCCGTCCGTCTGTTTGTCACACGGGTGGATCAGTCAAAAATGGTGCAAGCTGGGATCACCAAATCTTCACCATCGGTTGCCTGGAAGACTCTAGTTTCAGGATCCGTAAAGCTTTTTCATAAATTCGAAGGCAGTCACTTCGAACGAGGGCGCTAAATGAGAGGGGGTAACCAAAATTTGCGATTTTTGGCCAATAAGTCGTTGTATCTCAGTAACGGTGCGAGATAGGGTCTAGGTTACTATTAATCACTAATAGGAAGTCGTACACTGGCTCTTGATTACTACTAAATTCAATGACCTTGAATGACCTTGAACGCTGAAATAGAGGTTTTATG